>Ga0302326_10009740_pt1 | contig 20927 bp, 19 predicted proteins | sample Palsa_T0_3_FD_202264 | JGI IMG/M metagenome (GOLD analysis project Ga0302326, IMG submission 202264) | Peat permafrost microbial communities from Stordalen Mire near Abisko, Sweden - Palsa_T0_3 | ecosystem: Environmental > Terrestrial > Soil > Palsa > Peat permafrost | place: Sweden: Abisko...
GCCGCCCGCTCGTCCTGGAGTTCAGACACGCGGTTCGGCGGAACTCCGGCTCTCGGATTCCCCGGTGATCGCGCCGCCCGCTCGTCCTGGAGTTCAGACACGCGGTTCGGCGGAACTCCGGCTCTCGGATTCCCCGGTGATCGCGCCGCCCGCTAGCCATCGCTTTCCGCGCGCGTACAGCGCTTCCACTTCGGGGCCTTTCAGCCCTGGCATATCGGTCTTCACCTTATAGCCGATGTTGCTCTGCAAGTATGCCAGGTGGCGATAGCCCTCTGGAAAACGCTTTAACAATTCCTGATCGAGAGTCAGGAGCTTTCCCGGATCCACCGGGTCCATGCGATCCTTCTCGTAAATCGGCTGCCTGAGCACGATACCCCACCGATTGTTCCGCTTCTCGAAGAAATCGTAGAATCGCCCGGTGCAGACCACGTCGCAGAGAACGTTGTGGACCAGCGCCCGCTGATTGATGGTCATCTTGGTTTGCGAAATGGCCCGCGCGCCTTCGATGTCCGCCGTGAATGCGCCTTGAAAGTGCAGAATGTTGACACCGCGCTCGAAGCCTTCCTTACTGACGCGAATGAATTCGTCCGCGGTGCCTTGAAACCAGGTGGCCATCATCACGCCATCGTCGTGCCAGACGGTCCGAAAGCGTTCCCAGTCGCCGGCATCGCGCCACAGCACCCAGTTGTCCACTACGGTTCGAATCGCTAGCGCTTCCATCATCAGGTCGTTTGCCATGCTCAGACATTCTATCCTGAGGGACATGGAACGACAGGACATGCAACGAGCGATCGGCGTTACCGGATCCCAAGCCGGGTGGATCACAAGGCTTATTTATCGGATGTTGCAGAAGCGCCTCGGGCGAGTGTCCAAATCGAAAACGCTGGCGGCTCACCATACGCCGACGCTGCTGGCGACCACTTGGATGGACACAGTGTGTGCCTCCGCGCGAACAATTTCACCGCTGCTCAAGGAACTGGTGCAATTGAAAGTGGCCACCCTGGTTGGTTGTCCGTTTTGAATCGACATCCACTCTGCCGTGGGCAGAAAGGCCGGAATCACTGAAGAGCAGTTGCGCGATCTGGCGTGTTTCGAAGGCAGCGCAGCGTTCCGTTCGGGTGAGAAGCTGGCGTTGAAGCTCACTGTCGCCCTGACCAGGACGCCCGCGTCTGTGGATGACCAACTCTTCGCGGACTTGCGCGCTGAATTCACCGAACCGCAATTGGTGGAACTGACAACCGCCATCGCGTGGGAGAACTATCGCGCGCGGTTCAACCGAACGTTTGGGGTTCTGGCGGAGGGATTCTCGGCGGGCGCATTTTGTCCCTTGCCCGAAGCTTGACTAAGGAAGCAATTGAAATTGGACCGACAGCGAGCAGGTCACAGGCGATGGAAGGGGCGTCAGCAGGATTTCATTGAAGGCGTAAGCGCCAATGACGCCCGCGAACGTTGCGTTTTCTGCGACGAGAGTAGGCTGGGGTGAGGATGCATTCGAGAGCCTGAGTATCGGCCCCAGCGACAATCCCGCCGCGCTCGCCAGCTTCTGCGCCTGCGCCGACGCATCGGAAATCAGATCGGAGTTGGGACACGTTTGCGCCTGCTGTAGTTGTTGGGATACTTGCGTCCCACCGATGTAAAACGTCAGCGTCAGGCCGCTGTTATTCTGCGCGATGGTTTGCTCGATTTTTGTAATCGATCCGATCGTGGCCGTCAGGTTGGCTAGGGGCGCGGTGAATGAGAAATTCCACGTCAACGTTGGCGGATTTGAGTTATAGGTTCCTGTCAGGTTTGCATCGGTGATTCCGAGACCCGATAGCGCGCCGACGATCTGATCCAGCGTGGCGGAGGGATTGGAACTGACAGTCAACTGAAGCACAATCTGATCGGGCTGTAAAACCAGGGAGCGGGTGGCCGATATGGTGACGGTGTGTGATTCAATCTGTCCAAAAGCCGGCGCGGCCCCTAGCAGCAGGATCCCCAGTAAGAGTCTTCGCATCGGTCTAATTGCGAGTGACATTGAACTTTACTGTGATCGCGCAGGTCGGAAGAGTCGCATAAGGACTCGAAACATAATTTGAAGTTGAACTGGACAGCGCAAGAATGGAGCCCAGTGTAACTCCACCGGCGGCGGCCAGGCTCTGCGCCTGAGTGGTTGCCGAAGTGATCAATGCCGGGAACGAGCAGGTCTGCGATTGCGCCAATTGCTGTGAAACTTGCGTCCCAAGGATGCTGAACGAGAGGGCCAGGCCATTGTTCGCCTTCGCGATATTCTGCTGCAAAGTGGTCAAGCTCGCGACGGTCCCCTTGGTGTTCCCGAGTGGCGCCGTGAGGCTGAATGACCACTGAAGTGAGGTGCTTGACGCGGCGCCATTGTAGTTAATCTGAGTGCCGACGCTGGAGAAATTGGCAGCGGTGATTCCCGATCCCGCCAAGGCGTTGACCACATCGTCGAGACCTGTTGTGATGCCAGACTGGACAATTACGGTGAAAACCGCCTGATCGGGCTGCAGACTGGTGTTATTGGACGCGGTTACCGTGATGGAATTCGAGTCTAATTGCCCGAACGCAAGCGAGCAGAATGCCAGCGGAAGGGCAATTACAATGCTTTTTCGCATCTCTGCTAGTATACTCTCGAACCGTGAATCATAAATTAAAGCCCAACCCCCATACCCCTGCTCTTTTGGCTTTTCAGCGCGTCTCCGTGATGCTCGGCAGCACCAGAGTGCTCCACGAGATCACGCTCAGTATCGGAGCCGGCGAGCACGTCGCGATTCTGGGACCGAACGGTTGCGGCAAATCGACGTTGATCAAGACCATCACCCGCGAATGCTATCCCCTTGGACTTCCCGATTCTTCGCTCTCCATCCTGGGGCGCGATACCTGGAACGTTTTCGAACTGCGGCCGCTCTTGGGCATCGTTTCGAATGAATTGATGCGTCGCTCGACGCGCGAAATCACCGGCCGCGAGATGGTGCTCTCCGGTTTCTTCAGCAGTATCGGCCTTCAGCCGTATCACGAGGTCACCCCCGCGATGATCGAAAAAACCAACCAGGTGCTGGAGCTGCTGGAAGTTCCGCATCTGGCCGACCGCGAGATGACCGAAATGTCATCCGGCGAAGGGCACCGGCTGCTGATCGGCCGCGCTCTGGTGCACGATCCGCTGGCCCTGTTGTTGGACGAACCGAGCAATAGCCTGGATTTTCGCGCCGCTCTCGAGCTGCGGGATATATTGCGAAAACTGGCGCAGGCCGGCACCGGCATCCTGATGGTGACGCATCACCTTCCCGACATCCTTCCGGAAATGGATCGCGTGATCCTGCTGCGGCAGGGCCGCGTCTTTGCCGACGGCCCTAAGAGCGAGCTTTTGACCACGGAGCGGCTGACGGAGCTGTTTGGCCTTCCCGTGGAGCTCGCACGCCGCGACGGCTATTATCACCTCTGGTAGCACTCAGAAATTCAACTTTTCGATCTGCGTGTTTAGCCGTGCTTCGTCCGCGGCCTTTTGTTTTTTCAGATCGCTCAGCTTGTCCCGTGAACTGGCCAAGGTACTTTCCATGGCCCCCAGTTGACGCGCATATTTTTGAACCTGATCCTGCTGTCCGCTCACCTGGTTCAAGCTTTGAATGTTCTTCCGGATGCGGTCTTGATCGCTCACGGTGCTGCTGATGTCGCTGTCGAGCTGGTGAATCTGGTTGTCGAGATCGGCAATTTGCCGCTTGGCATCCAGGATCTGCTGTAACTGACTGCGCGCGGCTTCCGATAGCCATTTATTTTCCACGTAGGCGAGCAGAACGTCCGGCGTCAGACTGGAAACGGCGGTTGTGGTTTCGTAGACGCGTTCTTCCGCCACGGGAAACTTTTCGCTGCCGTCCGCCGCCAGCTTCACTTCAAACCGATAGGCGTTTGTCGTGGTCTCAGCGGGCTTGAGAGTCATCAGCTTGTACCCTGGCCTGACGGGATGCTCAATGATCAAGGTCTTGGCCTTTTGATCCACGTTACGAATCGTGTAGGTCTTGGTCTCATCCAGGGCCAGCCGAGCCGTTAGCGTGCCTCGATTGACATGAATCTCGCGTACCAATTCGCGGCTGAGATCCAGCAGCGTTGTGACGCGCGTGCCAAGGTCGACGGAGTAACTGATCAACCGCTTGTCGCCAGCTTTGAGCGTCGTCATCAGGGCTTCGCCGGCGTAGCTGGCTGCATCGAACACGGTGATTGGCCCGCCATCCAGGGTCTTCGAAGTGGAGTTGTTCAATTCGGCCGCGTTCATCGGATGCTCGCCATAATTCTCCGAATAGATCAGCAGCTTGCGCGCGCCGATGGGCTGTTGCAGAAAAGGCAGCATCGTGGACTCGTCTTTTTTAACCGTGACCGGCGTGGAGAAGCGGTATTCGAAGAGTTCGCCCAAGTCGCCGGATGCGACGTTGACAGCCAGGTCGCTTGAGATTTGCTGTCGCCGAACAGCATCGGATTGAGGCCCGGCATCAAGCGAGAAGGACTGGGCGCCGAGTGAGGCAGAAAAAAGCCCCCCCTTGCTCATGGCTGCGGCCCGGGGCGCAGCGGCAACTCCATTCACAGCTCCCCCTATTGCTCCTCCGTAAACCACCGGGTTCGCCGCTCGATCTTCGGCAAGTTCCACCGTTTGCCGAGCCACGTATTTCGGCTCGTAGAGATTGCTGATGAAGGACACGGGACGGCCCGACACAACGGCCAACCGCACGTTGCTCCAATCTTCACCGGTGGTGTTGTCGATGATGGCCCAGCCTTCCAGCGTGGGCTCGCCCTTGTCCGCGAAGATCAGCCGATAACTGGACTTCCAGACCGGCGTGGGAATCATATAGCTGGCATCGATCTGGCGCTCCTTGGTGTCGGACGAATCGATGTAGATACTGCGTTTATCGGTGGAGCGCGATTGGTTGACCACGGTCAAATAATCGCGCAGCTGGCTCTGCAGCGTGGCATCGGCAAAACGAATGGAGCTGGCAGCCGCCAGGTCAAGCGTTCGCAGCTCGCCTGAATCGAGTAGCGCCACCAGTTGCTCGCGTTCCGGCTGCTTGTCATCGGCCTTCACCACGCGTCCGCTCACCACGGTTCCGCTGATGGTTTCCGCGCCATACTTCAACTCCACTTTGGCCCCTTTCATCTGATCCAGAAACAATGCCAGAGATGCCTGGCCGTCGATCTTGAAAGGAAAATTGGCGAGCTTCTGGTCCAGCGGTTCGCTCGAATCGTAGCGCAAGCCGGTGACCTTGCCGCCGTTCTGGCCGGAAATTGTGAGCGACTTCAGAACATCGTTCATGTCCGAAGCCTTGAAATCCAACCGCGCGGATTCGCCGGACCGCAGCGTCCCGCCGCGCTCAAAATAGCCCACCCCGCTCTTGTAAAGAATCACTTCGCGGATGGGAATGTCGGCGGCCATGGCCGTTGACAAGAACGCCGCCAGCAGGGGAAAGTATCGTCGCATAAAGCTCCTATGGAGGAATGCCCGCTGGGCGCTGATCCTTTCAGCGGCTCCTTAGGTTCACTCGCCCATTACTTTAATAATGACGCGTTTCGGACGTTGTCCGTCGAATTCGGCATAATAAACCTGTTGCCAGGGGCCAAAATCGAGCCGGCCTTCCGTCACCGGAACAATCACCTGATGATGCACCATCAAGCTTTTCAGGTGGGAATCGCCATTGGTTTCGCCCGTCCGGTGATGGCGGTAAGTCTCGCGGAAAGGCGCCAGCTTTTCCAGCCATTCGTCGATGTCGGCCAGCAGCCCGTCTTCGGCGTCGTTCACCCAGACGCCGGCCGTAATGTGCATGGCCGAAACCAGGATCATTCCTTCGCGAATCCCACTTTTCTTAAGCGCGGCGTCCACTTCGGGTGTGATGTTGATGTATTGCCGGTGCTGCTTGGTCTGGAACTTCAGATACTCGGTGTGAAATCGCATAGGCCGATCATACCGAGGCCACCCCACTGAGGACACCCAGGCTTGACACTCAGCGGGCCGGGCGTCAGACTTGAGTCTGCAATCAAGGAACGAGCAGGCTGGCCTCCAGAATCCTCTTCCTGGCTTTGCTGGCAGCCGGCTTCGCTCCGGCGCAGGACCAGCCTGATCCTGGCGCGCGGGAGCAGCAGGAACCAACTTACGAAGCTCCGTCCGTACTGAGCCGGCAGACTGCGTTCGGCGTGTACGATTTCTCCGGCCCACTCTCGGCTGCGGAGACGCCGACTGTTCCGGCCGCGCCCGATCCGCGGGAATCCGCGTATGACGGACCGTCCATCCTCAGCCGTGGCAGTAACCTCTCGCCAGGAACAAAGAGCGCCCTGAACACATTCGGGCTCTACGCGCAGATCATCGGCGTGTATGATTCAGGACTCATCGCGCCGGCTGTGGTGCAGGGAAAACAAGTGAACGCGCTGGCCAGCTACGGTGAGGAAGCCAATTTCGGAGCGAACGCCTCACACCGCTGGCGCCGTGGCAAGCTGAGTGTCGAGTATCGAGGTTCCTACCGGCAGTACACCAACGCGCCGGCCTTTGATGGCCTGGACCAGTTTCTCCAAGTCAACTACAGTGAAGCGCTCGCGCCGCATCTCATCTTGGATCTCAGGAGTACGCTGGGTAGTACGACGCTTGCGAACGGAGCATTCGCCTACTTCTCACTCGCGAGTCTGGATCGCATCGGTCTTCCGACTGACGATTTGTTCGACAACCGCACGAACTATATGCAGTCGCGCGTGGACCTCACCTGGCGCCTTACGCCGCGATTGTCGTTCGATTTTGGAGGCGATGGGTTTGTGGTTCGAAGGGAGTCCCTCTTGCTTGCTGGGTTGACCGGCTACAATGCGCGAGCCAGCGTGGCTTACCGGCTGACACGGCGGCAAACGCTTTCGGCCGTTTACGACAACACCTACTTCGATTTCGAGCGTGCGTTCGGCGATTCACGCCTGGAAACCGTTGCGCTGGGTTATTCGATCGCGCTCACTCGTGAATGGGATCTCAGCACGCTGGCCGGGGGCGTCCGGGTTTATACGCTCGGCCTGACCGAGATTCCGCTCGATCCAGCCATCGTCGCGCTCACCGGCGAAAGCTACGCCACCGTGACATTCAGCAACGTGGTCTACCTCCCGGTGGGCGAAGTCCGATTGACTCGCCGCTTCAAATCCGCGTCACTGACGTTCGACTACTCGAATGGCGTCACACCGGGCAACGGCCTTTATCTGACCTCCCGGCAAACCGCGGGAGCCGTCGCGTACTCCTACCTGGTGGCGCGGAGCCTCGAAGTACGCGCGCACGCCGGTTACAGCCAACTCTCCGCGTTAGGACAAACGCTGGGAAAATACGCGAATCTGCAGGGCGGAATTCAGGTGTTTTATAAGTTGACGGGTGCTACTTCGCTCGATGTACGCTATGATTATCGCCATTACAATACAGGAGATGCATTCTTGGAAATGGATTCCAACCGCGTGAGCCTGGGCGTCGCATTTGGTTTGGGTGAAACGCCGTCGGTGACGTGGTGAGCAACAACTTGGCGGGCAATGGCGTGCTGAACGGCTCCGCGATCAAGATCCTGCTGGTGGAGGATGAACCTCCGCTGTTGCAGTTGATTGAGAAGTATCTGCAGCGGCTCGGATTCGAGGTGGAAACGCACCTCAGATCGTTCGACGCGCTGCGGAATTTCGAAGCCGGGCCTCATCGCTACGGCATGGTGATCGCCGATCTTGGCATGCCGGACATGCCGGGCGATACGCTGCTCACCCGCATGCTCGAAATCCGGCCGGACCTGCGCGTCCTGGTCTGCAGCGGGTCGCCTTACTTTATCGAGAATCTTCCAGATTCGCTGCAGCAGCAAGTGGCGTTCCTGCAGAAGCCCTTCGTGCCCAAAATGCTGGCCGAAGCGGTGCAGAATTTGCTCCGGGAACGTCCGGGTGCTATTCAGCCACCGCGGTGAGCGCCTGATGCAGTTTCTCCGCGAAATTTTCTCCCGATTCTGACCACAGCCGGCGCGTTTCCACGGGCAGCGCGTCGTCCAGATCGTGCACCAGTTTGAGCAGACTCTTGATGTTTGATTCAATCATACGCGGGCTATCAGGCAGGTCCGGCTGCGGAAGAAAATTTGCGTCGATACCGAATTCGATTTCGAGCGCGCAGCCGAGGGCGGCGTCTTCGTTGGGATTCGGAAACGCAATCACCGATGCTGGCTGGGCATCGGGCGCGCGCTCCAGGCCGCTGGGGCTCTGATTAAACTCCGGGCCGAAGCAGCACAGCGCCACCCGCGCCGGAGCAAGCTTCCAGTCGGTATCGAACTGCCACAAATCCCACCACGTTTCCAGGCGATAGCTGGCGTCCGCGTTTTGAAAGTCCTTGGCCACGGCCAGCACCGCGTCGATCGGGACGGGCGGAGAATAGGGAATCTCCGCCACCACTGGCTCGCTCGGGTCCACGGCCATAATCTTGAACGTGGTGGCCTGCTGGGCAAGCAGCGAGAACGGAAACAGCCGCAGCAGTTTTTCGTAGTTCCGCAGCATCGTCGAGTCGCTGTAATTCCGCAGCCAGTAAGAAAGAAAGAGTTGATCGGCCATCTGTTACCATCGTACTTTCTTCTCTTGCGCAAATCTCCGCTTCTTCCGATATTCCTGATCGTCTCCGTCGACGTACTCGGGCTCACCATCATTCTGCCGCTGCTCCCGTTTTATGCCGAGCATTATGGCGCTTCGCCGGCCGTTGTAGGATTGCTGGTTTCTCTGTACGCTTTCTGCCAGCTCATCGCGGGGCCCATGCTCGGCCGCTTATCGGACCACATGGGCCGCCGTCCCTTGCTGCTGGTGAGCCAGGTGGGCACCTTCATCGGCTTTCTGATTTTGGCCTACGCCAACGCGCTGTGGCTGATCTTTCTTTCGCGCGCCATCGACGGAATCACGGCCGGCAATTTGTCGCTGGCGCAGGCTTATATCTCCGATGTGACGAAGCCGGAGGATCGCGCAAAATCGTTCGCGCTGATTGGAATCGCCTTCGGGATGGGATTTCTGATCGGTCCCGGCCTTTCGGGTTTTCTGTCGAAATTCGGTTATCAGTACCCGATTTTAGTGGCGGCCGGACTTTCTGCTACCAGCATCCTGGCCACTTACTTTCTGTTACCCGCGGTTACTCCGCCCGCAGCCGACGACGCCACTCCGCGCAAATTCACGTTACTCGATTGGGGAAACTACGTCCGCTATTTTCGCCAGCCGGGCCTCGGGCCATTGTTGTGGCAATTCTTGGCGTTCGCATTCGCCTTCTCGATGTTCATGTCGGGGTTTGCGCTTTTCGCGGAGAGACGTTACACCTGGCACGGTGAGGCTTTCGGAGTACAGCAGGTGGGCTACGTTTATGCATTTCTTGGCCTGCTCGGAGTGATTTTGCAGGGCGGGCTGATTGGACGCCTGGTAAAAGCACTGGGAGAAACAAACCTGGCGCGGGCCGGATTTTTCTTCGGATTGGTCGGGCTGGTGGCGCTCGGCTTCACGCACTCCATTCCGCTGTTGCTGATTTCGGTGGCCGTGGCATCTTCGGGAACGGGAATCGTTCGCCCCACGGTAACCAGCCTGATCACGCAGAAGGCAGGACGATCCGAGCAAGGCGTGATTCTGGGCCTGACGCAGTCGCTCAACTCGATTTCGGCCATCGCGGCGCCGGCGCTGGCGGGTTTCTTGATCGATCATGCACTATTGTCGACTTGGGCCGTGGTAGGAGGTGTGATTTGCGGAATCGCCTTGCTGTTCTAATCCTGGTTGCCTCCGGACTGTTTGCGCAAACGGTTCGCGTTCCATTTGTTGGATGTGCGTCGGACGGTCAACTTGGTCCGAGGAAGGCGCCAAGTGGAGTTGCTCAAGTAGTTCGGGCCGCTGCACGCGCCGCCCAGCGACTCGCGTATTACAAGGCTAGCGCTGCTCCTGGAATTCCCGCTCCATGGGGCTGGTCTTGTCGCGGCGGGGACGGCTCGGCAGGGGAGGCCCTGCTCGTCCTGCCCCAAGCGGCCGCTGCGGATAGTTTGATCTCTGGACCCTTCGTGCATGTTGAGCACGTCTCGGCAGAAGCGTTCGGAAGATTCGAAATCGCTCAAGTGATCGCGCGGGTCTTCCCAGCCCAAAGATCGTTCGTCCAGAGTGCAATTGACGCCGGCCCGGAGTCGTCGGCGCACGATTACGTTTTTGGCCCTTATCCAAACGATAAATTGATCGTTCAAACAGCCCGTCTCGTCCAATTCCAAACGCCTCCCCATTCGGAAGGCCTCGGTACAATGGGCCACTTCAAAGCCAACGACGATCCGATTGACGGCGTTGCGATCCTCGAAGGGCAGAATCCCGATCTGCTCATGCTACGGGTGCGCCTCCCGCGTGAGCAGCGCTACCTCGCCCAGATAATCATTCAGGATCTACTTCTCCGGCAGCGCAACAACGCCCGGTAACTCGATCCCCGCCAAGAATTCCAGCGACGCGCCTCCGCCCGTAGAGATATGAGAAATCTTGTCCGCGACCCCCGCCGACTTGATGGCTTTCTCCGAATCCCCGCCGCCCACCACGGAAACCGCGCCCGACGCAGCCACTGCTTTCGCCAGCGCCACCGTTCCGCGATCGAAGGGCGGCTTCTCGAAAACTCCCATAGGTCCGTTCCAGATAATGGTTTTCGCTTTTGCGATCACCGCCGAGTAAGCGTCCACCGTCGCAGGTCCGATGTCTACTCCCATCTTTCCTTCCAGAACATTCGGAACCACTTCGAATGGAGCGCCCTCTTTCAATTCATCCACTACAACATGATCCAACGGCAGCAGGATCTTGCCGCCCGAACGCGCGAGCAGCTCCTTGGCCAGCCCCACTTTGTCATCTTCCACCAGCGACTTACCCACCGGTTTTCCCTGCGCCTTCAAAAATGTGTAAGCCATTGCACCGCCGATTAACAACTGATCGACAACCTTCATCAGATTTTCGATTACCTCGATCTTGTCGGAAACCTTCGCGCCTCCCAGAATCGCAACGCAGGGCCGATCCGGATGCTTGGTGGCTTTCGTCAGATACTCCAGCTCTTTGTCCATCAAAAGCCCCGAAGCCGCTTCCCTCACAAAGTGAATCATTCCCACGGTAGAAGCATGCGCCCGGTGCGCCGATCCGAATGCGTCGTTCACATAGACGTCGCACAGCGCGGCGAGTTGTTTTGAAAACCCTGGATCGTTTCTCTCCTCCTCGGCATGAAAACGCAGGTTTTCAAGAAGCAGCACCTCACCGGGAGCAGGCCGCATCTTTTCCACCTCTGGCCCGACGCAATCCGGCGCCATTTTCACGGGGCGTCCGAGCAATTGCGCCAACCGAATGGACACCGGCTTGAGACTCATCTCCGGAATGGGCTTGCCCTTGGGGCGGCCTAAGTGGCTTGCCAGAATCAAACCCGCGCCATGGTCGATTGCGTATTGAATACTGGGAAGCGACGCACGCACCCTTTTGTCGCTGGTAATCTCCTGTCCCCCGGGCGCGAGTGGGACGTTAAAGTCCACTCGAATGAAAACCGTTTTGCCCTTGAGATCCAAATCTCGAATAGAAACTTTCGGCATACTAAGGTTCCTTAAGACGGATGTTAGCAGCTACCAGGATAGGAGTCACGGTTACAGCCTGCACGTTTTCTTGAAACCTGTTGGCATCGGGGACGGTCCCATATCCGTGCAGCCACGCGACCGCGTCTCGCAGAACTGCGCGTCACTTTTCGGAGTAAATCCCTCATATTTGGAGTAAGTCGTGAAAAAACTCGATTACCTTTTGCGCACCCTGGGGCTAATTGCCACGGCACTGAGTTGTTTGGACACGGCAAACGCGCAGACGAATACGGTGGTTGCTACACCACAGCAGCTAACGTTTAACACCCAGACGGGAGTGGCCCCGCTGTCCCAGACGTTTTTGCTCTCTGCGCCCAGCGGAACCGCGAACGTCACCATCACGCCTCGCTCCGATACCAATTGGCTCACCGTAACCCCTCAATCGGGCGCCACTCCTTTGGTTGTTACTGCCTCCATCGGCGCCGGCGCACCCACCACCACTGGCGTTGACGTCGGCTTTATCAATGTCCAATCCGGGACCACAACTCTATCCGTGCCGGTGACGCTCAACACGAATTCAACCGGCGGCCCGAGTCCCATTTCGGCCGGTCCAAACTCCCTCAGCTTCGTCTTCGCCAATGGCAGTACGGTGGCCACATCGCAGACCGTTTCGCTGTCCAGTTCCAGCTCCACCGTCACCAACTTCACCGCCACGCCGATCACCAGTAACGGGATATCCTGGCTGAGCGTAAGCACCGCCGCGGGCAGCTTGCCTGGTGACTTGTTGGTCACGGTGAATCCGGTGCCATTAGTCGCAAGCCCCGGCACCTTTAATGCCGCCGTCGCGATCAACGCTCCAGGAACCAACGGCATCAGTATTCCGGTGCTGGTGACTATTCAGGGAGTTCCTTCTCTCAATGTAAGCCCGGCCAGCCTTTCGTTTGGCTACCAGTTGGGAACGTCCGCGCCAGCGGCCCAGACGCTCGCGCTGAGCAGCAGCACGGGCGCCAATGTGCCTTTCACCGCAACCTTCGAAGCAACCAGCTGCGGAAGCTGGATCGTGCTGAATCAGAGCAGCGGGGCCACACCCAGCACTTTGAGCGTGCAAGTGAATACGTCCGGTTTAGCTGCTGGACAATGCGCGGGACAAATCAACATTGCCGCACCTGGCGCCTCGAACCCCAATGTATCGGTGCCGGTAAGTTTGCTGGTGAGTACGCTGCCTCTCATCCAGGCGCCCACTGCCGGTCCAACGTTCACTTACCAGATCGGCGGCTCGGCTCCCGCGCCTCAAAGCGTACAGATCCTGAGTTCTACGCCAGGCCTGAGCATTGCAGCCAGCGCCGCGCCAAGTGATGGCGGCCCCAACTTCCTGGAAGTGACTCCCGCTACTGGGGCCACTCCTCTCTCCTTGACGCTTACCGTCAGTCCCACTGCGCTGCAGACCCTGGGCCCCGGAACTTACCTCGAGACGGTAACGCTCACCGCGTCGGGAGCTGGCAATTCACCGCAGACCTTCGACGTCACGCTCACCGTCACCAGTAACCCCAGTCTCATTGGAAGCGCACCATCGTTGAACTTCAACTATCAGGTCGGACAGGCCGCGCCACCCAACCAGACCGTCACGGTCACCAGCAGCGGCGCGCCGTTGAATTATCAAGTGGCCGTCAGCACCACCAGTTGCTCCGGATTCTTGAAGGCTACGCCCGCTACCGGAAGCACATTCGGTTCCCAGAATCAGGTGGTGGTGTCGGTGAATACTCAAAGCATCGCGCCGCAGGTTTGCAGCGGCAACGTTACCCTTACTGTGCCTGGATCAACCGCCGCACCGCTGGTGATTCCGGTGACCTTGAACGTCAGTGGCAGTCCTTTGCTCAGCGTCGGCCAGTCCGCTATCAACCTGACTGTTCTCGCCGGATCGGCCGCCACAACGCAGACGGTCTCGGTCACCAGCAGCAGCGGTGCGCTCGCGTTTACCGCCGCGGCTTTCACCAATCCGGCTGGCTTGACGTGGCTGTCGGTGACTCCCAACGCCGGCAACACTCCGAATAATCTTCAGGTGACGATCAACCCCGCGAATCTGGGTGTCGGCGTTTACAGCGGCTCAATCACCGTATCGAGCAGCGCGCCCACTGTTCCGCCGCAGACCATTCCCGTTACGCTCACCATCGTCGGATCAACTGCGGGAGCGGCGCCGGCCAGCCTCACCTTTACGCAGGCGACGGGGGGCGCAGCGCCCGACAGTCAATCCGTTCAGATTACGGGCGTGCCCAGTGGAACCACCATCGGTGCTGTTGCCACCCAACTAAGTGGCGCCGGCTGGCTTTCCACCACAACCTCCGGAAACACAGTAACTGTCACGGCGAACGGATCCGAGCTCGCGCCAGGGACTTACTCGGGTGTAGTAACTGTGATCGTTCCGGGAGCGGGAGCTAGTCCGCTTTATATTCCAGTGACGCTCGACGTCACCACGGCCACGTCCGCGCTCTCTCTCTCCGCCAGCAGCGCGTCATTCAACGTGCAGGCTGGATCCATGTCGATTCCGGGCGCTCAGACCATCCAAGCGACCAGCAGCACGGCGGGAACCAGCGTTCCATTCACTGCTACTTTCGTGCCCAGCACGGGAGGCAATTTCCTGACGGTGACGCAATCCAGCCCGAATACTCCGGCCACCATCACGCTGTCGGTGGACGCCGCGGTCTCTAGCACCCTCGCCGCCGGAACTTATAGCGGAGCGGTGCAAGTCTCATCCGGGACAGGCGCGATACAAACCGTTCAAGTGACGCTGCTGGTGAGCCCCGCCGGCACACCTGTCGTGCTCAGCATCGCTAACGGCGCGAGCCTTCAGCCAAACGCGGTTTCGCCTGGAGAAATTGTGACCATTTTCGGCAATGGCATTGGGCCGGCCACGCCAGCCGGCGGAACGCCGTGGACGCCCACCGCAAGTAATACTGTTGGGACCACGCTAGCCGGCGTCACGGTCACGTTCAATAATGTGCCCACGCCCCTGATCTTCGTCGCACCCGGCCAGATCAACGCCATTGTGCCCTACGAAGTAGCTGGGCAAACCAACGTGCCGGTGGTGGTATCGAACAACGGTACGACGTCGGCGGCCTTCACCGTGCCCGTTGCCGCGGTCGCTCCCGCCATATTCACTTTGAGTCAGAACGGCAGCGGTCAAGGAGCCATCCTCAATCAGGACGCGACCGTCAATGGAACCAACAATCCGGCAGCGCCCGGCAGCATCATTTCGATTTATGCCACCGGCGAGGGTCAATTGGCGTCGGCCGGCAGCACGGGATGCATCACCGGCGCAACGCCCCCATTTCCAAAGCCGGTAGCTGCTGTGTCGGTTACCATCGGTGGCCAGCCATCGCCCGACATCACCTACGCCGGTGAAGCGCCAGAGGAGGTTTGCGGCTTGATACAGATCAACGCGACCCTGCCGTCCAACCTGAGCGCCGGTCCGCAGCCCGTAGTCTTGACCATCGGCTCCAGTAGCAACACGGGCCAGACCATCACCGTGGCAGTGAACTAAGCTGCACGCGTACTGAGAGGCTAAATGTCGTAATACAAGGCGAACTCGTAGGGATGCGGCCGCAAACGAATCGCATCCGCTTCGTTCTTGCGCTTGTAATCGATGTAGGTCTCGATCAGATCGTCGCTGAAGACGTCGCCCTTGAGCAGGAACTCGTGATCCTCGCCCAGGCAATCCAGCGCCTCTTCGAGCGACGATGGCATGGAGGGCACGCTCTCCATTTCTTCCGGCGACAGGTCGTAGATGTCCTTGTCGAGCGGTTCGCCGGGATCCAATTTGTTCAGCACGCCGTCCAGTCCGGCCATGAGCATCGCCGCGAAGGCCAGGTACGGATTCGACGCCGCATCCGGCGGGCGAAATTCCACGCGCTTAGCCTTCGGGCTGGATGAATACATCGGGATGCGGCATGCCGCCGACCGATTGCGGCGCGAATACGCCAGATTTACCGGCGCTTCGTAGCCCGGCACCAGCCGCTTGTAGCTGTTGGTAGTGGGCGCGATGATGGCCGAAAGCGCTCGGGCGTGCTTCAGCAAACCGCCGATGTAGTTCAGCCCCATCTGGCTCAAACCGGCATAGCCGTCGCCCGCGAAGAGCGGCTTACCGGCGCTCCAGATGCTCTGATGCGTGTGCATTCCGCTACCGTTGTCGGCGAACAATGGTTTCGGCATGAACGTCACGGTCTTGCCATGCAAGTTCGCAGTGTTGCGAATCACGTACTTGTACACCAGCATGTTGTCCGCCGACTTCACCAGTGTGTCGAACCGCTGGTCGATTTCGCACTGTCCGCCGGTGGCCACTTCGTGGTGATGGCATTCGATGTTCAAGCCGCATTGGATCATCGTCTCCACCATTTGCGAGCGCAACATCTGGTAATGATCCGTCGGCGGCACCGGAAAATAGCCTTCTTTGTAGCGTGGCCGGTAACCCAGGTTGTTGTTCTCCCGCCCTGAATTCCAGCGTCCCTCCTCGGCATCGATGAAGTAAAAGCCCGAGTGCTGATTTTGATCGAAGCGGACGTTGTCGAAAATAAAGAACTCGGCTTCCGCGCCAAAATAAGCGGTGTCGCCGATGCCGGTGTTCTTCATGTACATCTCGGCTTTGCGCGCGATCCAGCGCGGATCGCGACTATAGCTTTGCCGCGTGATCGGGTCGATCACGTCGCAGGTCATCACCAGCGTAGGGATCTCATAAAAAGGATCGGTGAAGGCCGTGCTCGCATCGGGAATCAGCAGCATGTCGCTTTCATTGATGGCTGCCCATCCCCGGATGCTCGATCCGTCCATCCCAAATCCTTCCTGGAATGAATCCACGGAGAGCTCCGTAATCGGGTACGACACGTGGTGTTGCAGGCCGGGAATGTCGCAGAACCGCAAATCGAGCTGCTTGAGTCCATTCTTTTTGGCGTACTCGAGAACTTCGGAAGAGGTCATGGAAGCTCCTGAATCAGGAATTTGGGGAACCTTTAAGATATCGCACTCGGCGGCCAGGATGGCACTCTTGGGACTTGGTTACGATTTCATGACTTGGTGCAAACTGGCTCGGTTGCGATAATGGCAGCGTGCCGGAGCCGCTGATTGAAGCACGACAAGTCGAAAAGTTCTACGACCAACCGAGTGACAACCGAATCCAAGTCATCGCGCCCTTGGATCTGGCTGTATATCCGGGCGAGATTCTGACGCTGCTCGGGCCATCGGGCTCCGGCAAATCTACGCTGCTCCGCATTCTCACCGGCCTTTCTCAAGCCTCCGCCGGCCAGGTGCTCTGGCACGGCTCTCCCGTCAACGGACCATGCGAGAACGTTTCCATCGTCTTCCAAAGCTTCGCGCTGTTTCCCTGGCTCACTGTTTTGGAAAACGTGGAAGCGCCGTTGAAAGCCCGAGGCGTTGCGCCGGACGAGCGAGCTACTCGCAGCGTCAAGATGCTCGACTCGGTTGGTTTGGACGGCTTCGAGAGCGCCTATCCAAAAGAGTTGTCGGGCGGCATGAAACAACGCGTGGGCTTCGCACGCGCGCTGGTGGTGGAACCCGAAGTCTTGTTCATGGATGAACCATTCTCGGCGCTGGATGTTTTAACCGCCGAAAACCTTCGCAGCGAGCTGCTGGAGCTGTGGGAGGACAAGAAAATGCCCACTCGCGCAGTGTTCATCGTTACGCACAACATTGAGGAGGCGGTTCTGCTCGGTGATCGCATTGTGGTCCTCGGCAAGAATCCCGGGAGAATCCGCACCGATTTTCATGTCGATCTTCCACGCCCGCGCGACCGTAAGCATCTCCGTTTTACAAAGATCGTCGATTATATCTACCAGGTGCTGACCAAGCCGGATGGCGATCCTGCGCTTACCCTGTCGGGCCCCGCCTCGGGTTCAACCTCCACGGCCAAATATCCGATGCTCCCGCACGCCCGTACCGGCGGTATTGCGGGCTTCCTCGAGATCCTCGCCGATCACAACGGCCGCGAAGATGTTTATCGCATGGCCGATTATCTGTCTTTCGAGATCGACGATCTTCTGCCGATCGTGGAAGCGGCGGCTTTGCTGGGGTTCGTGAAGGTCACCGAAGGCGATGTCGAGATCACGCCGGCTGGTCTCGAGTTCGCCAACGCACTCATCCTGCGTCAGAAGGAACTCTTCCGCAATGCCGCCCTTGAAAATGTCGCGCTCTTAAAGCAGATCAAGAGTGGGTTGGAATCCAAGTCTGACCACACTCTTCCCGACGATTTCTTCCACGATATTCTGGACGAGCACTTCACCGAAGAGGAAACTGTCCGCCAGCTCGAGACCGCGATTAACTGGGGCCGCTACGCCGAGTTGTTCGACCACGATTCAGAACGCAAACGGTTCTTCATTCCCGAGGAGAGGCCCAGCCAGCCGGAAAACGTCGAAGTGGGAACCGAAACATGACGTCTCCGTCGGGTTTGTCGCGCTCCCTGATTCGGGATCGCACTTGGAACTTCTTCATGGACGCGATAGTCTTCGCGTGCCTGTTCGCTTTGATCTACTCAGTGGTCGCTGTGGCGCGCTATTGGTTCAGCGCTCCCGTGGCGGCGGTCCAGATCTCGCTTTCGCCCTGGGCCATTCCTCGCTACGCGTTCTACTCCCTGGTGCGCATGATTGTGGCTTATGTGCTCAGCCTGGTTTTTGCAATCGGCTATGGGTATTTCGCCGCCTACAACAAGCGCGTGGAAGGCCCTATGCTTGCGGTGCTCGACATCCTGCAATCCATTCCCGTTCTCAGTTTTCTCCCCGGCGTGATGCTGGCCATGGTTTCGCTGTTTCCATCCCGGCAGTTAGGCGTTGAGTTCGGATCCATCCTGCTCATTTTCACCGGCCAGGTCTGGAATATGGCCTTCAGTTTTTACGCTTCGCTCAAGTCGTTGCCGCGCGAGTTGATGGAAGCATCGCGCGTGTACCGCTTCGGCCGCGTCCAGCGCTTTTTGCAACTGGAATTACCGCAGGGCGTTATCGGCTTGGTGTGGAACTCGATGGTATCCGTGGCCGGGGGCTGGTTTTTCCTGATGGCCTGCGAAATGTTCGTGCTCGGCAAGCGCGATTTTCGATTGCCCGGCCTCGGCTCTTACCTGCAATCGGCCGCCGGCGCGGGCGACAGCACCGCGATCACGTGGGGCATTATCGCCATGATCGGCGTCGTCATTCTAATCGATCAGTTGGTCTGGCGCCCTGCGATCGCATGGTCTGAAAAGTTCAAGCTCGAGCAAGTAGATAGCTCCAGCACGCACTCTTCGGCCGTCCTCAACTTGCTTCGCAAATCGCCGCTGTTGGGCCGCTTGCGTGCGGGCATTACCGCGCCTCTCATGGAGCGCATGTACGTATCCTCCGCGCGAGCGGAGCCGGAAACCAAAGCCCCGCCGTCCAACTGGCGAAAGGGGTTCGTCGTTCTAGGCGGTATCATCGCTCTGCTGCTGATCCTGCACGGAGTTTTCCAGGGTATTCTGTTGCTCAAAGGAATCACGCGTGACGAAGTTCTCACTACGCTGGAGAGCGCGGGTGCAACTTTCTTGCGCGTGGTGGCGGCTCTCGTAATCGCGTCAGCCTGGACCATTCCGGCGGGTGTCGCCATCGGTTTCAATCCGCGCCTGGCGCGAATCGCGCAGCCCATTGCGCAGGTTGCGGCCTCGGTTCCCGCTACCGCTCTCTTTCCGGTGCTGCTGCTAGGCTTGGTCAGTCTCGGCGGCGGGCTCAACACCGGCTCCATTCTGCTGATGCTGCTCGGAACGCAATGGTACATCCTGTTTAACGTGATCGCGGGCGCCATTGCCATCCCTTCGGAGTTTCGCGAAGTTGCCGACATTTTCCGTTTCAGCCGCGTGGATCGCTGGCGCACCGTGATTCTTCCCGCCATTTTCCCGTACCTCATCACTGGCTTGGTCACCGCGTCCGGCGGTGCTTGGAACGCCAGCATCGTCGCCGAGTACTTCCATTTCAAAGGACAAGTGCTGTCTACGTTTGGTTTGGGCGCCGAGATCAGCGCGGCCACCGACGCCGGAAATTTCGCCCTGCTTCTTTTGTCCACCATCGTGATGGCGACCTTGGTGGTATCGGTGAATCGACTGGTCTGGCGCCCGCTTTATCGGCGCGCCGAGACCCGCTATCGCCTGGAGGCGTGATTTCCCAGCGTCAGGGGCCGCATCTGAGCACCGGCCCTGGCACGGCAACGCGGATCGCGGACGACAATCCGATTTCTCGGTATCAATCGCGTCTGCGTATTGGCTACACGTTGTCTCGGACAAGTAGAGCCGGCTACGGAGCGAGAGCGGGACGAGTAGATAGGCACGATCCCCGAGCGTTCGCTCAGATTTTGGACAGCACTGGATGCGCTGGCGCGCTTGCTCGGTGCGATCCGCAAAACGGATTCCATGCACGCATGCGCCACCAAAAAGTCTCGGCTGCTCAGATTGCACTGGAGGTGGTAGCCTAGATCATTGACGGACCTCTGAAAATGGGCCTTTTGTACTGAAAATCAAGTGGTTAGACTATGGCAAGAGCAGATCTTCTCCTCTCATTGGTGAAAGCCGCCTCAAGTGGTGACCAGGCCATGGTTCGCAAGACCGTGGAGGCTATGGCAGCCGAAGAGCGTTCGAAAAATCACTCGGTTTTAGCCGAGCAGCTTGAGAAACAAGTTTACCGTAACGGGTCCACACCCAAACCTGACTATGCGCCAACGCACATCGTTGCGCACAATCTTGTTCATGAGATCACCCCTCGACGGAACATTTCTGAACTTGTGCTCAACTCAACCGTGCGTTCGGCGATCGACGAACTTGTTCAAGAGCATCATCGAGCTGATTTGCTCCGTTCATACAATCTTCAGCCCCGGAACCGGCTCCTCCTCACCGGAAATCCCGGAAACGGGAAAACGTCACTCGCAGAAGCCCTTGCTTCAGCTCTTATGGTCCCGTTTGTCATAGCGCGTTACGACGGCTTGATAACGAGCTACCTAGGCGAAACGGCAACACGCCTTCGCCGGTTGTTCGAATTTGCCCATACAAGGCGATGTGTCCTCTTCTTCGACGAATTCGACACTCTTGGAAAAGAACGCGGAGACATCCATGAAACTGGAGAAATTAAACGCGTCGTAAGCTCTTTGCTACTACAGATCGACGACCTGCCACCGCACGTCGTGGTTGTATGCGCAACGAATCACCCCGAGCTGCTGGACCGGGCAGTATGGCGGCGCTTTCAATTGAAACTGAAACTCGATCCTCCCGATAAGAAACAGATCGAAGAATATTTTTCACTCGCAGCTAAACGGCTTAACTTCTCGCTGGGTTTGACTCCTCGAGTTCTCGCCGACAAGCTGGCCGGAGCCAGCTATTCGGACTTGGAA
>Ga0302326_10009742_pt1 | contig 20926 bp, 22 predicted proteins | sample Palsa_T0_3_FD_202264 | JGI IMG/M metagenome (GOLD analysis project Ga0302326, IMG submission 202264) | Peat permafrost microbial communities from Stordalen Mire near Abisko, Sweden - Palsa_T0_3 | ecosystem: Environmental > Terrestrial > Soil > Palsa > Peat permafrost | place: Sweden: Abisko...
GAGCGGGAGTTTTATCGCCTAGGCGACAGCCGGCCCATGACGGCGGATGTGCGGGTCATCGCCTCCACCAACCGCGCGCTGCAGGCGCTGATCGCAGAGGGCCGCTTCCGCGAAGATCTCTATTACCGGCTGAATGTGATTCCGCTGGCGCTGCCTCCCTTGCGCGAGCGCGGCGACGATGTCATGGAGCTGGCGGAATATTTTGCCGCGAAGTTTGCCGCCCCCAATGCGCCTCCCCCGATGAGCGAAGGGTTTCGCGCCGCGCTGCGGGCGCATCACTGGCCGGGCAATGTGCGCGAGCTGGCCAACACCATGCGCCGAGCCGTCGCGTTGTGCGATGGCGAAGAGATTGGGGCGCACGCCCTGCCTTTGACATCCGTTGGGCCTTCCGCCGGTACGGGTTGGCTAAAGCCGGGACTGTCGTTGCGGGAGCTGGAGAAAACGCTGCTGGAAATCACCTTGCACGCCACCGCCGGCAATCGCACCCACGCGGCCGAGTTGCTGGGCGTCAGCTTGCGGACGGTGCGCAACAAGATCCGCGAGCATGGGCTGCCGCCGCGGAGGTTGCCATGAGTTCGTTATCCACTCCGCTCATCGACCTGCTGGGCCACGCCCTCGACCTGACCGCGCAACGGCAAACCCTGGTCAGCCAGAACATCGCCAACGTCGATACCCCGGGCTATCACACCCGAGACATAAACTTTCGCGAGGAATTGCAGCAGGCGCTCTCCCAATCCCAATCCAAAGATGAGGCGAGTCAGCCGGACCAGGAGGCTGGCGGCAGCAGCACGCCGTTCGTGCGCCAGGTCCCAGGCCTGATCGAGCGGCCCGACGGCAACAACGTGAACATCGATCGCGAGGGCCTGCTGCTGGCCGAGAACCAGCTCCAGTATCAGGCCGAGGTGGCGGTGCTGCGCTCCGAATTCAGCCGCCTGCAGCAGGCGATCAGTGGAGGGAACAGTCAATGAATCTCTTCGGCCTGTTTCAGATCAGCGGTTCGGCGCTCACCGCCGAGCGCTTGCGCGCCGAGGTTGCCACCAGCAACCTGGCCAACTCCGACACCACGCGCACCGCCGAGGGCGGACCGTACCGGCGGCGCATGGTCACCTTCAACAGCCAGCCGGCTTCGCCGTTCCATCTGCTGCTGGCCAGCTCGCTGGGCGGTGGTGGCACGCAGCCCACTGGCGGAGTGCGGGTGGGTGATGTGGTGGACGATCCCACGCCGCCGGAGCGGCGCTACCAGCCCGGACATCCCGACGCCGACGCCGACGGCTTCGTTGCCTATCCGGCGATCAGCCCGGTGCAGGAGACGGTGGACCTGATGGGCGCCGAGCGCGCCTACGAGCTGAATGCCAGCGCGGTGCAGGCGGCCAAGCAGATGATCCAGCAGTCGCTGCAGATTTTGAAGTGAGGCGCTAAACAAAAGCACAGAAGCGCCGGCAGTAACCAGGGTATGCCGATTGATTTTTCCAATCCGGGCCTCAGGATTCTGCCGGCGGACTTGCCGCAACCCGCTGCTCCGGCGGCGGGGTCGGCCGCCAAAGGCAGCTTCGGCGACGCGTTGAAAGATGCCGTAGCCGACGTCGACAACCTGGGTCTGGACGCGCGCTACAAGGTGAGCAGCCTGGTGGAGGGCAATGGCGCGGATGTTCACGACGCCATGATCGCAGTAGAGAAGGCGGACTTGTCGTTCCAGCTCATGCTGCAGGTCCGCAACAAAATGGTGCAGGCATATCAGCAGATTGCCGGAATGCAGTTCTAGAACATCAGGGCATCAGGACAACAGGATCTAAAGACCGGTGGACAACAATTTCACATTCGAGCAGGTAATCGAGCAGGCGAAGCGCTTCGTCGCCGGACTGACAGGGAAGCAACGGGCGCTGCTGGTGGGGGGCGCAGTCCTGGTTGCGGCGACGCTCTACGGTTTCGTCGAGCTGATCGGCAAGCCGGACTACAAGACGCTGTATTCCGGAATGTCGCCCGCCGATGCTCAGGAGATCACGGCATCGCTGGCGGCCAAGAAGATTCCCTTTGAGCAATCGCCGGATGGGGCCAGCATCCTGGTGCCTGCCGACAAGCTGGACAGCGCGCGGCTGGAGCTGGCCTCGCAACCCATGCCGCGCAGCGGCCGCCTGGGCTTCGAGTTGTTCGACAAGCCCAACTGGGCGGGCAGCGATTTTAGCGAGAAGGTCAACTATCAGCGGGCTCTGGAGGCCGAGCTGGAACGGACGCTGGCCACCCTGAGCGAAGTGGAGGCGGTGCGGGTCCACCTGGTGATGCCGGCCGAATCGTTGTACAGCGAGCGCGACCGCTCGGCCAAAGCCTCGGTGATGGTGAAGCTGCGCCGCGGCAGTCTGCCGCAACAGGAAGACATGGCGATCCGGCAACTGGTGGCGGGCGCGGTCGACCGGCTCAGCGTGGAGAACGTAGTCGTGGTCGATGCCGATACCAATATGCCGCTCAACCGCTTTGGCGGCAGCGGCGGCGAGGGCTCGGGCGAGGTGTCGGAGATCGATCAGGATCTGGCCAAACGCGTAGTGACGACGCTGGAACCGGTGGTAGGCGCAGAAGGCGTGCGCGCCAGCGTGCATGTGGAGTACGACCTCAGCTCGGGCGAAGAGACCCAGGAAACCTACGACGGCGCCGGCGCAGTTCCGCTCAGCATGACGCGCAACGAGGAGTCGCTAGGCAGCGGCTCGCTGGGCGGCGTTCCCGGCACCAGCAGCAATCTGCCTAATGCCAAGGTGACCGCTCCGGCTAAATCCGACAGCCAGACCCAAAGCTCGAAATCGGAGAGCAGTACCTACGGCGTGAACAAGCTCATACGCCACACCATTCAGCCGGCGGGACGGATCAAGCGCATTGCGGCGGCCTTGCTGGTGGACGATGCCTCACAGATCGAGATCAGGAACAATCAGCGCGTCGCCTCGCGCCGCAAGCGCACTGCCGACGAAATGAAGCAGATCGAGGGGCTGGCGGCTGCGGCCCTGGGAATCGACGCCAAACGCGGCGACCTGCTGGCGGTGGAAAATCTCTCGTTCCAGAACCTCGAGCAGGATGCTCCCTTGGCGCCCACGCTGCTGGAAAAGGTGCAGCGCAACCTGCGCCCGTGGACCTGGCTGCTGCGCTATCTGGCGCTGGGCTGCCTGTTCGGCAGCGTCTACCTGCTGGTGCTGCGGCCGGTGAAGAAACAAGTGCTGACGGCGCTGCGCGAGTTGCCCGCGCAACCGGCGACCAGGCTGATTGCCGCCGGCGAGGTGCAGGCTCCGGGGCTTTCCGGCGGACGCAAATCGGAATCGCTGCCCGACATTCTGGGGGTGGCGGACGCGGAGGACAATCCCGCGCTGAAGAAGTTGGCGGTGTTGAAGAACCATCTGGTGGAGAAGGTGAAGACGGAGCCGGCGGGAGCGTCGCAGCTGGTGCAGAACTGGTTGCGGGAAGGCGGGGTTGAATGAGCGCGGCCGCGACCATGACGCCGGACCTCAACGGAGTGCGCAAGGCCGCGGTCCTGCTGGTGCTGCTGGGCGAAGAGGCGGCGGCGACTGTCTATCGTCATCTGAGCCAGACCCAGTTGCAGCGCCTGACCCAGGAGATCCGCGAGCTGCGAGGAGTGCAGCCGGAGACGGCGGCCAACGTTCTGGAGGAGTATCACCGTCTGAGTTTGACCCAGGATTATCTGGCGCAGGGCGGCGAGAACTACGCCCGCTCGCTGCTGGTGAAGGCCTTCGGCAGCGAAGGCGCCAGGGCGCTGCTGGAGCAGGTCAACCGCGCCCAGGTGCTCACTGCCAATCAGATGGACGCCTTGCAGAAGGCCAATCCCAAGGAGCTGGCCCGCTTTCTGGAAGGCGAGCAGCCCCAGACCATCGCCATCATCCTGGCCTACCTCGACACCAAGGCGGCGTCGGCGCTACTGATGCGCCTGCCGGAAGCGGTGCGGGTGGAGGCGGTGAAGCGGCTGGCGCTGTTGCGCAACTTCTCCCCGGAGATGGCGCAGAAGGTTTCGGTAGTGCTGCACAAGCGGCTGCAATCGCTGGGCGAGCAGAGCCGGCGCATCTTTCCCGGCATCAAGAGCGCGGCCGACCTGATGAACGGGCTGGAGCCGGAGGCCATGAAAGCCGTGCTGGACGCGATCGAAGGCGACGACGCCAAGCTGGCGCTGAACATTCGCAACCTGATGTTCACCTATGACGACTTGATGAGCGTGGCGGAGAGCGGTATCCGCGAGCTGGTGGCGCGGGTGGACAAGAAGGTGCTGACGTTGGCCCTCAAAGGCTCTTCCGAGGAGATGCGCAATCACATGATGAAGGCGATTTCGCAACGCGCCGCCGAGATGCTGAAGGAAGACATGGAGGTCATGGGACCGGTGCGCTCGCGCGAAGTGAACAAGGCCAAGGAGGAAGTGGTGGCGGTGGCGCATCAACTGGAGGCGGAAGGCAAGATCATGCTGAAGCCGGAAACCGGAGACGAATACGTTGTCTGAGCGGGCGTGGGAGACGAGCGGCGGCGGGCAGGTCGAGAGCTTTCGCTATCCGGCGATGCAGCCGGGGGGCTTTCGCTCGCCCGAGGGGCTGGCATTCGGCGCAGGCGAAGGTCACAAAGCCCGCGACCTGGCCTTGCAGCAGGAGGTTGGCGCGGCAGTGGACGCCGCCCGCAAGCAGGGAATTCAGGAGGGCCAGGCGCAAGCCAAAAGTGCCGCGGCACAAGCCCTCGAGCAGGAGCGCTCGGCGGTGGTGGCGGCGGTGCACGACTTCAGCCAGCAGCGCCGGGAATATTTCCGCCGGGTGGAGAGCGAAGCGGTGCGGCTGGCGCTGTCCATCGCGCGCAAGGTGTTGCATCGCGAAGCCCAGATGGACCCGCTGTTGCTGGCCGGAGTAATGCGGGTCGCGCTCGACCAGATGCAGGCGGGCACGCGTCTGGTGCTGCGGACCTCGCCCGGCTCGGCACGCAGCTGGGCGGAGTTCTGCGCCAAACAATTACCTGTACCTGGAGAACAGACCGTCGAAGTGGTGCCGGACAGCAGTCTGGAGAGCCATCGCTGCATCCTGCAAGCCGACGTAGGCAGCACCGAAATCTCGCTGGACGCCCAGCTGCAGGAAATCGAGAGCGGCTTCTTCGATCTTCTCCGGGATAAGGGCCAGGAAAAGTCCGAAGATGCCAAGACGGAAGCTAGATGAAAGCTACGAGCCGCGAGCTAAGAGCCAAGGAGACTCCGATTAAGTCAATGCCGAGGCTTTCCGCGGCTAAAGCCGGGTTCATTTTGCTCGACTTTGCGGACCGCCTGAAGGCGGTCCCTTTCAAAGCAATACTTAATCAGAGCTTCAAAGAGCTAAAAGCTAGAGGCTCGGAGCTAGAAGCTAGACAATGACAGCCGGCATACTACTTCCTTACTTCGACGCCCTGGAGGCGCAACCTGCCGTGCGTTGGCGCGGACAAGTGACGCAGGTAGTTGGCAGCCTGCTGGAATCCACCGGCCCGCCTTGCAGCCTGGGAGAATGCTGCGAGGTCCGCGACTCTGCGGGACATACTTACGCCGGAGAAGTCGTAGGCTTCCGCGGCACTACGGTGCTGACTATGCCGATAGAGAAGCCCAGCGGGGTGCGCTATGGCGATCCCATCGTCGCTCTCGGCGTCCGGCCATGCCTGGCGGTTGGGAAAGAGTTATTAGGGCGCGTGGTGGATGGCGCCGGACGGCCGCTGGACGGACTCGATCCCTATACCGGCAGCGATCGCCGTCCCCTCGACGGCGCCGCTCCGCTGGCGTTGGAGCGGCTGCCCATCCGCGAGCCATTGGGCTGCGGCATCCGCGCCATCGATGCATTTCTTACCTGCGGCCGGGGACAGCGGCTGGGAATCTTTGGCGGCAGCGGTGTAGGCAAGAGCACGCTGATCGGCATGATGGCACGCGGCACCTCCGCCGATCTGACCGTGCTGGCGCTGGTGGGCGAACGGGGCCGCGAGGTAGGCGAGTTCCTGGAAGCGCTGGGCGAAGCCGGCCGTCAGCGATCCGTGGTGGTAGTCTCCACCTCCGATCAATCGCCGCTGTTGCGCATTCGCGCCGCGCTGGCTGCCACCAGCATTGCCGAGTACTTCTGCCAGACGGGCAAGAATGTTCTGCTGGTCATCGATTCACTGACCCGCTTTGCCATGGCGCAACGCGAGATTGGCCTGGCTGCGGGCGAGCCTCCCACAGCCAAGGCCTATACTCCCTCGGTCTTCAGCATGCTGGCCCGCCTGGTGGAGCGTGCCGGACGCTTTGCTACGGGCAGCATCACCGCGTTCTATACCGTGCTGATGGAAGGCGACGACCAGCAGGACCCGCTGGTCGATGCCTTGCGCTCGCTGGTGGACGGGCACATCATGCTCGACCGGCGGCTGCCTTCGGAGAACCACTATCCGCCCATCGCCATCCTCGACAGCCTGAGCCGGCTGATGCCGGCGGTAGCTTCGCGCGAGCACCTCACGCGCAGCTATCAGTTGCGTTCGCTGCTCTCGGCCTACACCCGCTCCGAGGACCTGATCCGCATCGGCGCTTACAGCAAAGGCGCCGATCCAACACTGGACCGCGCCATTGCCGTGCTTCCGGAGCTGCAGGCATTGCTTCGCCAGACTCCGCAGGAGCGAGTGCCTTTCGCCGAAGCCATCGCCCGGCTGAACTCCATCCCCTGCTGACGACACCAATGGCTTTCCATTTCACCCTCGCAGCGGTCTTGCGTTACCGGCAAAGCCTGGAGGAACGCGAAGAGCTTCGCTTGCATGGCCTTTTAGTGCGCCGCGCAACCTTGTCACGGGAGCTGGAACAATCGCGTGACGCCCGACTTCAGCTTCAGACTGCCGTATATCGTACTCTGCGGCAGGCGGCAGTAGCGGCGGCGGAGATCCAGTTTGCCATGGCGCAGTTGCATGGCCTGGAGCGCCAACAAGCGCTGCTTGAGTCTCGTCTGCGGACGCTGGAAAGCGAGATTGCCCAGCAGACGGCGCGTTACCGGCAGGAACGGCAGAAGCGCGAGGTGCTGGAATCGCTGCGCGAGGCGCAATGGCGGGAGTATCGCGTGCGGCAGCAGCGGCGCGAGCAGGCCATGCTCGACGAACTGCATCTGTTGCGGCGCGGCCGGGGAGAGGCGTGATTTGCCCAGTCGAGTAGGCAAGCCTTGCCCAGCAATCTACACCCGGGGCTTTTCAGCCGCTCTTTCCCTCTATCGTCTCTCCGGCAAAATGCTTGAGCCCAAGCGGTTTCACCGCTCGCCACAATTTCCCGCAGCCACTTCACGGTTGGAACTCGACCTGCTTGTTCAATCCTGCTGTCCCGAGGCTGAAGGATTGATCGCCCCTGTTCCCGTCACCGCCGCTAGCCCGACTGCCACAAGCGCGGCGATGCCTGCCGCGACGGCCGTTCCGGCGGCATCGTTTGGCGATTTGCTGATGGTGCAGTTACTGGGAGCGCAAGTGGCAACCGCAGCTCCGGCGCTTGCTACCTTTTCGCCGGCGTCGGCTGCGAACATTTCGGCGCCGGCGAGTTGGTCCGCTGGCGGGAAGAAAGCTGGCGCTGCGCCCATCGCTGCCAGCAAGGTCTTCGCAAGCCCACCCGTTGAAAAGAAATCCGGCGCGTCGGCCGGGCTGGCTTCCGCTGCTGCCAACATGTTTGCAATGCCGGCGGTCGCGCCTCAGCTGCCAACCGTCGGCAATGCCTGGCATGCGCTTGCGACGCAAATCAATTCGTTCCGCGGCGATGAAGGTTCCGGCGATGACCTGCCGGTCGATTGGGCGCCCGCGTCGCCGGTTTCGTCTGCGATTTCAGTTCCGCAATCTTTGGTTTCAGCTCCGGTTTCAGCTCCCCTTGACACGCAGATCTCAGCTCTACCGGCGACAAGCGATGCGTGGGCGGGCGAAAGGACAGGCGACAGCAATGGGGAAGCGCGAAAGATTATTAAGGGCGCGAGCCAGGCCGTCCCGGCATCTTCCGGCAACAGCTTGCGTCGCGGAGATGCAGTTGCTGCGTTGTCCGCAAACGCGGCGTGGCCCATGCCTGTCTCAATCGCTACAGACGCGCCGCCAGTGGAGATGCCACCGTTCACGCAGAGCGCGAATCAATCGTCTGGATCGCAGAATGCAGGGCAGCTGTTTGCGGCGCCAGCGTCTGACGGCGATTGCAAGGGCCAGAGTTCGTACCGCTCGTGGCGGCCTTCGCCGGTTATCTCTCCGCTCTCGCCGAGTGCGGCGGCTGGCAGGCGGGAAACAGAAGATGTTTCCAGCACGGCGAAAGGGCTGGCCGCTTCTTTGCCCATGATCGGTAATCCGGTACCGGCTTACGCAGAGCAATCCGCGGAGGACACAGCCGCGAGCAGGCCTTTCGCTGCTGTCCCGCAGGGAGCTGCGACGGCAGTGCGCTCGACGGCGTCATTCTTCACTGGACTTTACTCGCCTCCGGCCAGAGCGGAAGCAGTGGCGACATCTGCGACGCCATCGGCCGCGGAATCGGATCCTGGGTTCTCCGCCGGGCAGGCGAGTCAACCTGCGATTTCCAGCCCAGACACTTCCCGGCCAGCCTCAGCCGCGGCTGCGCCTGCGATGCTACAGAACGAAATGCTCCCTTCATGGCCGATGCGCGCCGGAAGCACGGCGCCGACAAGCACGGCAGGAGCCGGTGTGACGACGGTGCCGTCACTACGCGGTCCGGAGGAAAACTTCCACTCTACCGATTCTGTCGATCGAGACCAGCCGGTAGCGCCCGCGGCCGCCTCAGAAACCCAGACGCCTTCCGCTGCGCCCGCGAACGCGCCCCTGGCTGCGACCCTGCGGCCAGCACCAGCGGAGTTAGCGGGGGGAATGCGCACCGGAATCACAGCGCAGACAGGCACACCACAGACCAGCGCAGCAGGCGCTGCAGCCTGCCCGAACCCGATCGACGCGTCCGACCGGGCACAGGCCAAAGTTACGGCAGAGGTGTCCCCAGCAAGATTTAACCGAACAGTTCCTGCGCCTGCGGCAAGCGCCGCGAATCCAACTGCGAACGAAACTGCATCGGCGTCTGTCTCCGTTATGGTCCCCGGCCAACCGGTTTCTCCTCCCGACGCCGGAATCGCGGTCCAATCCGGCGTAGCTGCCCCCGCTCCGGCGGGGACAGTTGCTTCCGCTCCGCAACACTTCGCGAATCCCGCGCCCGCTAAAGCAGCATCGCCAGCGTCGGCCTCGGCGTTGGCTCAAGTCCCGGCCGCACCATCCAGCGAGGCAATCGGCGCGAAGCCAAGCGGTACATCCGGTGAATTCCGAGCGGCCGCGTCGAACCCAGCCGCTGCTTCGGCCGCATCGGCTGAGGCGAACCCTGCCCCGGCTCCGGCAGAGGCGCCCAGCACGGCCTCCGGTCAGGCAGCTTCCGCTACGGCCTCTGCTGCCGAAGAAGCCCAAGATGCGGATTCCGAGGTGACAGTCCTGGCTGACCCGTTGGCTTCCGCTACGGCCGGGCTGAATCCGGGCGCGCCTGGAAATGTAAATACGCCCGAAAATATTGCGCCTGGAAATGGGAAGACAGGCCCGCCGTTGTCCGCCGCAGCGCCCAGCAGCGTCTCCAGGAAGACTGGAGCTCAGCAAGCGAAGCCGTCATCGCCCGCCGCAGCCGACAGCTCCAACCAAACTCAGCGTCCATCATCCCTCACTTCGGCCGGCGCAATCGCTTCGCAGGATCAAGATAAAGCGCAACCTCCAGCCGCCGCTTCCGAGCACAGCAACCAGCCTGCGGCGGCGATCGCGGCTCAGCCAGTTCCTTTGGCGGAGGGCCGTCAGTCTCCATCGCATAGCGATGCCGTAAACAAAGGCAATCAGGCGCAGGCGGCTTCGGGAAATATTCCGCGGGAAGCGGACAGCGCACCCACGCCAATCGTGGTCCAAAGCGCGCGCGTGCTGGAGCGCATGGGGCAAGCCGAGATGCGGGTGGGCATGAATACCGCCGACTTCGGCAACCTGGAGCTGCGCGCCAGCGTGAGCCAGGACCGGGTGGGGGCCAGCATCGCGACGGCACACGCGGAGTTGCGCGCGGCCTTGATGGCCGAGATGCCTTCGCTGGAGCGTTCGATGGAACAGCATCAACTGCGGCTCGATCTCCTCGACCTGGGTGCGCACAGCGGCGGCGGCAACCAGGAGCGAGGCGCTTCCGCGCAGCAGCAACCGCGATCGCAGTCCGGCGGCGAGGCCGGCTTTGCAACAACTTCATCTTCATCTTCCTCGGGAGACGCCGTGCCGTCGCCAGAGGGCCCGGCGCCATCCGCGTGGAGCGCGCCGTATTCTTCCGGACTCAACGTCCATGCTTAGAGCAAAGCGAGGTAGCTCATGTCCAGTATCGCGATCAACCCGGCGGCAACCGCGGCGGCGGCCAGCTCGAGCGGTTCAACCAGCAGCGGCAGCACCGCCTTTGGCGGCGGCATGGACGGCATGTTCATGCAACTGCTGGTCACGCAGCTGCAAAACCAGGACCCGACGTCGCCCATGGATCCTTCGACCTTTGTCACCCAGCTGGTTGGGGTAACCGAACTTGACCAGGTGAGCCAGATCAATCAACTGCTGCAGAACAGCCTGGGTGGCTCCGGCGGTTCGGGCAGCTCCAGCAGCTCATCGCCCAGCAATATAGGAGGCCTGTAATGCCACTTTTTTCGATTCCTCTTTCCGGTCTGACCGCCAGTTCCACGGCCATGTCGACCATCGCCAACAACCTCGCGAACCTGAATACCGTGGGCTTCAAGGCCAGCGATACCCAGTTCTCCGACCTGTTTTATCAGAACCTGGCGACCAACGGAGCGGGTGACCCGATCCAGGTAGGCTCGGGGACCCAGGTCAGCGAGTCGGCCATCAATATGAATTCCGGCAGCTTCGAGTCGACGAATGTTCCTACCGATGTTGCCATCGCGGGCAGCGGGTTCTTCGTGGTGCAACAGGGGGGAAACAACTACTACACCCGGGCGGGAGACTTTTCCGTGGGAGCGGATGGCAATCTGCAGGATCCCAACGGCGACGATGTAATGGGATATGCGGCCGTCAACGGAGCCATTCCCGCCGGAGCGGCGCTGGCGCCCTTGCAGATCAACATGGGTCAGATCAATCCTCCGCAGGCGACGAAAACCGTGCAGTTGACCACCAACCTCGATGCCGGGGCCACCGTGGGCGTGGGAGACGCGTCCCTGTCGACTCCGGTCACGGTATATGACTCGCTGGGCACGGCCCAGGTGCTGAACTTCAATTTCACCAAGACCGCCGCCGGCGCCTGGAACTGCACGATTACGATTCCTAATTCCGATCTCACTCCGCCGCCCGCATGGGCCGCCACGACCGGCTACACGGTTGGCGAGACCATCTCTCCGCCCAGCGCCAACGGCCACATCTACCAGTGCACAGTGGCGGGAACGTCAGGCGCCACGCCGCCCAGCACCTGGCCGACCGATGGCTCGACCATTACCGATGGGGGCGTGACCTGGAAGGACATGGGGACGCAGACCACGATCGAGACCACCCAACTCGCCTTCGACAGCAACGGCAACCTGACGTCGCCGACCGGCAATGTCGACAGCATTACCGCCAGCGGTCTGGCCGATGGGGCCAGCGACCTGAAGTTTAACTGGGACCTGTACAACAGCTCCAACGCGCCGCTGATCACCCAGGTAGCCAGCACCAGCGTTACCTCCGCCGCAGTGGCGGATGGCTACGGAAGCGGCTCGCTGACCAGCTACACCATCGGCTCCGACGGCACCATCACGGGCAGCTTCAGCAACGGCCGCAGCGCGGCCCTGGGCCAGATCGCGCTGGCCAACTTCGCCAACACCCAGGGCCTGTCGCAGGCGGGAAACAACGACTTTTCGCCCACCCTGGCCTCGGGGACGGCGACAGTGGGAGCGCCCGGCACGGGAGGACTGGGGACGGTCTCGGGCGGCGAGCTGGAGCTATCGAATGTGGACATTGCCACGGAGTTCTCGGCGCTGATCGTGGCCCAACGCGACTATGAAGCCAATGCTCACACCATCACCACCTTCGATCAGGTGATGCAGGACACGGTCAACATCCAGTCGCCAGCTTAAGTTAATTCTGCTGTGGCCGATATGTAGAGCGTGATGTAATACCGAAGTCCCGCACCCCCGGCGCCTGCCGGCGGTGCGGGACATTCGCGAGCGGTCACGACATTAGAATTTCTAATATGCCGGCCGCTTTTCTGAGCCTCCGCTCATCAATCCTGCCCACAATTTTCAAGACCTGCTCGCTGTCTTACAGACGCCTGCACCGGCGTCACGCCAAGTCAATGTGGCAAAGCAACTTGCCAAGCTGCGTTTTTGTTTTTCCTTTCGCCCGGTTTTAGCTTACTCGGCAATCAGCGTGCACTTCGCTTCGGGTGCGCTACCAACCGACTTTACCGTGCTTGCACTCCGGTCCTCGATTGAGCGGAGGTCTTTTTCATGAGTAACAAACAACTGCCGGCCGAAACCGAGGCTGCTTCACCGCAGACGGGAGCCACGGAACAATGGCGGCCGCTGTGGTGGCTGCCCTGCGAGTTGTCGCCGCAAGTGCCGTTGACGCGGTTTACGGTACGGGAGTTGTTGCGGCTGCACTCGGGCAGCATCGTGGCCAGCGGCTGGAGCCGCAGCACCGAGATTCCCTTGTACGCCAATGGGCAGCTCATCGGCTGGGCCGAGCTGGATTCCGTGGGTGAGCACATCGGCGCGCGCATTACCGAGCTGGTTTGAAGGAAGACATGGAAACAACGATCAAGAATTCGAATGCGTTGCCGTTATCGCTGCGCAGCGGCTGGTGGGTCAAGCTCTGGCAGGCTTTGCCGGCAGTGCGGGTGCGGCGAGCGCCGCGCCAGTTGCGGCTGTGCGAGAGCCTTTCCCTGGGCGAGAAGCGCCTGGTCGCGGTGATTCAGTACGAAGATCAGAAGTTCCTGGTGGGCGGCAGCGTGCATTCGGTCAGTCTGCTGGCGCGGCTGGGCAGCGCTCCGGATTTCTCCGAGTTGCTGACCCAATGGTGCGAGCGGCAACGATGACGAACCTGGGCAATTGCCAGTGGTGCCGCAACGGTTTGTTGGCAGTGGTCTGCGTGACCAGCGTTCGCTGCCATGCCGGCGGTTTCGTTCCCGCGGCGCAGAAGCTGCAGATTCCCGGCGTCAATGGCAGCGGCGTGCCGTGGTCCATTGTCCTGCTGCTGACCCTGTTGACGCTACTGCCGGCGCTGCTGCTGTCGATGACGCCGCTGGTGCGGCTGCTGGTGGTCTTCCACTTCCTGCGGCAGGCGCTGGGCACGCAAAGCGCGCCCACCAATCAGACGCTGATCGGACTGTCGCTGGTGCTGACCTACTTCCTGATGCAGCCGGTAGGCGCGGCCATCTATCAGCAGGCCATCGTGCCGCTGGAGCAGAACCAGATCACGCCGTGGGAGGCGATCGACCGCGGCTCGGAGCCGGTGCGCCGCTACATGCTGAAGTTCATGCGGGAAAAAGATGCGGCGCTGTTCGTCGAGGTAGCCAAGCTGCCGCCGCCGCGCTCGCCCGACGAGTTGCCCATGCGGGTAGTGGCGCCGGCCTACATTCTGTCGGAGCTGAAAGTGGGCTTCCAGATCGGCGCGGTGCTGTTTCTGCCGTTCCTGGTGATCGACCTGGTGGTGGCGTCGATCACGACATCGGTGGGCATGCTGCAGTTGCCGCCGGTGATGATCTCGACCCCGATCAAGATCCTGTTGTTTGTGATGGTGGACGGCTGGAACCTGCTGGTGGGTTCGCTGATGAAGAGTTTTTCCTGAGGACGCAAATGACGCCGGAAGTGGTGGTGCAACTCGGACAGTCAACCCTGCGGACCGCGGTAATACTGGCGGCGCCACTGCTGATTTCCCTCGCCCTGGTCAGCCTCGCCATCAACCTGGTGCAGGTGCTGACGTCGCTACAGGACAACACCATTTCCAGCGTGCCCCGGCTGCTGGCGACGGCGGTGGGCGCAATCCTGCTGATGCCCTGGATGCTGCGCCAGCTGGCGCTGTTCACTTTGCAGATATTCGCCGACTTCCGGCCGTTGTTGCGCTAGAGATTGAGCAAAGGTAATGGATGCTGCACTCCAACTCGAAGACATGGTAACGGCTGCGGCCGTGGTGGGCGCGCGCGTCTCCGGCCTGCTGGTGTTTACGCCTTTCCTGGGGAGTAATGCCATTGCGCCGCGTATCAAGGTTGGCTTCGTGGTGCTGCTGACGGCGGTGCTGTATCCCGTGTGCGGCCCGCGCGGGATGGCGCTCACGGCCGGCGGGGCGCTGCGCATGATGCTGTCGGAAGCCCTGATCGGGATCCTGCTGGGGCTGGCAGTGCAGTTTGTCTTCGAGGCAGCAGTGCTAGCTGGGCAAGTCATGGGCACGCAGGTGGGCTACGGCCTGGTCAACATCCTCGACCCCAATACACAGGTCGATACGCCGGTGCTGTCGGTATTCAACCAGACCATCGCCATGCTGATCTTCCTCCAGCTGGGCGTGCATCGCTGGCTGGTACGTGCGCTGGCCGCAAGCTTCAGCTATCTACCGGCCGGGACGGCGCTGGCCACGGGAGCGATGACGCGGCAATTGCTGCACGTCGCCGGAGGCATCTGGCTGGCGGGAGTGCAACTGGCCGCGCCGGTGCTGCTGGCGACCTTGATGGTTGACCTGGTGCTGGGCTTTCTGGGCAAGGCATCGCCGCAGCTGCCGGTACTGTTTCTGGGACTTTCGGTGAAGAGCATGGTCGGACTTTCGCTGCTGGGGCTGTCGCTACGCTACTGGCCGGCGATTTTCGATCGCTATTTCACCAGCGCCATTCATTGCGGGGAGCGGCTGCTGCAACTGGCCCACTGAATTCACATGGCAAACGACGACAAGACCGAACGAGCAACCCCGCGGCGGCGCGACAAGGCGCGCGAGCAGGGACGGGTGGCGCGCAGCCGCGAGCTGGCGGGAGCCCTGATCGGCTGTGCGGGATTGCTGGTGGTGTTGTGGATCTCGGGCGGCGAGTTGCAGCGCTGGCGCCTGAGCTGGCGCGCCTGGACCGATCTGGCCTGGCAAAGCGACTTCAATCCCGGGACTCCCATTTTGCTCTGGGTGGGGACTGCGGCGATGCGTTGGATCCTGGCGCCGCTGGGGCTGGTTTGGGTGCTCGCCGCGGCCAGCAGCGTGGCCCAGGGCGGGCTGGTTTTTTCGGCGGAGGCGCTGACTCCCAATATCGAACGCATGAGCCCGGCGAAGAAGCTGGGGCAGATGTTTTCCGTGTCCGGGCTGGCGCCGGCGGGCAAGTCGCTGGTCCCGTTCTCGGTGCTGCTGTATCTGGGTATCTCGATTCTGGCGCGCGACTGGGGATTGCTGATGAGCGCCTCCCAGATGCCGGCCGCGGTGCTGGCGCAGGTGGCGTATGAGCGCGCCCTGGAGATTTGCTGGAAGTCGACACTGGTGCTGCTGCTGTGGTCGGGAATCGACTACCTGCTACAGCGGCAGAAGCTGGAACACGACCTGCGCATGTCGAAGCAGGAGTTGCGGGACGAATACAAGGAGACCGACGGCAATCCCACGGTGAAATCGCGGCTGCGGCGGCTGCAGCGCCAGATGCGGCGGCGGCGCATGTTGAAGGAAGTGGAGCGCGCCACCCTGGTCATCACCAACCCGACTCACTTCGCGGTCGCCCTCGAATACGGGCCGCTGATGCCGGCGCCGGTGGTCGTTGCCAAAGGTCTTAACGCGCTGGCCGAGCAGATCAAGGAGATCGCGCGCTGGCACGAAATCCCGATAGCGGAGAATCCGCCGCTGGCGCAGGCGCTGTATCGCAGCGTCGAAGTGGGACAGGCGATTCCGGCGAAGCTATACGCCGCCGTGGCCGAAATTCTGGCGTTCATCTATCGCGCACAAATGAGGGCGCGGGCACAACAGGCGGCGGGCAGGGCATAAGCGATGGCGAATGCAATCGACAAACCGCGAGCGGCACTGAGCAAGCGGGCCTCGGAGTGGATCATTCCGGTGGCGGCGGTGGCGCTGGTGTTTGTGATGCTGGTGCCGCTGCCGGCCTTCATCCTCGATCTGCTGCTGGCCATCAGCATTACCGCCTCGGTGCTGGTGCTGCTGTCGGCCGTACACATCCTGCGGCCGGTACAGTTCTCCGTCTTTCCCAGCTTGCTCTTACTGCTGACACTCTTCCGGTTGTCGCTGAATCTGGCCAGCAGCCGCCGCATTCTGCTGCACGGCAACGAAGGGGCGGGCGCTGCCGGCAATGTCATTGAAGCCTTCGGGCAGTTCGTCGTCGGCGGCAACTACGTTGTGGGCTTTGTGTTGTTCCTCGCCCTCATCGCCATTCAGTACATGGTGATCAGCCACGGCGCGGTGCGCACCGCCGAAGTCACGGCGCGCTTCACCCTGGACGCCATGCCGGGCAAGCAGATGGCGATCGACGCCGACCTGAACGCCGGCATCATCGACGAAAAGCAGGCGCGCTCCCGGCGCGAGGAGGTCAGCCGCGAAGCCGAGTTCCACGGCGCCATGGACGGAGCGGCGCGCTTCAATCAGCGCGACTCGCTGGCCACGGTGCTGATCACCGCCATCAACATCATCGCCGGATTTCTTATCGGCGTCTTCCAGCTGGATGTTCCCTTCCGCGAGGCGCTGAAGACCTACACCATCCTGACCGTCGGCGATGGCCTGGTCACCATCATCCCCGCGCTGCTGGTTTCGGTAGCCGGCGGCATTGTGGTCACGCGGTCTTCGTCCGACAACACCCTCGGCGCCGATGTCGGCAAGCAACTGTTCAGCCGCAGCCGGCCGCTGTGGATTGCCGCCGGCGCCATGGCGGCGCTGGCTTTGGTCCCGGGACTGCCTAAGGTCTCGTTCCTTTTGATCGCCGTGGCCGCGGGATGGGGAGCGCGGCGGGCGAAGCGCGAATTCGAAAAGCCGGCAGCATTGTCTCCGGAGAATGCCGCTGCCGGCACGGGCCCCGCCGCTGCTGCCAAGCAGGATGCGCTGGAAGGCCTGCTGAAGCTGGACGACATCGGCCTGGAAGTGGGCTACGCCCTGGTCCCGCTGGTTGACACCAAACAAGGCGGTCAACTGTTGCAGCGGATCAAGGCACTGCGGCGGCATCTGGCGCTCCAGCTGGGCTTCATCGTGCCGCCGGTGCATATCACCGACAACCTCAAACTGAAGCCGCGGGAATATGTGGTTTTTCTGCGCGGGGTGGAGATCGCGCGCTGGGAGCTGCATGACGATTGCCTGCTGGCCATCAGCTCGGAGAGCGAGCCGCCGCAGTTGCAGGGCTTCGCCACCAGCGAGCCGGCCTTCGGGGTCTCGGCGCTGTGGATCGTTCCTGGCTTGCGCGAGCAGGCGCTGGCCCGGGGCTATGCGGTGGTGGACCAGACCTCGGTGATTGCCACTCATCTGGCCGAGGTGATCAAGCAGCATGCCTACGAACTGTTGAGCCGCCAGGAGACCAAGCGGCTGCTCGACCGGCTGGGCGAGGGCCAGCCCAAACTGTGCGAAGAACTTGTCCCCAAGCTGATGAGCCTGGGCGAGGTGCAGAAGGTGTTGCAGCAATTGCTGCGCGAGCAGGTTTGCATTCGCGACCTGCCTACCATTCTGGAAAGCCTGCTGGACACCGCCTCGGTCAACAAGAACCCGGTACTGCTGGTGGAAGGCGCGCGCCAGGCGCTGGGCCGGGCGCTGGTGCATCCGTTGTTGTCCGACGATGGCGGCCTGCGGGTGGTGACACTCGATCCGGGTATCGAGGAGGAGCTGACTCGCGCCTTCTCGGGACAGGCCCCCGCCGGAAACACTTCGCTGGAGCCGTCGTTCGTGCGCCGGGTGCTGGAGGGGCTGAAGAAGCTGGCAGGCGACCAGGTGCGCATGGCCACGCCGGTAGTTTTCTGCAGCACCCCGGCGCGCTTTCATCTGCGCCGCCTGCTGGAGCCGTTCTTGCCCAAGGTGGTGGTGCTGTCGCCGGGAGAGATCCCGCCGGTAATTCAGGTGCAGTCGCTGGGAATGATTCGCTGAGAACGATTCGATAGGGAGGAAGCATGAGTGCCGCGCAGGCTTACGAGCAGATGCAGATGAACGAACCGGCGGTAGAGAACTCCGATCAGCTGCTGCTGGAGCAGTTGCCGCAAGTGAAGTACATCGCGCGCCGCATCCACGAGCGGCTGCCGCAGCACGTTCCCTTCGACGACCTGCTGCACGCCGGCATCGTGGGGCTGATCGACGCCATGCACAAGTATGACGCCACCAAGAACGTGCGCTTCGCCTCCTATGCCAAGTTCCGTATTCGCGGGGCGATTCTCGACAGCCTGCGCGACATGGACTGGAGTCCGCGCGACCTGCGCCGCAAGGCGCGCCGCCTGGAAGCCACCATGCAGAAGCTGCAGACCGAGCTGGGCCATTCTGCCACGGAGCCCGAACTGGCCGAGGCCATGGGCATGACGCTGGAAGAGTTTCAGCACATGTTGGACGAGATTCGCGGCCTGGAAGTGGGCAGCCTGCAGATCGAGTCGCTGGAAGACGGGCGGGAGACCGACCTGAGCGAGACCATTGCCGGGCCCCCCGACCAGGACCCGTTGTCGCTCTACATGCGGACGGAGCGCAAGCAGATGCTGGCCGGCGCCATTGCCGAATTGCCCGAACGGGAGCAGCAGGTGCTGGCGCTCTACTACCAGGAAGAGCTCACCATGAAGGAAGTGGGAGCGGTGCTGGGCGTGGGCGAGTCGCGAGTATCGCAGATCCATTCGGTGGCCGTCTCGCGCCTGCGGGCCACGCTCTCCAATGCCCGGCAGAGCCAGCGGCGCGCGGCGGCGCTGCCGTCGCTAAGCCGCGAGGACGAGGGGCAGACATAACCATGGAAAAGGTCTTGAGTCAGGGCGAGATTGACGCTTTATTTCGCGCCGCGCGCGGCGACGCCACGGCGAACGACGCCGCCGGCGGGGGAGCGCTGGTGGAATCCTGGGACCTGCACCAGGCGGGCCTGCTGGGCAAGGAGCAGTTGCGCAGTGTCAGCCAGCTGCATGAGGGCTTCGCGCGCAACCTGACCAGCGCCATTGGCGGCTATCTGCGCGACAAGTTCGAGGTCGCCCTGGTGGCGGTGGAACAGCTGGCCTACCGCGACTTTCTCGCCCGCTTTGCCGACACCACTTACTACAGCACCTTCCTTCTTCCGCCCAACCAGGCCAGCGGCATTCTGCAAATGGATTTAAGCCTGGCCTTCCCCATCGTGGACCTGCTGCTGGGCGGCCTGGGACAGATGCCGCCGACCACGCGCGAGGTGACCGACATCGAGGAGAGCGTGCTGGAAGGCATCTGCCAGGCCATCTGCGGCGAGTTGCAGGTGGTGTGGCAGCCCCTGGGTCTCGAAGTCGAGTTCGAGCGGCGGCAACCGGTTTCCCAGATGTTGCGCATCATGCCGCCGCAGGAGAAGACCCTGACCCTGACCTTCGAGGTCACCATGACCGACTCCAAAGGCATGTTGAACATCGCCTTTCCCTCCATCGTTTCCAGTGCGCTGATGCGGCGGCTGCGCTCCGAGCTGGTGTACCAGCGCGCCCGGGGCCCGGCGGTGAGCCAGGAGAGCATTGGCAAGCGGCTGCTGGATTCGGCGGCGGAGATGGAGCTGGCGACGCCGGCCATTCCGGTGCGGCTGATGGAGTTGCTGACCATGCAGACGGGAACTGTCCTGCCCTTGCGCCGCCACATTGAAGAGCCGGCCATGCTGCGCCTGCGGGGACGCGATTGCTGGCTGGCGCGGCCGGTCAGCAGCCGCAACTGCCGCGCCGCGCAACTGCTGCAACCCATCCCGCAGCCGGAAGCGGAGGAATAGAGGAATAAGACATGAGTCCACAGGCGAGCAAAGTCGAGACCTACTGGCAGGCATGGAGCGACAGTCTGGCGCTGCTGCTTTCGCAGCTGGCGCCGGGAGAGTGGCGGGTAGAAGCCGAAGCCGGTGTCCCTGACGGATACACCGCAATCGCCCGCATCCGCATCACGGTCGAAGGCGGGCTGGCGGGCGGACAGTATTTCAGCTTCGCTGCGGCCGATCTCGCGGCGCTGCTGGGGATCTTTCTGAACGAAGAGGTCAACCTGGGCGGCGAGCTCGACGCCACACAAAAAGAAGCGCTCGAGGAACTGATACGGCAGTGGGCCGGGCTGGCGGCCAGCGCTTTGAAAGCCGATTTCGGAGAAGTCACCTTGCAGGTGGCAATCGAATCGCCGGAAGCTGCCGCAACCGGCGTCGCCAAATTGCTGCGAGCCAGCGACGGCACGCGCTCCATCGCCGCTGCGATGGAGGTGGACGGGGCTCTCGTCAGCGCGCTGACCCAGCCCGTGGCCGAACCCAGTCCTCAGCCCCAATCCAAATCCGAATCCGAATCGCCCTCCCCTTCGCTAACGTCGCCGCAGCCGGACCAGGCTTCGCCGCGCATTGAGGAGTTGCTGCGCCAGGGCAACCTGGAGTTGCTGATGGATGTGGAGCTGGCCGTGATGTTGCGCTTTGGCAGCCGCCAGGCCACGCTGCGCGAGGTGCTCGACCTGGCCAGCGGCGCGGTGCTGGAGCTGGACCGCGAGATCCAGGAGCCGGTCGACCTGGTGCTGAATGGCAGAGTGATCGCGCGCGGCGAAGTAGTGGTGGTCGACGGCAATTACGGCTTGCGGGTCATGGAGGTGGCCTCGCCGCAACAACGGGTCAATAGTCTTTAGGGAAGTAACTAGTAACTAGTAACTAGTAATTGGCACTTAGCACTTAGCACTTAGAACCTAGAGCTTATAACTTAGAGCTTAGTCAAACCGCCGAACCGCCGAAGTGCCAAGTGCCAAATGCTAGGTAATGGGTAATAGGTACTAATTACTAATTACTAATTACTAATTACTAATTACTAATTACTAATTACTAATTACTAATTACTAATTACTAATTACTAATTACTAATTACTAATT
>Ga0302326_10009743_pt1 | contig 20926 bp, 22 predicted proteins | sample Palsa_T0_3_FD_202264 | JGI IMG/M metagenome (GOLD analysis project Ga0302326, IMG submission 202264) | Peat permafrost microbial communities from Stordalen Mire near Abisko, Sweden - Palsa_T0_3 | ecosystem: Environmental > Terrestrial > Soil > Palsa > Peat permafrost | place: Sweden: Abisko...
TGGCGCGCAACCACACGAGCGCATACGCGGCCGCCATTCCGCACGCGAATACGTCGAGGAATGCAGGCAGCTGGCGGGTCACGGGTTCGATCTGCAGGCAGCACGAGGCGACGTGATAGCGGTACCACAGCGCGACGGCGACCATGGCCGGCGCAACGACGAACGGGCTTCGTACGAAGACGATCGCGAGCAGCGGAAAAATCAGGTAAAACTGCACCTCGATCGCGAGGCTCCAGAACACTGAGTTCACATCGCCGAGCTTGTCGTTATAGAAGTTTTGGAAGAAGAAGACGTGGTTGAAAACCGAGCCGAGCAGGCCGGGCGCCGATTTGACGACCGGGATCGCGACGAGCGTCGTGGCGAGCAGCGCGAGCGCGTACGACGGCACGATTTTGAAGAAGCGCCGCCCCACGAACGTGCGCAGCCCCGGCGCCTTACCCGAACCCAGCGCCGCGCGCGCATAGGGAAAGAACAGCACGAAGCCGCTGATCATGAAGAACAGCTCGACGCCCAAGTATCCGGTGCGTAAGAACATGTCGATCGGGATCGGATGACCCGCGACCGAAAGCGCGGGCGTATACCACGAAAACAGCCACGTGTGAAAGACCACGACCATCACGATGGCGATGCCGCGCAGCCCGTCGAAGGGTTCGGTGCCGCTATCGGCGTGCTGATGCATCAGGTACGGTGCCTTAATGTTGCGATAACGTGCGGATAAGCTCTACCGGAGATACTCGTGACCATATGGGCGAGAGCAGTGATCGGAACGAAGAGCGCAGCGTTCTTCTCGCGTTCGTAAATCGGCACTGGAGCGAACTAACGCTTCGCGATGCTCGTTCGTTGTGCGTGGAAATCGTCGACTCGTTTCCGCAGTCCGTCGTTGGCATTAAGGCTTCCTTAACCTACCGTTAAACGGAGCTTATCCTCCGGCTGCGACCATCGAGCTCGCGTGCCCATGTTTTTCATCTTTGGCATCCCAGGAGGTCCAACCATGCCCAGGTCCGCACGAATCGCGGCCTTTTTAGTCGGCGCGGCATTTCTGATGCCCGCTGTCGCTCTCGCCGACAGTACGTCGATTTCCGCGGCCGGCTCGACGGCACTGCAGCCCCTCGTTCAAGCGGCCGCCGAAGCCTACCAGGCGCAGCACTCCGACGTGAAGATCAGCGTTACCGGCGGCGGCTCGCGCACCGGTCTCGGCCTCGTAGGCTCGAAGGCCGTCGACATCGGCGATTCCGACGTGCTCGCTCCGGCCGGCAGCGACTCGCTCGTCGACCATCGCGTGGCCGTGATCGGGTTCTCGGTCATCGTGAATCCGGCGAGCGGCGTCACCGGCCTCACGTCCAAGCAAATCCAGGACATCTTCTCCGGGAAAACCACCAATTGGAAAGACGTCGGCGGTAAGGATCTTGCGATCACCGTCATCAATCGCCCGCCGAGCTCGGGTACGCGCGCCGTCTTCGTGAAGACGCTCATGGGCAAGGCGGACCTCAGCAAGACGACCCAGATCGAAGACGCGACCGGCACCGTCGTGCAGAAGATCAGCCAGACCGACGGCGCGGTTTCGTACGCGGCCTTCTCAGGCACGCACAACAAGAGCGGCATCGTCGAGGTCACGATCGACGGCGCCAAGCCGAACGACGACGACGTCGTGACCGGCAAGTACCCGTTCTGGTCGTACGAGCACATGTATACCAACGGGCCGCCGTCGACGGCGGTCTCCCGGTTCCTCGCGTTCGTGCAGAGCAACAGCACCCTGATGCACCAGACCGGGTACATTCTGGTTCGCGACATGAAAGTTGCGGAAAGCGATCGCTAGCGATTGAATGGCCGGACCTCTCGCAGCACTAAGCGCCGGTAAGAGGACCCCCGAAGCATGGTAGCCGTCCAGGCGAACAAGGCCCACCGTCAAGAGCGCATCGCGCTCGCTTTCTTGATGCTGTGCGCCGGGATCTTCGTGCTGGCGATCGCGATGATTTTAGGGTTCCTGGGCTACAACGGCACGCTGCTCTTTTGGCACGACCACGTTTCGCCGATCGAGTTCTTGTTCGGCACGGATTGGGACGGCTTCGGCGGTAAGTTCGGCGCGGCGCCCTTCATCGCCGGGTCGCTCGTTGCGACGGCGTTTGCAATCTTGGTCGGCGGCCCGCTCGGCGTCGCGATCGGACTGTTCTTTTCGGAGCTTGCGCCCAAACGCGTGGCGAATGCGTTTAAGCCCGCGATCGAAGTGCTCGTCGGCATTCCCTCGATCGTGTACGGCTGGATCGGCTTGACGCTTCTCGTGCCCCTGATCGGCCGCACCTTTCACGCCGACGGCTCCGGCTTGCTCGCAGCCGGCATCGTGCTTTCGATCATGATCTTGCCGACCGTGATCTCGCTGTCCGAAGACGCGCTCAAGGTCGTTCCGAATGCCCTGCGCGAGGGTTCGGCGGCGCTCGGCGCGACGCGCTGGGAGACGATGTCGCGCGTGCTGATTCCGGCCGCATCGAGCGGTCTCGCGGTTGCGGTGATCCTCGGCATCGCGCGCGCGATCGGCGAAACGCTCGCCGTGCAGATGGTCTTGGGCAACGCGGCAGTGATCCCGAACGGTTTACTCAGCGCCGCCTCGGCGCTCACCTCCGAGATCGTGATGGACATGGGTGACGCACCGGAAGGTTCGGCATTCCGCCACGCCCTGTTCTCGATGGCGCTGCTACTCTTGCTGATCGCGATGGGGCTGATCGTGCTCATCCGGCTCGCCCTGCGGAAGCGCACTTAATGGCTCGAGCGATGGTCGTCGCACCTCCGGCCCAGGCTCCAGGATTTACGAGCCAGCGTGCGCGGGCGCGCCGCATCACCGACAAGCTTGCGACCGCCGTTCTCTGGACTGCGGCCAGCACCGTCGTCGCGCTCTTGCTGCTGTTCATCGGCTACCTCTTCGTGCAAGGCTGGTCGGCGATCTCGTGGCACTTCCTGACGGCCAATCCCGAGTCGGCCAATGCGGGCGGCGGCATCGGGCCCGAAATCTTTAACTCGTTTTACGTCCTGATTTTGACGCTGCTCTTTACGTTGCCGATCGCCGTGCTCGCGGGCGTCTACCTTCAGGAGTACGCAGGCATCGGGCGTTTTCGCGACATCGTGGAGTTCAGCGCCGAATCGCTCGCGACGGTGCCTTCGATCGTCATGGGTCTCTTCGGCCTCATCGTGTTCGTATCGCTCTTTCATTGGCACTTCAGCGCGATCGGCGGCGCGTTGACCCTCACGCTCTTGAATCTGCCCGCGCTGATGCGCGTGACGCAAGAGGCGCTCGCGGGGGTTCCCGCGACCTATCGCGAGGCCTCGATGGGCCTCGGTGCGACCAAGTGGCAGACGGTGCTGCGCGCGATTCTTCCGAGCGCCATCGGTCCGCTGACGACCGGCGTCGTGCTCGTCTCCGGCCGCATCTTCGGCGAGACGGCGGCGCTGATCTTCACGGCCGGCGCATCGGTGTCGTACGGCGCGAGCGCCTACGACTTCAATCCGTTTCACACCGCGGAGACGCTCGCGGTGCATCTGTACTCGACCCAGCGCGAGGCGCTCGTTCCCGACGCAACGCAGATCGCGAACGGCTCCGCGCTAGTCCTGCTCGTCATGGTTCTCGTCTTCAACGTTACCGCACGTGTCGTCGGCTCACAGTTGACGAAACGCTTCACCGGGAAGGCATCGTAACAGTGGTGGAACAGCAGGACATCAAGGCCCTCGCGCTTCGAAACAAGATGAAGATCGAGGATCTCAACGTCTATTACGGTGCGTTTCATGCGATGAAGCACGCCAATCTCGACGTCCCCGACCGGCACGTCATGGCGCTGATCGGGCCGTCCGGCTGCGGCAAGTCGACGTTCCTGCGCGCGCTCAACCGGATGCACGACCTCACGCCCGGCGCTCGCGTGACCGGCAACGTCTCCCTCGACGGCAACGACATCTACGCAGCGGGCATCGATCCCGTCACCGTGCGTCACCGCATCGGGATGGTCTTCCAGCGGCCCAATCCGTTTCCGAAAACGATCTTCGAGAACGTCGTCTACGGACCGCGTATCCACGGAGAGAACAACGGCAAGCGCCTCGCCGAGATATGCGAGAAGAGCTTGCGCGCGGCGGCCCTCTGGGATGAAGCGAAGGACCGGCTCCACAAGTCGGCGCTCGACATGTCCGGCGGTCAGCAGCAGCGCTTGTGCATCGCGCGCGTGCTCGCGGTCAACCCCGAAGTGATCCTGATGGACGAGCCGGCCTCGGCACTCGACCCGATCGCGACCTCGAAGATCGAAGACCTCATCGGCGAGCTGAAGAGAGACTACACCGTCATCATCGTCACGCACTCGATGCAGCAGGCCGCGCGCATCTCGGACTTCACGACGTTCTTCTTACTCGGCGACCTCATCGAAGTCGGCACCACCTCCGACATCTTCACCCGCCCCACCGACAAACGCACCGAAGATTACATCACCGGACGCTACGGCTAACCCCCTCTGTCATCCTGAGCGGAGGCGCGAAGCGCCGCAGTCGAAGGACGGACGAGTTAACCGAAGCCGATCTTCGCGAGCGGGGGGCGGCGCAGTTTGCTTTCGAGGCGGGCTTTGATGCTCGGCCACTCGGGGGCGATGATGCTGTACGCCGCGCTGTGGCGTTCGTACCCGTTGATCGCGCGGGCCCGGTGAAAGCGCAGCGTTCCCTCATACGTCGCGCCTAGGCGCACGAGCGCGGCGCGCGAGCGTCCGTTCTGCGCGTCGGTGAAGAACGCGACGCGCAGCACGAGCCGCTCCTCGAAGGCTTCGCGCAGCAGCAAGTACTTCGCTTCGGTATTGGCGGCCGTGCGCTGGTGCGAGGGCGCGAGCCACGTCCAGCCGATCTCGAGGGCGCGCTCGTCGGGCCGGATGTCGAGGAAGCGGGTCGAACCGACCGCTAGGCCGCTCGAGCGATCGATGATTGCAAACGGCTCCTCGCGGCCGCCCGCGGCCGCCTCGAGCGCGGTCTCGATCCAGCGGATCGCACCGGCCGGACTCGTGAAGCCGCGGATCGGCATGTGCCGCCAAATTTCCGGGCGCGCTCCGGCATGGAACAGGTCGGCGGCATGCCGCAGTTCGAGGGGCTCTAGATCGATGTTCCGACCAACGAGCATGCTATAGTATTCGGCACGATAGGGTCCTTAAACATCGTGTCGCGAAGGCGAGGGCCATGACATCGATGCCGGCGCTCAGTAAGACGGCCGCGGCGCCGGGTTTTGCGCTCGGCGACGTGCCCGTTCCCACGATCGGTCCGTCCGACGTGTTGATCGCGGTGCGTAAGGCCGGCATTTGTGGAACCGACCATCATATCTACGATTGGGACACGTGGGCCCAGCGCCGGATCAAGCCGCCGCTCGTGATCGGGCACGAGTTCGTGGGTACGATCGCGGCGCTCGGAGAAGCCGTGCGCGGGTTCGAGGTCGGCGAACGCGTTTGCGCCGAAGGCCACATCTCGTGCGGCGTGTGTTTGCTCTGTCGCACGGGCGAAGCCCATATTTGCGAACACGTCAAGATCATCGGCGTCGATACCGACGGCGCGTTCGCGCGCTACATCGCGATGCCGGCGGTCAACGTGTGGAGCCTCGACGAAGCGATTCCCGACGACTTTGCGGCAGTCTTCGATCCCCTCGGCAACGCCGTCCATACCGTGATGGCCGCCGGGGTCAGCACGAAGACCGTAGTGATCACGGGCGTCGGATCGATCGGCCTGATGGCGATTCCGGTGGCGCGTGCGGCGGGGGCGGCGTCGGTCTATGCGATCGACATCAACCCGGCGAAGCTGGCGCTCGCGGAGCGCGTCGGCGCGGATGCGGTCTTCGATGCGCGCGATCCGAATTTGCTCGACGAGATCGCGCGCCGCACGGGCGGCGCCGGGGCCGACGTGCTGCTCGAGATGTCGGGCAGCGCCTCCGCGATCGATGCGGGCCTGCACATGTTGCGCAACGGCGGCCGTGCCGCGCTGCTCGGCATTCCGCCCGACGACGTCAAGATCAATCTCGCCGAACGAATCATCTTCAAGGGGCTCACGGTCCTCGGCATCAACGGGCGCAAGATGTTCGAGACGTGGTATCAGACCGAAGCCCTCGTCAAGAGTGGACGCGTCGACCTGCGCCCGATCATCACGCACGTCCTGCCGTTCGAAGGTTACAAAGATGCGTTCGCACTGATGCAATCGGGCGACGCCGCGAAGATCGTCCTCGACCTCGGTGAGATCGCACACGCTAACGGGAGCCTCACGTGAACGCCGCATTCGAAGAGAAGCTCAACGCCGATATCGCCGCGCTCAAAGCGGCCGGCACGTACAAGACGCTGCGGCATCTCACCACGCCGATGGCGGCGCACGCGCACATGGAGGAAGCGGGTGACGTCGTCGTGCTCTCGAGCAACAATTACTTGGGGCTTTCCGATCATCCCGAAGTCGTCGCTGCGGGCATCGAAGGGCTTCAAAAATACGGAGCGGGAACGGCCTCGGTCCGCTTCATCTGCGGAACCTTCGACATCCATCGCCGCCTCGAGGAGAAGATCGCATCGTTCTTCGGCTTCGAAGCCGCGCTGACGTACGTTTCGTGCTGGACGGCGAACGAAGGTCTGTTGCCCACGGTCGGGACGGCCGGCAACACGCTGATCTCAGACGAGCTCAACCACGCATCGATCATCGACGGCTGCCGCCTCGCTGCGGCCAAGCGGCTGCGTTTCAAACACGGCGATCTCAGCGACCTCGAGGCGAAGCTGCGTGAAGCTGAAGGCACCCCGTTCGTCGTGACCGACGGCGTCTTCTCGATGGAGGGAAGCATCGCCGACTTGCCGGGCCTCGTCGCGGTCGCGCGCCGGTACGGGGCGGTCACGATCGTCGACGACAGCCACGGCACGGGCGTTATGGGCGCGACCGGCCGCGGGACGATCGAACACTTCGGACTCGAGGGCCAGATCGACATCCTCACCGGCACGCTCGGCAAGGCCCTCGGCGGAGCCGCCGGCGGCTTCGTCGCCGGAAGTGCCGCGCTGATCGACACGCTCGTCCAACGCTCGCGCACGCAGCTGTTTTCGAACGCCCTGCCGGCGACCGTGGCGGCGAGTGCGCTGCGCGCGATCGAGCTGCTCGAAGAGCGCCCGGAGCTGCTCGCCAAGCAGCGGGAAAACGTCTCCTATTTTCGCGCCGGGCTCGAGCGGCTGGGCTTTCACCCGCTGCCCGGGCCGAGCGCGATCGTGCCGATCATCGTCGGGAAAACGGCGGATGCGATCGCGATGAGCGACCGGCTCCTACGCGAGGGCGTGTTCGTGACGGGTTTCGGCTTCCCGGTCGTCCCGGAAGGCGCGGCGCGGATTCGCGTTCAGCTCAGCGCGGCGCTCGAGCGTGCCGACCTCGATCGCGCCCTCGCGGCGTTCGAACGCACCGGCCGCGAGTTGGCTCTGACACAAATGTAATCCGACCGGACCAAAATGGGCCTAAAGGTCAAAAGAAAACGAGCCGGCGACGGCAAACGAGGCGCGTCATGAAATACGGAATGTTCGTCATTACGCCGCTCTTCATACTGGCCGCGAGCGTCGCCGCCCCGGCCGATCCCGCCGCCGTGGATTTCCCCGGACCTTCCGGTTGGAGCCACATGGCGACGACCGCGGCCCCCGATCCCACGCGTACCGTCATGCAATGGCACATTGCCGGTGACCCGGCATCGGTCACGTTCATCAAGGATGCGAGCACCACGTACGCGGACGCGGTCGCTGCGATCGAGAAGAATTTCTCGACGAACAACATCAAGCCCGCGACCGACAAAGACGTCACGTGTCAGGGCAAGACCGGTCACGAAGTCGACTTTGCGGTCGGTCCCGACGGACATCAGATGATCATTCACCGCATGATCGTTCCGGACGGTGCCGGCATCGCGACGATCACTTATGCGCGCTCCGACGGATCGGCGTTCGACTCGGACGTCAAGAAGTCGGAAACGGCGTACTGCGCCGCGACGTAAGCGTTACGGGGTGCCGGTGCCTTCGGGTCCGCCGAAGGCGATCGTTGCGATGTCCGCCGGCACGACTGTCTTCGGTAACGTGGAAGCGCAGTCGGTCGTGACCCGCGAACGGGCCACGTCGAGCGCGTACTGCTTGACGTGCGCGAATTCGCCCGCGAACTGATCGGCGGGGAGGTCCATACTCGATCGCTGCGCCGTCGTTGCCACGAGCTCCGTGACGTGGACGCGCGTCGCGATTTCCTGCGGATCGATCGGGTTCCAGTAAATGAGCGAACGGTTCATGGTCGCGTCGGCGTTCGCTACGGCGCTCTGCGTTGCGATCCGCGAGAGCGCGCGGCAGTCGTCGTCGCTGAGGTAGAATTCCAGCGACGGCTTGAGATAGGCGACCAACAGATGCACCCACGCCGCGGTCTGCAGCTGGTTGTAGACCTGCTGGATGTCGTGGCAACCGCCCGGCGTCGTCGTGAGTACCGTGTTTGCGTCGTCCGTCAATCTATCCGCATCGGCGATCGCTTGCAGCCGCCGCGCGAAATCGGCGACGGACGAATCGCGCGAAGGCTCCGCCGATTTCAGCAGCGCCTGCGCACGCGCGAGATCGACGTCGGCTTGCGCGCAGTCGGCGCGAGCCGCTTGCGCGCCCGCGAATGCAAGCCACAGCGCAAATAGCGCGAACCCCGCGCGCAGCAGCCGGCGAACGGCGATCACGCGCCGGGCGCTCTTCTCGTTTCGGTCGAGCGGCCGTGCACGTAGTCCCACAGCGCATGCTGAACCAGGTTGCCGCGTTTGCGGCCCTCGCGCGCCGCGATTCGATCGAGCGCCTCGAGCAGCGGCGCGCTCAGTCGAATCGGCGCGCCGGCGGCCGGCCCGCGCGGCGTGCCGCGCACGGCTTCTGCGCGCGCGATGTGCTCGGATTGATCCTCCGCGAGGATGGCGGCAGCCAAGGCGACCTTTGGCTGATTCGACGTATCCACGTCTACGTACCGGCCGATCGAAACGCGTGCGCCTCGGCCGCGGTCAACTCGCGCACCCCGTACGCACGAAAGCTCTTGCCGACGATCTCGCCGACCACCGCAACGAGCCCGCCCGCCCCCGTTTGCCCGTAGACCACGAACAAGTCGCCCGCCCGCCGCACGCGATACGCCGGCGCTTCCCCGTCCACGCCGAAGAACAGTTCCTCAATATCGTCCGCGGTCACCGGGCTGTAATTGCCGGAACCGCGCTCAAAACCCGTCAGCTTCGCGTGCGTCGCGACGGACAAAAGCAAAGAGGTCCAACGACGAATCGTTGGACCTCACATGGTTGCGGGGGCGAGATTTGAACTCGCGACCTTCGGGTTATGAGCCCGACGAGCTACCGGACTGCTCCACCCCGCGAGGGCGAACCACAGTATATCGGGGCGAACAAACCCCTGTCAAATAGGAATCGCCTCGTTTCCCCAGGAGGGGGATGCCCGAGCGACGCCCGGAAGGGCGCTCGAGATGACCGGTCTCCTCGACTTCGTGCGGGCGCTACCCAAAGTCCAGCTCCATTGCCACTTGGAAGGGACGATCCGGGCCCAAACCTTCCGCGAGCTCGCGGCGCTGCGCGGCGTCGAGAGTCCGCGGGCCGCGGGGCCGCTCGAGGACACCTATGCCTTTGCGGACTTCGGGGCGTTCCTGCTGACCTTCGCCGAGGTGTGCAAAGCGCTCAAGGCGCCCGAGGACTACGCGCGCGTTGCTCGAGAGTACGTCGCGGACGCCGTCGCGCAGAACGTTCGCTATGCCGAGGTGTTCGTTTCGCCGTCGGTCTGGACGTTTTTCCATCCGGAACTCAACGTGACCGAGACGGTCCGGGCCCTTCGGGCCGCGTTCGACACCGCCAAGGAGGACGGGCTCGAGGTTGCCTTGATCTGCGACCTCACCCGGAACTTCGGCGTCGAGCGGGCGTTTGAGACGGCGAAGGTCGCGGTCGGCCTTGCGGGCCGGGGATTCGGCGTGATCGGCATCGGCCTCGGCGGCGACGAAGCCAAGTATCCGCCCGCTCTCTACGCCGAACCGTTCGCGTACGCACGCGCGCACGGCCTCCGGACAGTCGCCCACGCCGGCGAAGCGGCCGGCGCCGCGAGCGTTCGCGATGCGATCGAAGTACTCGGCGCCGAGCGGATCGGCCACGGCGTCCGCGCGCTCGAGGACCCTTCCGTGATCGACCTTCTCGCTTGGCGCGGAACGGCGCTCGAATTGTGCCCGACCTCGAACCGGCTGACCGGCGTGGTTCCGGCGGGCGAACCGCATCCCATCGCCGAGCTCGATGCGCGCGGCGTCTGCTGCACGATCGACGCCGACGACCCGGCCTTGTTCTCGACCAGCGTCGAGCGCGAGTACGAGCTGGTCGGGGAGCAGTGCGGTCGGTCCAGCCTCGTGCGCTTTGCCCGCAACGCCATCGACGCCAGCTTCGCGTCCCCGGAGCGCAAATCGGCTCTTCGGGCGAATTTCAATGCCGCGCTGGCGGCCCCGGAAACGCAACGCCGTTAGCGAAGGTTACAACTCCATATGCCGGGCCATACGCACTTCGACGAGTCGACCGAGGAATATCTCGAAGCCATCTACCGCCTCGAGCGGGAAGGCGCGGGCGTTTCGACGTCGGCGCTCGCTTCGGAGCTGGGGGTCGCGCCGGCTTCGGTTTCGGGCATGCTCAAGAAGCTCGCGTCCGACGGTTACATCGAGCACCGCGCGCGTGGAGAGGCGAAACTGACCGACAAGGGCCTCGCCGTCGGCGTGCGCGTCGTGCGCCGGCACCGGCTGGCCGAGTGCTTCCTCACCGACATCCTCGGCATGAGCTGGGATGAAGTACAAGGTGAGGCGTGCATGCTCGAACACGCGATTTCGGCTCGCGTCGAAGAGCGGCTGATCGCGGTTCTGGGCAACCCGAAGAACTGTCCGCACGGCCATCCGATTCCGCCGGCTGATCTGAGCGAACCCGTGTGGCTCGGCTCTCCGCTCGCGCAGCTCGAACTTGGCGCGCTCGCGCGCGTGCACGGGGTGACCGAAGAGCTTCCCGAGATGCTGCGCTACCTGAGCTCGATCGGCTTGCTGCCCGGCGCCGAGGTCGAACTAATCGCGAAGGCGCCTCTAGGCGGCCCGGTCACGGTCCGCGTCGGCGGCGATCAGCACGCGATCTCGCTCGAGCTCGCGCGCATGGTGATCGTCCTGGCCGATGAATCGAGCGCGGGCATAGAGCGAGCGTCCGCTTAGCGACGCGTGCGGCCTCTCTACCTCGCCTGCTCGCTCGACGACGCACACCGCTTCGACGCCGGCCGGCCCGCGACGACGTGTCCGCACGACGACGCGCCGTTACTCGTCCGCTACGGCTCGACCGCGCTTTCGCGTGCGGCGCTGGCGGGTCGCCCGGGTTCGATGTGGCGCTATCGCGAGGTCTTGCCGCTCGATGACGGTGAGGAACCGGTGACGCTCGGCGAAGGCGGAACGCCGCTCTTGCCGGCGCCGAACATCGCGCGCGAACTTCGCCTCGAGGTGCCGGTGTACGTCAAGGACGAGTCGCACAATCCGACGGCGTCGTTCAAAGCACGCGGAATGTCGGTGGCCGTCACCCGCGCGAAGCATTTCGGCTTACGCGACCTCGTGGCGCCGAGCGCCGGCAACGCGGGCGCCGCACTCGCCGCCTACGCCGCCCGCGCGGGGATCGCGGTGACGGTGTTCTTGCCGCGCGACACGCCGGCGGTGCTCGTCGAATCGTGCCGCACCTACGGCGCGCGGGTCGAACTCGTCGAGGGTGCGATCGATGCGGCGGGAAAGCTCGCAGCCGCGCACGCGCGCGAGAGCGGAGCCTTCAACGTGGCCACGTTGCGCGAACCGTATCGCATCGAGGGCAAGAAGACGATGGCCTACGAACTGGTCGAAACGCTCGGCGACGTACCCGCGGCGATCGTGTATCCGACGGGCGGCGGCACGGGCCTCGTTGCGATGTGGAAAGCCTTCGACGAACTGGAAGCGGCGGGTTGGATCGGCGCGCGACGCCCGCAAATGATCAGCGTGCAAGCGCGTGATTGCGCGCCGATCGTGCGTGCCTTCGAGGCCGGAGCGCTGCGTGCCGAGCCGTGGGAGAACCCCGCGACCATCGCGTGGGGACTGCGCGTTCCCGCGGCGATCGGCGACCGCTTGATGTTGCGTGCGATTCGGGAGTCGAACGGTACGGCGATCGCGGTCGGTGACGAAGAGATGACCGCAGAGATGGCCGTGTTGCGCGCGCGTGAGGGGATCGATGCGGGCGAAGAAGGCGGCGCGGCGCTCGCCGCCCTGCGCGCACTCGTCGCCGCGGGCCGCCGCTTCGAGGGGCCCGTCGTGCTCTTCAATACGGGCAGCGCGTTGACGTACGCGCCGCGCGTTCGGAGGGCCGCATGAGGCCGGTCACGATGACCCTCGTACTGATTAACGTCCTCGTCTACGTTTGGGAAGTTGCGACCGGGACGAATTTCGACGACACGAACAGCTTGATCGCGCACGGCGGGCTCAACGCGCAGCTGTTCTACGAAGGGCAGTGGTGGCGGATCGTCACGGCCGGCTTCTTGCACGCCGGGCTCGCGCACATCGCGCTCAATATGTTTGCGCTGTATCAGCTCGGAACGTTCGTCGAAGCCGTGCTCGGATCGTGGCGAACGCTTGCAATCTACTCGTTCTCGCTCGCCGTTGCGGGGTACGCCGTGGTGCTGTTCCCGCCGGACGGCAATCTCGCGATTCCGACCGTCGGAGCGAGCGGTGCGATCTTCGGGCTTTTCGGCGCGTTGATCGCGATCGGTTTGCGGTTGGGAAAGCGCGGCCGCTCGCTCATCATGCAGACGCTGCCGATTCTGGTCATCAACCTGGTCTTTACGTTCGCCGTTCCGTTCATTTCGAAGGCCGGGCACGTCGGCGGCCTGCTGAGCGGCTTCGTCGCGGGCTTCATCTTGTTCTCGATGAAGCCGCGCGCGGCGGCGCCCGTCGTCGTCGATACGTCGACCGGCGAGCCGGCGGAAGCAGAATTGCTCCCACCCCAAACACCGGCATGAGTGCCGCTCCCGTCGTGTCGATCGAGGCGCTCTTCGGGGCGGAGGGTCCGCTCGCGCGCGCGCTGCCCGGATTCGAAGCGCGGCCCGGGCAAGTCCAGATGTCGAAGCTGATCGAGCGCGGGTTTCTCGAGGGCGCGCACACGATCGTCGAAGCGGGCACCGGCGTCGGCAAGTCGCTTGCGTATCTCGTGCCCGCGCTTCGCAGCGGGAAGAAAGTCGTCGTGTCGACCGCGACGATCGCGTTGCAAGAACAGCTCGTGCGGAAGGACATTCCGCTCGTCGTGCGCGCGCTCGGCGTACCTGCGCGAATCGAGCTGCTCAAGGGCCGCTCGCATTACCTCTGTCGTGCCAAACTCGATCGGATGCGCGCCGAGCGGCTGATCGCATCGAGCGCGACGATGGAGGCCGCGTGGGAATGGGCCGACCGCACGCAAACCGGCGATCGCGCCGAGCTCGCGGTGCCGTTACCCGCGCTCGAGTGGGAAGCGCTCGATGCGGACGCGGACGACTGCGTCGGCGAATTTTGCGATAAGTTCAAAGACTGCCACTTCTTCAAACGCCGCGACGCGGCACGCTACGCCGACATCGTCGTCGTCAACCACGCCTTGTTTTTCCTCGACCTCGCGCTCGGCGGAACGCTGCTGCCGCCGTACGACTACGCGATTCTGGACGAAGCGCACCAATGCGAACAGTGGGCCTCGGCCGCCTTGACCGCGACCCTCTCACCGTACAGCGTCGCGCGCGTGATGCGCCGCTTGCATCGCGACTACCACGTTCCCGCCGCCTGCGATGCCGAACTCGACTCGAGCATGCGCGGCCTCGCGCAAGCGCTCGCGGGCGTACCCGGCGAGCGCTATCCCCTGGCCGCGAACGAAGCCGCGCGCGAGGCGCTCGGCGGCGTGCAAGCCGCGTTCTATCGCATCGAAAATTGGCTGTATGGGAATTGGCAAGCCGCGCTCAAGCGGCCGCCCGAAAACGTCGCCGAAGCCGAGCGGCGCCGCGACCTCGCGATGCGCGGCGTGCTCGCGCACGTCGCGACGATCGAACGCACCGAACTTCCGCAAGAGGATGCGATCACGTGGGTCGAGCGCTCCGATGCGGGCGGGCGATACGAGGTCAACTCCGCGCCGTTCGACGTGGCGGAGTACCTGCGCTCGGCACTGTTTGCGCGCACCCAGAGCGTCGTTCTTACGAGCGCTACGATCGCGACCGGAAACTCATTCGACTTCTTGAGGCGCACGCTCGGCGTCGACGAAGCGCAAGAGTACGTCGCGCCCTCGCCGTTCGACTATCGCGCGCAAGCGCGGCTGTTCGTAGCGCCGCCGCACTGCAACCCGAAAGACCCGCAATTCGCCCGCACCGTCGCGCCCCTGATCGAGGAGATCCTCGACATCACGAGCGGCCGCGCGTTCGTCCTGTTTACGTCGTACGCGCGGTTGCACGAAGTCTACGCCGCCGTCCGGGAGCGCCTATCGTATCCGGTCAAACTGCAAGGCGAAATGCCGCGCGCGCGTTTGCTCGACTGGTTTCGCAGTACGAATAATGCCGTACTTTTCGCGACGAGCACGTTTTGGGAAGGCATCGACGTCGTCGGAGCGGCGCTCTCGTGCGTCATCGTCGACCGCCTTCCGTTTCCGTCGCCCTCCGATCCGATCGTCGCCGCACGGCTTGCCGCGATAGAAGCCGCCGGCCGCCAGAGTTTCGATGAGTACATGATTCCCTCGGCAGTCGTGCGCCTGAAGCAGGGCTTCGGACGGCTCATTCGTTCGAAAACTGACAAGGGTGTCATCGTGCTGCTCGACGGCCGCGCGATCTCGATGCGTTACGGCGCGACGATCGTTGCCTCGCTTCCGCCCGCAAAGCGCGCGCATTCGATCGACGAACTGCGTAAATTTTTCGTTACGTAGGCTTCAGGCACTTTTCATACACGTAACATATGATCTTTGCAGGGTTGCTTGAACTAAAACTGAGGTCCCGCTATGGCCGCCTTGCATTTTCTTGCCAAGCGTGCACTCGATCGTACCCACCCGAAGTGCCTGTCCTGTTTGCGGCCGCTCCCCAATTCGCCCGACGCAAAGTCGTCCACGCGACGCGGCTCGTTCGACGTTATCGTCGAATGGCGTACGTGCACGTGCGGTGCATTTTGGAGAACGCACCGGATCCGTCACGCGCCGGGTAACTCGCGGCGCTGACAGAATTCTCAGCGCGCGACGGCGCGCGGAGTTCGAGCGTCCCCCCGAGAAGAAAAAGGCGACGTGAGTCGCCGGTCCATTGCCGTCGTTGTTGCCGCCTTCATCGCATGCGTGCCGGCTGCCGGCGGCGCTCACCGCGACGCGCGACCTGCCTCAGGCCTCGCGCCGATCACCTACGGCGCGCCGGCGTCGGACTTCGCGTTCGACGACGGCGACGGGCAGCACCGGTTGGCCGACTTCGCGGGTAAGCCGGTCGTGCTGAACTTCTGGGCGACCTGGTGCCACCCGTGCGACGACGAACTCGATGCGTTTTCGCAACTGAAGAGTATTTACGGCGACTCCGTCCCGCTGCTCACGATCTCCGAGCAACGGCTCGACGTCACCACACCGGTGCTGCGCGCACACGATGTCGACGCGGTCGCGATCGCAGATCCCGACCACAAGATTTTCGACCGCTACGGGGTCGCGCCGATTCCCGTCACCCTCGTCCTCAATCGAGCGGGCGAGGTCACCCACGTTTCGGTCGGGGAGCTCGATTGGGCGGAACTCGAGGCAGCGGTAGAGCAAGCGAGCGAACCGGCGCCGGCGCCCTCGCCGACTTGACCCCTCCCCCGCCCCGTGTTACCCTCAAGGGCAATGCTGGCACTCGAGAATCGTGACTGCTAAGCCGCCGTCGCAATCGGGGGATTCCAGGCCGGCGCCGATGGACTTGGACAAACGGAAAGCCTTTATCTTGGCGACGGTCGTCTACGAGTACGTCGCCACGGCCGAGCCTGTCGGCTCGCAGACGCTGACCCAGAAATACCATCTTGGGGTCAGTTCGGCGACCATTCGCAATGAAATGTCGGAACTCGAGGCCGGCGGGTATCTCGTCCAACCCCATACCTCGGCCGGCCGGATACCTTCGGATGCGGGCTACCGCACCTACGTCGACCGGCTCATGCAGCCCGAGGCGCTCGCCGTAGGCGAGCAGCGCCGGATTCAGGATGAGTTTCGCGCCGCCAGCCGTGAGCTCGACGGGGTGATCGAGCAGACCACGCGCCTCTTGGGACAGCTTTCGCGCAGCGTTGCTTTCGTGGTCGCGCCGCAGCGCGATCTCCAAAGCTTCCGCCACATTCAGCTGATCTGGCTCTCCGAGAACTCGGGCTTGGCGATCGTCGTGACGTCGCTCGGCGTGGCGACCCAAACCCCGTTCGAGCACGAGAGCCTGGCGGCCGACGATCTCACGCGTCTGTCCAATCGCCTCAACGCGTCGCTTGCGGGCAAGACGATGCGCCAGATCGCGAGTAGCGACATCGTTCGCGTCGTCGGCGAGAGCGGCTTGCCGCCCGGGCTCTCGAGCGTGCTGATCGCGGCGTTTTCCGCGGCGATGCGCGCCGACGAACCGCCGAACGTGGTCTCGAGCGGCGCGCAGCATCTGCTCGATCAGCCGGAATTTCAGGACTTGCGCAAGCTGCGCTCGATCTTGCGCATCATCGAAGAGCAGAAAGCGCTCTACGATCTGGTGGCGGACTCCATGACCGCAGCCGTGCCTGCAATCAAGATCGGGCACGAGCTGGGCTCGGACGAAATCACCGAGTGCAGCATCGTGACGGTCCCATACCGGATTGGAGAAGAAGCGGTCGGCGTGCTCGCGATCTTAGGACCGCGCCGCATGCCCTACGCGCGCCTGCTGGCGTTGGCGACGGGCACCGCCGACTCGCTCAACGATCACCTCGCCAACGCCGAGATCCGATAGGTAGAAAGTGACGAGCGACTACTACACCGTCCTCGGCGTCGGACGCGACGCGTCGGAGGCGGACATCAAGCGTGCCTATCGCGGCCTCGCGCGGAAGTACCATCCCGACGTTGCGACCGATAAGGCCGGCGCCGAGACGCACTTTAAAGAAATCAACGAGGCCTATGAGGTCCTCAGCGACCCAGGCAAACGGCAACAGTACGACCGCTACGGCAAAGTGGCGAGCGGCGCGGGGCCGGCCGGCGCAGGCGGCTTTGGCGGATTCGCCGAGCAGGGCTTCACCGACATCTTCGACATGTTCTTCGGCGGCCGGCAAGCCGGTCCGCAGCGCCAGGCGGGGCCGCAACGCGGAGCCGATCTGCGCTACGATCTGCAGATCACGCTCGAAGATGCTTTTCGCGGTGCCGAGCGCGAGATTTCGTTCAACCACCTCTTCAGCTGCGAGACGTGCTCGGGTTCGGGCGCGCGCCCCGGGACGTTGCTGCAGCGCTGCGATCGTTGCGGCGGCTCGGGCGCGATGCGCAGCGTGCGGCAGACGCCGCTCGGCCAGTTCGTCACGCAGACGACCTGTTCCAAATGCGACGGCGAGGGGACGATCATCCCGACGCCCTGCGAGACGTGCCGCGGCCGCGGACGCATCGAGCGCACGCGCACGCTTACGGTGAAGATTCCGGCGGGCGTCGACGACGGCAGCCGCATCCGCGTTTCGGGCAACGGCGAAGGCGGCACGCGCGGTGGCCCGGCGGGCGACCTGTACGTTTACCTCAACGTTGCGCCCCATCAGCGGCTGCGGCGCGACGGCAACGACCTGTACACCGACGTGCCGATCGCGTTCACACAAGCGGCGCTCGGCGGAACGATCGAGATCGAAACGCTCGACGGCGCGGCGCCCGTTACGATCGCGGCGGGCACGCAGAGCGGCACGACGTTCCGGGTGCGCGGCAAAGGCATGCCCACCGTCCGCGGTTCGTCGCGCGGCGACGTGCTCGCGACGGTTCACGTCGTGGTGCCGCAGAAGCTCTCGCGCAAAGAACGCGAGCTGCTCGAGGAATTCTCACGCATCGGTGGCGATCACATCGAGGACCGCACGTTCTTCGACCGGGTCAAGGACGCGTTCGCGCCGTAACGGCCTGCCCGTGAGCGCCACGCGATTTTTCGTCGAGGGCGTCTTCGATGCAGGCGACGGCGTGGCGCTCGAGCCGGACGACGCGCGCAAGCTGCGGGTCGTGTTGCGCGCGGCGACCGGCGACCAGATCGAGGTGCTCGATTCGGCGGGACGGCTCTTTGCCGCGACCCTCCGCTTTGACGGCGAGCGGGCGAGCGCGCTGCTCGATCGCGAGCTCGCCGCACCGCAGGCGCCGGCCCTGCGCGTAACGCTCGCGCAGGGCGTGCCCAAGGGCCAGAAAATGGACTTCGTCGTCGAGAAAGCGACCGAGCTTGGCGTGGCTTCGATCGTCCCGTTTTGGAGCGCGCGCACGGTCGGCGGCGCGCGCGAGGGCAAGGTCGAGCGCTGGCGCCGGCTCGCGAAGACGGCCTCGGCGCAATGCGGCCGCCGCGACGTTCCTGCGGTCGAGCCGCCGGTCGACTTCGCGGCACTGGTCGAACGCGTTCGAACGTTCGATCGTGCACTCGCGCCGTGGGAGCTCGCACCCCGCATCCCGATGCGCGAACGGATCCCGGCGCTCGTCGAGCGGGCGGCGACGATTTTGGTCGTGATTGGCCCCGAGGGCGGGCTCGCCGAGTCGGAAGCGCGGATGCTCGAAGATGCAGGCGCACACCTGATCTCGCTCGGCAGCCGCATCCTGCGCACCGAAACCGCTGGTCTCGTCACACTCGCGGCGCTGCTCTACGCAGGCGGAGACCTGTAGCCGTAGCCCGCCAAAGCCCCGAAATGGATGAGACATGCGTATTTGCGGCGTATAATAACAGCTTATGAAATCGGGCGAGTCTGCGACGGCGTGAAGTTTAGTATCGTCGTCCCGACGTACAACGAAGCGGGCGGTATCGAAAAGCTGATCGCGATGGTCAGCGACATCTTTCGGGAGAACAATCTCGACGGTGAGTTGATCGTCGTCGATGACAACTCTCCCGACGGCACCGGCGCCATCGTCGATGCGCTCGCAGGCCGGTATCCGGTTCGGTGTTTGCATCGGCCGGGAAAGCTCGGGCTTTCGAGCGGCGTGATCGACGGCTGGAAGTTCGCGCGTCCCGATTCCGAAGCGCTCGGCGCGATGGATGCCGACTTCAGCCACGACGCGACCATCATCCCGAAGATGGTTGCGGCGCTCGAGAGCGGACGCTATGGGCTTGCCGTCGGCAGCCGCTACGTCAAGGGCGGCGGCATCGAAGATTGGCCGAAGCGCCGGATATTCACGTCGTGGGTAGCATGCCGGCTTGCTTATCCGCTCACGCCGATCCACGATATTACGAGCGGATTTTTTCTGGTGAAGCGCGATGCGCTGTCGGGCGTGAAGCTCGATCCGATCGGCTTTAAGATCGGTCTCGAAGTCGCGGCCAAGGCGCGCTACGGCAAAGCGATAGAAATTCCGTACGTCTTTAAGGATCGCGTGTACGGCGAATCCAAACTCAGCGGCAAAGAGATCGGCAACTACCTCAAACAGCTTCGCCGCCTCTACGCAACGCGGTTTTTTAACGCCCCCGACATTGGGGTCACCATCGACGCCGCGGCCGAGCCCGCGGCCGTCCTGCCGCAAGAGAGAATCGCCTGATGCCGATGCCCGACTGGCTGCGCAGCCTTCGCGAAAAGGACGTGCCGGCCGAAGATGCGGCGCTGTGGGAGAAGTGTCCGTCGTGCGGTGAGATGCTCTATCGTAAGGACCTCGAAGCGAACCTTTCGGTCTGCACGAAGTGCAACTACCACTTCCGCATGCACGCCTACGACCGCATCAATTCGCTGGTCGACGGCGACTTCGTCGTCATCGGCGACGAGATCGCGCCGGGCGATCCGCTCGAATGGACCGACAAGCGGCCCTACACGCAAAAGCTCGAGAGCGATCGCGAGAAGTCGGGTTTGTCGGAGGCGATCGTCACCGGCTTTGCGACGCTCGACGGTTTTCCGGTAGCCCTCGGCGTGATGGACTTCAGCTTCCGCGGCGGTACGATGGGAACCGTCGTGGGCGAACGCGTCACCCACTTGCTCGAAGAGGCGCGGCGGCGCAAGCTGCCGTGCGTCATCTTCACGGCGAGTGGCGGCGCGCGGATGGAAGAAGGCATGCTCGCGCTCATGCAGATGGCGAAGACGTCGCAAGCGGTCGAGCGCTTCATGGCCGACGGAAACCCGTATTTCGTCGTCTTGACCGATCCGACGACGGGGGGTGTGTCCGCGTCGTTCGCGTTTCAAGCCGATCTCATCATCGCTGAAGCGCGGGCCTCGATCGGCTTCGCCGGGCGCCGCGTCATCGAACAAACCCTGCGCCAAAAGCTGCCCGAGAACTTTCAGACCGCAGAGTTTTTGCTCGAGAAGGGTCACGTCGACATGGTCGTGACCCGAGCCGAAATCCGCAGCACGCTCGTGCGCATGCTCGACTACGCCGTCGACCGCAAGCGCATCGCCCCTACGCTCAAGGCCGTGCCGGAGTTCGCGCTACAGTGATGCGACGGTACGCGTGAACCTCATCGTCGAACGCGAGAAGGGTCCGCTCCAAGAGCTGGAGACCCGTATCGCCACGCTGCGCCAACGCGGCAGCGGCTCGTCCGGCGACGTCGCCGTGCTCGAGGAGAAGTATCGCGAACTCTTAAGCGACCTCTTCGGCAACTTGACGCCGTGGGAACGCGTCCACATGGCGCGCCATCCGAAGCGTCCGATCGCCGGCGACTACCTGGCGGGATTCGATCAGCTCGATGAATTGCACGGCGATCGCCACTTCCGCGACGACCGCGCGCTCGTCGGCGGGTTCGCGCGCTTGCGCGGCCGTCGCGTCGTCTACCTCGCGCAGCAAAAAGGCCGC
>Ga0302326_10009744_pt1 | contig 20924 bp, 16 predicted proteins | sample Palsa_T0_3_FD_202264 | JGI IMG/M metagenome (GOLD analysis project Ga0302326, IMG submission 202264) | Peat permafrost microbial communities from Stordalen Mire near Abisko, Sweden - Palsa_T0_3 | ecosystem: Environmental > Terrestrial > Soil > Palsa > Peat permafrost | place: Sweden: Abisko...
TGCTCGCTCGACCCGTATGACTCAGATATGGGCGCTTCGCTCGCGCCTTGAAAAACAGCCAACTGACCGCCGGCAATATACCTCGTATTTCGGGGACAGGACACTAGCGTTTCTGAAGCGGCATGAGCTCAGTTTCGACGACAAATATCTGTGGGACTGACAATGACTTCGGCCGTCCCTCCGGGACAAAAGCCATTCGCCCATCGAAGCGCCTCGCATTATCTTAGCGCTTATGGGGTAAACCCTGGGCTAAGCTTTCTTGCCCCTTCGGGGCGCAGACCGGTGCCAGTTGTTCGCGAAATCTCCAGGCTGCGGAATGACTCGATTGCTTCGTACTCTGCCAAACCCAATCGATCGTAGTGTTGCGCCGTTGCCCGATTGTTGTTCTCCGCTTGTTGCCAGCTCTCGCCGGATTGCGCCCCAAGGAATGGAGTTTGGCTTCGTTGGGACCGATGGTGGTACAGACAATCCAACTTCACCGCCAACTCGGCCGGGCTGAGAGGAACGGCCATGTTGATTTCATCAGGAGACCAGGGACGCTCACTGGATGCGTACAGCCAGACCTGGCAGGCGTTCATCCAAGTTTCAGCAACGCACTCCTCCAGCGCTGAGACAACAAGCCGGAACGATATCCCGGAGACACTGCCTGGCTCGGCGCCGGAGCCTGTGATGTAGATTTGGTGGGGCTCGATGCGTCGGCACAATTCACGGATCGCGGTTACGTCCTGGTCCGTCGAGTTGAACTGCCGATAGCGGCCTTTTTCGTAAAACGGAAGATCCAGAAAAAGCACCTTCGCGATCTCGAGACCGAGAATCTGGCAAGAAGCGCGCGCTTCGGCCTTTCGAATCAGTCCCTTGAATTGGCGCAGGGAAGGACTGTCCTCGTCGAACGCCGCCTTTTTTTTAAGTTCGTCCGCGAGTTGATCCAGTCGATCCGTTCCGTTCGCATCTTCCGGACGGTCAACACTCAACTCGTTCAAAAGACTGATAGACATGCGGGCTTCGTTGTCGGGCACGCCAAGGTTCCCGGAGGTCAGGTAGCCAAACGTCACCTCGTGCTGGTGACGGCGCAGTCGGCTAAGCGTGCCCGCCATCCCCAACTCGGCATCCAGCGGTTCTGGCCCAAAAACCAGAACCCGCTTTATGGCCGGGTCCGCTGGCACCGGTCGGTTGGAGTCGTCAGCATTCGGCTTTCCGCCGGGCCAGCCGGTGATGGTGTGCTGAAGTTCGTTGAAGATGCGAATATTAAGGCTGTAGGCTGACCCCGTCTCGACAAGGAGTGCGGCCAAACCATTTTCAGCATAGTCTTCGTCCCGCAGCCGCAGCACCGGCTTTTTCAAATCACTGGCCAGCGAGACGACCGCTTTGCGGATGAGCGGAGAGGTCCAATCGACGGGACCGACCTTCCACGGAAACCGAAATCGCGTCAGTTCTCCCGCGGCAGCTTCGTCAATGTAGGATCGGCAATTTGGATGGCGCTGCAGGAAACTGGCGGGAACCGCGTCAATCTGCGGACCTTCAATCGCCTCTCGAACAATCGCGGCTTTGGATTCCCCCCAGGCAAGCAACGCGAGTTCCTTGGCTTGTAAGATCGTCCCGACACCCATGGTGATCGCGTAGGCAGGAACATTCTCTTCACCGCGAAAATCTCGAGCTGCATCTCGCCGAGTTAACCGGTCAAGCGCAACCATTCTGGTGCGGGAATCGATCCCGGAGCCAGGTTCGTTGAACCCGATGTGTCCGGTCCGTCCGATGCCGAGGATCTGCACATCGATCCCTCCAGCAGCCAGGATTTTGCGTTCATATTCCTGACAGTACGCGAACACTTCCGAACGCGGGATACGACCGTCCGGCACATGAACATTTTCCGGCGGAATATTCACGTGATTGAAAAGCTGCACCTCCATAAAGTGGCGGTAACTCTCCGGATGATCCGGCGGCAGCCCATAGTATTCATCGAGATTAAACGTGACAACGTTCCGGAAGGAGAGCCCTTCGTCGCGGTGCAATCTGATCAGTTCTCTGTAAAGCTTGACCGGCGTCGAACCGGTGGCGAGCCCGAGAACGGCAGGTTGGCCGTCATCCCGGCGCAGCCGAATCAGCCGAGCAATGGAAGCCGCCACCAGGCGAACCGCGCTGTCGGAGCTCTGAAATACGGCCGTTCGAATGCGTTCGTGCTGCTCGGCTTCGGAAGGGAGGCTGTCCATGAAGTTGTCAGTTGGCAGTGTCAGTTGGCAGTGGGAGGCGGACGCTAATGGAATCCAAGGCTGAGGAGGTTCACCACTCTCGCCGCGTTCTGCGGGGTGACAAAGCTCGGCCCGGTCAGTATCAAATCGTTTTGTAGAATAGACCCATATTTCACGTAGTTCGCTAGAAATACGACCGGAAGGTAGCCCTGGAGCCACTCTTGTTGATCGATCGCGAACTCCACTTGCTTTTTTACGAGCGCATCGACGATCACCGGAGAAACGTCGAACACGCAGACTTTGATTTTGCCAATTTTCCCAGCCTCTTCGAGCGCTTGCAGGGCCGGTTCGGCGGCAATAGGGCCCAAAGCGACCAGTCCATCCAGGCTTGGATAGTTCTGGATATAGTCCGAAACAACCCCGTGGCATTCTTTGAAATCCATGGTCACCGGAAGAATCTGGACATGATGGAAAGGACCCTCAAAACCCTCCCTGAAACCCTTGATTCGCTCTTCCAAAGCCGCGTTCCCGACTTCCTGGTTCAAGATGACCGCGTTTTTTACCCCAGACGCCTTCAGGAGTTCACCGGCCTTCTTCCCGGCTGATTCGTCTTGCTGGCCAATATGCATCAGGCATCCGAGCTGCTTGGACGCTTCCAAACCTGAATTTATTGAGATCACTGGGATTTTTGCCGCTACCGCGGCCCGAATCGATCGACTTAACCCGTTCACATCGGGTATCGACACGATCAGACCGTCCGGTTTGGAAGCAACGGCCTCGTCGATGAGCTGCGACATGGCGGCCGGGTCGAATTTGTCCGGAGCCCGATATTGCAGCTCGCTATTGGTTTCCTCGGCAGCCGCTTCGGCGCCATTCCGCACAATCAGCCAGAAAGAATCGGCCGCTTGTCCGTGAGTCACCATAATTATCCTCGGTTTCCTCTGGGCGAGGGTTGTCAGAGGAACGGACAACAGGCTCGACCCGCAAATAAGCAACGATAGAAATTTCCAGCTAATCATATCTTTGGAGACATATTGCTCGGTACGATCGGTCACTCGGAGGCCGACCGAATGTACCTCTCGATTTCTCAAATCTCGTCTGTTATAAGAATTCTTTGCCCGAATTTGCCGAGTCGCTTCCGAAAGGTGGTATGGAAAAGACCGGAGAGCCGCAACCACAACATAACCATTCTCCGCTGATCCGCCGGTTGCTTCGATCGAAACTCTGGCTGGTCGAACATTTCCCGGTTGGAGAGCGCCAGTTCATGCTTGTTTGGGCGGCGCTGATTGGACTTTTAGGCGCCCTGGCCGCGGAGATCTTCCGGAGAGCAACCGACATTCTGCATTACCTGGCCACCGGTAGCGATTCGGAGATCATTTCCTCTTTTGCACGCTTGCCGTTTTGGCAAAGAGTGGCCGTCCCGACAGCGGGCGGGCTGCTGGCCGGTTTCACCTTGTGGATCGGCAATCGCCTGACCAACCGACTTCGCCAAAAAACGACGACCGACTACATGGAGGCGATTGTTGTCGGCAACGGCTCTATTTCGGTCCCGGCAAGTCTGGTGAAAACTCTGTCCGCCCTCTTCTCGATCAGCACCGGCGCTTCAATCGGGAGAGAAGGACCACTCGTCCAAATCTCTTCACTGGTGGCCTCCCTGATCGCCAGGTTCCGCGGACTGCCCGTCGCCCAAAGGCGTCAATTGGTGGCCTGCGGCGCCGCTGCCGGAATAGCCAGCGCCTACAATGCTCCGATCGCCGGCTCGTTTTTCGTGGCGGAAATCATTCTGGGGACGGTGGTGGTCGAAGCATTAGGGCCCTTAGTTCTTGCTGCCGTCGTGGCCACGTTTACCGCGGAGACGCTGCATGGAGGCGGCCCGATCTACAAATCGCCTGGGTTCACTCTGCAAACACCGTTAGAGCTTATTCCGTTGGTCTCCGTCGGAGTGATCTCCGGGTTCGCCGCGCCCGCTTACCTCTGGTTCCTGCGCCTTGTTCAGCGTTTGTTTTCAAAAGTCATCATGCCCGTACCGGCTAAGCTGGCGTTGGGGGGCGCCTTCGTCGGTGCGCTGGCAATCATCAGCCCTGATGTGTGCGGGAACGGCCAGGGCCTGCTCTCGATCCTTTACCATCAGAACTGGTATTCGGATGAGATCCTTGCGATCCTCCTGCTTAAACTAGTGGCAACCGCCGCAACGTTCGGATCCGGAGCTGTGGGCGGCGTGTTTACGCCGAGCCTTTTCATCGGCGCTGCGCTTGGAATGTTATATGGCCGTGGCATTCTCTATGCCTTCCCGGTCTTTCACTCGGACCCAGCGATGTATGCCATCGTCGGCATGGGCTCTTTCATCGCGGCAACGACCGGCGCGCCCCTGATGTCGATCTTGATGGGCTTTGAGCTGACTCTGGACTACACGATTGCGCCCCTTCTGATGGTGACTTGCGTCATCGCCTATTATTGCAGCAGCATTTTCGAAAAGCAGTTCATTTACGGAGAGTCGCTGGAACGCAAAGGAGCCGCTTTCTTCAATCGCCAATTAGCAGAAGCAAAAATTGTCGATCTCATTCGGCGCGATCCGATCACGCTCCCTCGAAATGCGACCTTTGCCGAGATCGAGAAAAGTTTCCTCCAAAACCGCTACCAGCACATTTACATCGTCGGGAAAGAGATGGAATTCCTTGGTGCCGTTTCTTTGCATGACATCAAAGAATTCCTCGATCAACCGGAACTCGCACACATGGTGATCGCCGCCGATATCATGAAAGAGAACTTCCCGAGGATCTCGCCTTTGCAGCCCATGGCTGACGCGCTGGAGAAATTTTCCGAGGTGGACTCGGAACGGTTGCCGGTCGTCGATAATCTCGGTTCGCAACGGCTGATCGGCAGCATTTCCAAGACAGACATTATGCTTCACCTGGCCGGGAAAGTGAGGGCAAAAAAAGCGCCATGAAACATCCGAAATCTTCTTCTGGCGAGTCCGTTCGTTTAGCTGGTCTACGTCCGGTGCTGGTCTACGTCCGGTGCTTCAACTTACTACCCGAAAATTCTCACAAATCCAATATCCAATCGCAAGGAACGCCAATCCGTTTGTTGTTCGGATGCGCGATATGAAATCGCTTGACTGATTCAATATTACGGCCTACCAAAACGATACGAGAATTGATCGCGGGCTACTGTCTGCATAACCCTCTTTGGAGGTCTATGCCTTCGAGATGAAAGGGTGATCCCGGCGCAATCTTAAGGTTACCTGCCAGTCAATCAGTTATTGCGGCGCAGTTGAACGAGCGCCGCGTTTTGGCGGAGTTAGTGCGCGCTGTAATTATAATTCTTCAAAATAACTACCTTGGTTACCAGGGTTGAAAAGTCCCTACTGAATATGAGAATTCGTTCCCCCAAAAGTGCACTCTTCGTAGCCTCCCTTTGTGCTGCGATTCTGGTCGGTGCTTCCGCCAGAGCTGAAGATAGCAAGTTCGATTGGAAACAGGCCTCAGGTTCCAAAATCACGATTGCGTTTAACCAGCACCCATATGCAGATGCGATCGTTCAGCAACTGACTAAATTTAAAGAGCTGACCGGTATGGACGTGTCGTACGAAGTCACTCCCGAGGAGAATTACTTCGACAAAGTGACGACTATGTTATCGGCCAAGACCGGCACGCCCGATGTTTTCATGACTGGCGTTTACCAGATGTGGGATTATGCGAGTTCCGATCGCATTGAGCCTTTGGATAAGTACCTCGGTGATCCGGCGCTCACTAATCCGGACTATAACCCCAAAGATATTTTCGAAGGCGTATTCAACGGGGGAAAATGGGATCTTAAGCCAGGGGATCCAACCGGCACTGGCAGTTTGTATTCGCTTCCGCTTGGTTTTGAGCTGTATTCCCTCGCATATAACAAAAAGTACTTTGACGAAAAGGGATTGAAGCCACCTCAGACCTTGGATGAACTGACTGAAATGGCCAAGAAACTAAAGGGTTGGAATGGTCCTGGATCATACGGGGTGGCAGTTCGGGGTACCCGGAACTGGGCGACGATCCATCCGGGATACATGTCGACTTTCAGCAGCGCCGGCGCGAAGGATTTCGCGATCAAGGACGGCAAACTGGTCTCTGCGCTGGATTCTCCTGAAGCGGTCGCGGTGACGGCGAAGTTTGCGGAGATGATCAGGGAGGGGGGCCCTCCGGCGTGGTCGAACTACACCTGGTATCAGTGCGGCGCTGATCTTGGAGCTGGCAAAGCAGCAATCTTGTACGATGCGGATATCAACGGATATTTCCAGAACGTTCCCGGGAGCACGAACCAGTCTGGTAATATCGCATTCTCGCCCCCGGTTGTATTCAAGGCGGGCGACCAGCCCGAATCGAACGAATGGGTCTGGCAGTTGGCGATGAACAGCTCTTCAAAGAACAAGAAGGCAGCATGGCTTTTCATCCAGTATTTCACAGGGCCAGAGTTTGAACTCTGGGCGGCGCTCAACGCCAAGACCGTCGACCCGGCGCGCAAGTCGATCTGGGATAACGATCAATTCAAGGAGAAACTATCCAAGGTTGAGGGGTACGCCGATACCTTCCAGAAGACGATTCCAAACACCGGCATCAAGTTCACGCCTCAGCCGTATTTCATCGAATCGACTACGGAGTGGGCTGCCACTCTGCAACAAATTGTGCTTTCGGGCGCAAACCCGGAAACGGCGATGAAAGAGCTCGCTAAGCGTATTTCGCGCGAGACTTCCAAGTTGAAGTTGAGCCAGTCAGGCGAAAAGACTGAAACGCAAACCCAACCGGCACGATAATCGGATATTCAGGGTGCTGGGCGGCATCGAGCCGCCCAGATCTTTCCTTCGAAAATTCGCCTCCTATAATGCTGACTGTTACCAACGACAGCATTCCCATTCCCTGCAAACCGCCAATGCCATCGTATCAGCATGACCACAGCCACAGCTGACCCACAGCAACGGCGGATCGAGCCGCCGCGAACAGATCTCTCGGAGGCCGGAAAGAAATATGCGCGAAGGAAGGCGTTGCGCCCATTTCTGGTCTTGGCGCCGTCGTTCCTGCTAACGATTGGAATCTTGATTCCGTTCATCGTCGCAATCTTCTATTCGTTCACCGATCTGACGCTCAGAAGCTCTGACTTCAATCTGATCGGCTTCGGCAATTTCGTAGACACTTTGACGAGTCCCGATTTTTGGCGCTCGCTCAGCATCACCCTCCAGTATGCGTTTTGGGCAACGGGGGTGGAAATGGTGCTGGGGCTCGGCATTGCCTTGCTCTTAAACGAAGAGAACTGGCTCTCAAAGTTTTTGCGTTTAGTGCTGATCTTTCCTTTGATGATCGCTCCGGTGATCGGCGCGTTGGTCTGGCAACTGATGACCAATCCATCGGTTGGCATTCTTCGTTTTCCGCTATCCTGGATCGGTCTGGGCGGTTTCAGATGGAGCGCGGATCCAAATTTCGCGTTGTTTTCAGTTCTCTTGATTGACGTCTGGATATATACGCCTTTCGTGGTCATTCTAGCGCTCGCAGGGCTCCGATCCTTGCCAAAATCTCCGTATGAAGCGGCATTGATCGACGGAGGTTCTGCTTGGTTTGTCTTTCGCAATTTGACGCTGCCGATGCTCGCGCCGGTTTTGTTGGTCGCGATGATATTCCGCCTGATGACCTCCTTGCAGGAATTCGCGATCATCTTTGCCTCGACCAAAGGGGGGCCGGGCGACAAGACGCTCAGCATCGCATTGGCAGCCTATAACCAGGCTTTCCCTTTCTACAATCTGAGCGGATCGATCCCGATGCTGCTCTTCCTGTGGGCATTAATCTACGCCGTTTGTTTCGTACTGATCGGGTTTTGGAGGAAGGCGCAGAAATTATCCTCTGGAGCAGTGTAGTTTATGAATCCAAATGGCAATCCTTTAGGAATGGCAGGGTCGTTAGCAAAAACTATCTTGCTTCTGCTCTACGCGCTTTTTGCATTATTTCCGCTTCTCTGGATGCTGATTCTTTCCTTCAAGCCGGATAACGAAATGTTTACGACGACGTTCTTCTTTACACCGACACTGGAAAACTTCAGGGCGGTGTTCAGCGAGTCAGATTTCCTTGGGACCTTGTGGAACAACCTGGTAGTCAGTTGTCTTGCGGTTGTCCTCTCGCTCTTGGTTGGCGTGCCTGCGGCGTACGCTCTGGGCCGCTTTGATTTCAAAGGCAAGGAGGATATCGCCTTCACGTTTCTTTCGTTCAAATTCGCGCCGGAGATTCTGGTCATTATTCCGCTCTATTTGATTTATCAAAATTTGCACTTGATTGACAGCACCGTGGGGTTGGTCTGGGTCTACCAGCTCATCAGCCTTCCTCTGTTGATCTGGATTTTGCGAGGATTCTTTGAGGATCTCTCAACGGATATGGAAGCGGCAGCGCAACTTGATGGGTATACCTGGTGGCAGGTGTTCTTTAAGATGTTGCTGCCCTTGGTCAAACCGGGCCTGGTCGCGGCTGGACTGCTCTGTTTTATCTTTTGTTGGAATTCCTTCACATTCGCGCTGCTGTTGGGAGGGGGACACACCCAGACTTCAACTGTTTCGATGATGAGATTCTTGGCGTCCGATACGGTTCATTACGGATGGGTTGCCGCCGCAGCGTTAATCTGCGCGTTACCGGAAATGATTTTGGCTTTGTTAATTCAAAAACACCTGGTGCGAGGTCTGTCCTTCGGCGCTGTCAAAGGATAAATATTTATGGCCAGTGTTGAGTTTCAGGGGTTGACTAAGTGGTACGGCAAGAGACGTGGGGTTGAAGACCTGAGCCTGAACATCGCCGATAAGGAGTTTGTGGTGATGTTCGGTCCGGCGGGAGCCGGCAAGACAACGACGTTGAACCTGATTGCGGGCATCGTGACGCCGAACCGGGGCACCGTCAAGATTGCAGGACGAGACATTGACGGCCTGGAACCGGCGGAGCGGAATGTTGCGATGGTTTTCGAAAGTTACGCGCTTTATCCGCAGCTAAGCGTCTTCGACAACATGGCATTTCCGCTTCGAAGTCCCAAATTTAAGCTACCCGAGGACCAAGTAAAGGAACGGGTGATTCAATACGCCAAGGTCATGAAGATTGACCAACTGCTGGGCCGGCAGATAACGGCGTTAAGCAATGGGCAACGCCAGCGGACCGCGCTTGGTCGCGCGCTCGTTCGCAAGCCCGATATATTTCTTCTGGATGAACCTCTCAGTCACCTTGATGCAAAGCTTCGGCATTCGATGCGTGCCGAACTTAAGGAGATGCGAAGCCAACTCGGGACCACAACGCTCTATGTGACCCACGATTACCTGGAAGCGATGAGTCTCGGTGACCGGATCTTGGTGATCAATGAAGGCCGTACCCAGCAGATAGGCACCCCAAAAGAAGTTTACTTCCGCCCCGCCAGCACGCTGGTCGCTCGGTTGTTCGGGGATCCGGAAGTGAATCTGGTCGATGCGACGCTTAAGTCGACAAACAGAACAGGACTGGAATTGCAAATGCTCGGTGAAAACATTCCGGTACCGGTACCTGCAGATGTCACACAAGTATTGCAGCAGAACGGCAAAAAAGAGGTTCGCGTCGGTTTTCGTCCGTCACACGTCAGCATCGTACGGGATAGTGATAAGAATGCCTTTCATGGAGTCGTGTACAGTTTCGAGCCGCTGGGGACGAAGTCGATATTGACAGTGCAGGCGGTGGACGGCACCCGAATTCGAGCGTTGGTCGATGGACACTTAACCTTTGAAATAGATCGGCGAGTCCGATTCTCCATTGATCCATATTCGCTTCTGACATTCGATTCAGACACGCAAGCATTTCTGGCGCGATCGGAACAACCTGTTGAGGAAGTCATCCATGGCTGAGCTCACTCTCAAAAAAGTCGCAAAGCAATACAGCCCGGCCACACCTCGGGCAGTCGACAATTTGAATCTCGAAATGCGCGACGGCGAATTTATCGCGTTGCTTGGACCATCGGGTTGCGGAAAATCGACTACGCTCCGAATGCTGGCAGGGCTGGAGTCGATCACCGAGGGCCAAATGCTGATAGGTGGCAAAGTCATTAATAACATTCATCCGAAAGATCGCGGGATTGGCCTGGCATTTGAGAATTATGCCCTCTATCCGCCGCTCAAGGTTCGCGAAAATCTTGCATTCAATCTGAAAGCGCATGGCGTCAACGTGAAGGAGATCGAGAAACGCGTTGCGGAAACCGCCAAATACATGCAAATCGAAGACCTGCTGGATCTGAAGCCTGCTACTCTGAGCAGCGGTCAGAAGCAGCGTGTCAACATTGCCAGAGCGTTGATTCGCCGCCCCGCTGTTTTATTGCTCGACGAGCCGTTGAGTCACCTCGACGCAGCGCTCCGAGTTCACATGCGCACGGAGATTAAGCGTCTGCACGCCGAACAGCGATTTTCGACGATCATTGTGACGCATGATCAGCTTGAGGCAATGGCTTTAGCGGAGCGGATCGCGGTTTTGGACGAAGGCAAGCTTCAGCAATTTGATACACCCCTGGAAGTCTTCAACCACCCGGCCAACGAGTTTGTCGCGGGATTCCTGGGGGAACCGCCGATGAACATCTTTAGCGTGCAGGTAGACTCCGACCGGCGACTTGCCGTTCCAGGAACGGAGTTTCTCCTCCCTATGACCGAGTATGTGCAACGGTTGCTAGGTAACCGCTCCTCGGCCAAGCTTGGAGTTCGTCCTTGGGGTGTCAGAGTCGAAACGAATGCTTCAGCTGCAAGTGTTCCCGGGATGATCGCTGTTGTTGAAAATCTTGGAGACGAAACACATGTCGGCGTGCGCTACGGCGACTTTCTGTTGATGGCTAGCGTCCCGATGACCGAACGTTTCAAGCCAGGGGGTCGTATTCACCTCAGCTTCAACGATGAGGATCTGAATCTTTTTGACCCACAAAATGGTCAACGACTTGTAGCTTAGATTAACTGAGAGTGCCATAGACACAAAAAATCACGGAGGCGCGGGGCCCGCAGCTCGTGGCCTTCAACTCAAGCAAAGACAACCCCTCTGAAAGGAGGATCAATTCATGAGTTCAGCTAGTGTAGCAGCGCCTGAAAAGGTATCTGGGCGCGCCGTCGGCCAGGGAAAACTGCCCGAAACAATGCGTGCGGTCGTTGCGTATGCGCCAGGCGATTATCGCCTGGAGACCGTTACGGTCCCGAGAGCGGGAGCGGACGAAATTATTATCAAGGTGGAAGGCTGCGGCATCTGCGCCGGCGACATCAAAGCTTATGTGGGTGCTGAGTCTTTTTGGGGCGGCGGTGGCCAACCCAAGTACATCAAGTCACCAATGATTCCTGGGCACGAATTCCTCGGCCACGTCGTCGAGATGGGCGAGAACGTCGCCAAGAAGGGCGCGGTCAAGATCGGCGACAGGCTGATCTCGGAACAAATCGTTCCCTGCTGGGAATGTCGTTTTTGTAAAAGTGGTCAGTACTGGATGTGCGAGAAACATGATGTTTACGGATTCCAGAACAACGTGAACGGCGGTTTTGCCGAGTACATGCGATACCCGAAGGAAGGGATCAACCATCAGGTACCTCAAGATCTGCCGATCGAAAAAGCCATTTTAGTCGAGCCGTTCGCCTGCTCAGCCTGGTGCGTCAAACGGGCTAATATCCAATGGGACGACATCGTCGTCCTCGCCGGTGCGGGAACGTTGGGGCTCGGGATGGTGGGTGCAGCCAAACTCCACAGTCCAAAGAAGCTGGTCGTCATGGACACAAAACCGGATCGGCTGGAACTGGCGAAGAAGTTTGGCGCCGATGTGGTTCTCAATCCGCTAAACGATGACGTGGTCAAGATCGTTAAAGACATGACGGACGGGTACGGCTGCGACGTGTTTATTGAAGCAACGGGTCATCCGAACGCTGTTATTCAGGGTCTGCAGATGATTCGCAAGCTTGGCCGTTTTGTGGAGTTCAGCGTCTTTTCGCACGAGGTGACGGTCGATTGGAGCATCATTTCTGATCGCAAACAGTTGGATGTACTCGGCGTGCATCTTGGCCCTTATTGCTATCCGTTCGTGATCGATGCCATTACCAGTGGACGACTCCCGACCGAAGGAGTTGTTACCCATCGACTTCCACTTGAGGAATATGAGAAAGGCTTCGACATGATGAAGAAGGGCGAGAAATCGCTCAAAATCGTGTTGGAGCCTTAGCAAAACCGGATTGCATTTACTCCGCGGTGGCGCGATCAACCAAGCAGGAGCTTTCACGGAACAATGGGAAGCTCGTGGACAAGGGACTATCGCGATTGTACGCACAGCGAAAACGGATCATCCCGAGTCGATGCGCATTGAATTGGTCAGTGTAGGTCGCAGCTACACGCGGTCAAGATGGGGAGAAATAACTCGGAAAACGTTATCCATCCGGTTGGGCCTAGATTGAGCCTCGTCGCAATGTGAACGCCGGCGACAGTGTCCTTTTGCGATAGAAAGCAACGAGTTACGCCCTTTGCAAGTCATGTACGTCAAACTATTCGACACCTATGAGCACTCCGACTAAACCGATCGCCGTCGGCGCCGACGATGCTGCTTTTGAGTTGAAAGGCAAAATCGTCGCCTACCTGAAATCCAAAGGTATACCTGTGGAAGACTACGGCGTAAATAGCCCGGATCCATCGGTGCTTTACCCGGATGTCGCACTCACTGTGGCACAGGCGGTAGCAGCGGGTAAACATGACCGAGGCATTCTCATGTGCGGCACGGGAATCGGCGTCGCCATCACTGCGAATAAAGTACCAGGAATACGTGCTGCGGTGTGCCACGATCCTTATTCGGCAGAGCGTTCCCGGAAGAGCAATGACTGTCAGATCATGACCTTGGGCGGCCGAGTGGTCGGCGAGGAACTCGCTAAATCGCTGGTCGATATCTGGCTAGCCTCCGATTACCAGGGCGGCCGCTCCGCACCGAAAGTGGACCGGATGAAAGAAATCGATGAGCAGTTCCACAAAAAGTAATGTCCCACTTCACCCCCTATGCAACGAATTATCAACGATCCGAACCTTGTCGTCGAAGAGATGCTCAAGGGCTTTGCGAAATGTCACAAAAACCTGGTCGTGCCTGTAAAAGAAAATCCTCGCGTCCTGAAATATATCCACGCACCGATCCAAGGTAAGGTCGGCGTCGTGACAGGCGGTGGCTCAGGCCACAAACCGGCTTTTGTCGGTTACGTTGGCAAAAACATGTGCGACGCTGTTGCCGTTGGCGAAATTTTTTCCTCGCCGTCCGCTCAGGTCTTCTTCGACGCGTTCAAGGTCGCCGATGGTGGCGCGGGCGTAGCGTGTCTTTATGGCAACTACGCGGGAGACAACATGAACGTGAAGATGGCAAAACAGCTCGCGGCCATGGAAGGGATCGAGGTGAAAACGGTCATCGCGAATGACGATGTTGCCTCTGCGCCAAAGTCAGAGCCGCAAAAGCGGCGAGGTGTCGCAGGAGAGGTCCTGATGTGGAAAGTCGGCGGCGCTAAGTCGGCTCAAGGCGGTTCTTTGGACGAAGTCATCCGAGTCGCTCAGAAAGCCATCGACAACACCAGGAGCATCGGTGTGGGCCTTACTTCATGCACTATCCCAGCGGCCGGAAAGCCGAATTTCTTTATCGAACCAGGGCAGATGGAAGTGGGAATCGGGCACCACGGCGAACCGGGCGTCAGCGTCAGCGAGCTTAAATCTGCGGACGATATAGCAAGCTTGGCCCTGGATTACATCCTCCAAGATCTACCCTTTCAAGCAGGAGACGACGTCGTGGTGTTAGTCTCGGGGCTCGGTGCAACACCGGTGATGGAACTCTATATCGCCTTCAATAAAGTGTATGACATTCTTGAGGAGGCGAAGATTAACATTCACAGATCCTACGTTGGCAACTACTTCACCTCGTTAGAAATGATGGGTATCACCTTTACGCTGATGAAGGCCGACGACGAGTTGCAGTCCCTCATCGATGTGGAATGTGAAAGCATGGGTCTAACGCAACTTTCGCACTGAGGTTATGACTAGCTTCCCAAATTCCGAAGGCCGAAAGGTGGTGCTGGCACAGGTTCAGACGATTGTCGATCACAAAGCCTATCTGAGCGAAGTCGACGGTAAAATCGGCGATGGCGATCATGGCATCAACATGGCCAAAGGATTCAACCTCATCAAAGATCATCTCGGCGAGAAAGAGGTTCCGTTGAGCGAGGGCCTTGGCCTGATCGGAAAAACGCTTATGACGGAGATTGGTGGATCAATGGGCCCACTGTACGGCACCTTTTTTATCCAGATGAGCCTTAAATCAAAGAACAAACCGGAGACAGATGCCCCTCTGTTCGGTGAAATGCTGAAGGCGGCGCGCGACGCCCTTGAGGATCTTGGGGGAGCAAAAGTGGGTGATAAAACTCTGATGGACACTGTTATCCCGGCGCAGGAGGCGTATCAAGCGGCTGTCGACGCGGGGGACTCGTTACCAGAAGCGCTGACGAAAATGGCCGCTGCCGCTGAAAAAGGCAAAAATTCGACTGTCGACCTGGTCGCGAAAATTGGCCGCTCTGCCCGGCTTGGCGAACGTTCACGAGGTGTTCTCGACGCCGGCGCCACTTCCGCAGCGCTCATTTTGCAGACGTTTGCCAGAGTACTTTCGGAATAGAGCGCGACACAACGGGGGCGTGTGTGTTGGCGCCGGTCATACGGCCCGAGGGGCCAGAAAGCTTAGCCCGGGGTTTGTTTGTGTTTAGCGCGGTATTGGTACCTCCTGGATCGTCGTCGTTCTCCTCCTCGACTTCTGTGGATGCCGGAATCGCGCCGATTGCCAACGACGTTGAAAGATCGAGAACGAGGACGATTGGCGCTTCACGGCGCTAAACAGATACCGGGGTTTGCCCTGGTCTGGAGTTTGGACATTCCGAGAACTATTTAGCCGGGCCACGGGGTAAGGCGAGACGCCTTACTTACTGCTGCGGGCAAACCGTGACGGCTTGCTGACGGAAGAGGGTAAGGCGGGACGCGCCGACACGAGTCTCCCGATCGGCGAAACGCCGAATCGTCTCTCCCGATTGCCAGATTTCAGTTGCCTATCGGGCGAGCGGCAGACGTAATATCGGAACATGGCCCCTGCGTCCCAGGCCTCGCCCCGTCCTGTTCAATCGGCCTCCCTTTTGGACCGCTTCAGTTTTCCCCGACCACTCGCCTGGGGATATCTGGGTTTGCTGCTGTTTATGGTCGGGGACGGTATTGAGTCGGGCTATTTGGCGCCTTTTCTTTTGACGAAAGGGCTTTCGCAGGGCCAAGTCGCCGTGATGTTTGCCGCTTACGGCGTAGCCGCGGCAACCGCCGCGCGCTTTTCCGGGGTGCTCGCCGATGTGAGGGGACCGCGCCAAGTGATGTGGCTGGGCCTCCTTTCATGGGGCCTGTTCGAGGTTTTTTTTCTGATTTTCGGGATTCCCAACGCTAATTATCCAATGATGGTTGTTGCGTACGGGCTACGCGGTTTCGGCTACCCGCTGTTCGCATACGGATTTCTCGTCTGGATTGCGTCCACCACGTCCCTTAAACGCCTGGGTTCAGCGGTTGGCTGGTTCTGGTTTGCATTTACCGGTGGATTGCCAACGCTCGGTTCATTGCTTGCCAGCTTCTTCGTTCCGTTGATTGGACAGTACGCCACGCTTTGGTGTTCGCTTGGATTTGTTTTGGTCGGAGGTCTGGTCACCCTGTTTGGAGTCACAGAAGTGACTGGGTTTCGCCGGCTGCTGCCGGCAGGAAAAAGATCGATCGATTCGCTTTTTTCCAGCATGACCATCGCGTGGAAAAAACCGAAGACCACGATCGGCTGCGTGGTTCGCATGATCAACACCGCTCCGCAGTTCGGGTTTCTGGTCTTTTTGCCGACTTTCTTTACCAAGACAATCGGGTTCACCTTGAGCGGTTGGCTGCAGTTGCTCAGCTACATGTTCCTCAGCAACATCATCTGGAATTTGTTCATGGGCGTTTTCGGCGACAGGCTCGGCTGGAGGCAGACCGTGGCGTACGTCGGCGGAGGAGGCTGCGCTATCGCGACGCTTTTGCTTTATTACATCCCAAGCACTTTTCGGAGCCATTATTGGCTCGCGGTGCTGGTCGCGGCACTCTATGGCGCAACGCTCGCTGGATACGTGCCGCTCTCTGCGATCATGCCGTCGCTGGCGCCTGAAAACAAGGGTGCGGCAATTTCGATGCTCAACCTTGGCGCCGCGGCCAGCGCGTGGCTTGGTCCAACCATCGTCGCCCTCTTTATTGGTCCGCTCGGAGTGGTAGGCGTCGTCTGGATTTTCGCCATTTTACATTTCATCAGCGGTTTACTGGCATTGTTCCTCACGTTACCGCCGGAAGTCGAAGAAGCCATCGTCGCTACTCCCGGCCGGCAATCGATCGGCGTCGAAGCGTTCGCGGCGGCGGGAGGGCTCCTGGGTCATACGCCGTCGATTCAGGGCATTTTGGACGAAACCGACATCGATCTCGTCCTGTTTGATCTTGGCGGGACGATTTACGATGACGAGACCTACACTCGGGCATTGCTTCGTGCCGTTCGCCAGATCAGTCCGGGAACAAAAGAAGAAGATTTCTGGGCGATCTATGACGGCCAGCGCGGGCGTTCATCCGGTTCACTCCGAACCGCGATCGCCAACCAATTTGTTCCCGGAGGGGATCGCGCAAAGCTGAGCGCTCTCGCGCGGCGGTACTGGGAGTATCCTACTTCCGCTCTTTACCCGGACGTCAAACCCACTCTGACCGCATTGGCTTTGAAATTTAAACTCGGATTGGTGGCAAACTCCGGGGAGGCTGCGCTCCAAGCCTTGCGCAGAGATGGGTTACACGACCTTTTTGACGTTATCGCATTGGCGGACCTTGTCGGAGTAGAAAAACCCAACGAAAAGATTTTTCAGTACGCTCTTGATAAAGCCGGTGTCCCTGCGAATCGCGCCGTGCATGTCGGCAACCGGCTGGACAGCGATATCCGCCCCGCCAAGCGCCTCGGGCTTCGAACGGTCTGGGTATTACGCGGAGACGCGCCGCCCGCTCCGACTCTGGAGCAACTTTCGGAACCCGATGCAGTCGTGATATCGCTGATGGGTGTGCCAACCGCTTTGGCGAGGCTCATGAGCGTCAATGCCTAGTGTCCTGTTGTGAACAACGTTTCGGTTTGAATGAGACGATCCGGGCAATGAGCGCTTCGGGATGTTTCTCAAAAAAGCTGAGGCGCCTCCGGCGTTGCTACGATTATCCTCTACATTCGTTTGCACTTGCCTACTATGTTTGAACCCAACACGACTCATCACCTCATACTCGAACCGCCTGTTATCACCAATTAACCCCCCAAAACACTATGAAGAAACTCCTCTGCACGTTCTGTGCTGGAGTCGCTTTCTCATGTCTGGGCTTAAGCGTCGCTGAAGCCTGGTCTCTTGAGGAGGCGGCCAAAGACTACAAAGGAACCGAGATCAAAGTGATCTTTCTCGATCGCCCCGGGTACAGGGCCACAATCAAGATGCTGCCCGAATTCGAACAAAAGACCGGCATCAAGATTTCCTACGAAATCGTCCCCTACGAGAGCACGCGGGAAAAAGAAGTTCTCGATTTCAGCGCACAGGGTGATCTCTCGATCGCTCTCGTCGACCTTGTCTGGCTGGGCGAATTTGCGGAGTCCGGCTGGATCGTTCCGATTGACGAACTTCAGAAAAAATTCCCAAACCTCACGGATCCGGATCTCGACCTGAACGATTTCTTTCCGCTGCTCCTGAACGCATTTGGCACATGGAACAATACCGTCTACGGGTTGCCCTTCGATAACTACTCCGGGCTCCTTTTCTACAACAAGGCTATGCTCAAGCAGGCGGGCTTCGAGAAACCCCCGGAAACTTGGGACGACCTGCTGAATGTCTACGGACCGAAATTAACCAAGGACGGAAAGTACGCCTACGCGCTGCAATCGCGACGGGGAGAAACCCAATCCTGCGACAGTTTCATGCGTTTCATCTGGCCATGGGGAGGCTCGCTGCTTGACGCGAAATTCAAGCCAAATCTGATGAGCGCAAAAGATCAAGAGGGTCTCGAATTCCGGCAGAAGCTAGAGAAGATCATGCCTCCCGGGATCGTGGACTTCGATCATAACGAAGCGGTCAACGCGCTTGCGCAGGGACAGGTCGCGATGATCACCGAATGGTCCGCCTTCTACTCGACGCTATCCGACCCGAAAACGTCGAAAATTGTTAATGACCTCGCGGTGGCGCCGGAGCCGAAAGGGCCGGCCGGCCGGAAACCTGCTCTGGGAGGCTTTTCCCTTGCGGTGACAACCCAAGCCGATGACAAAAAGAAAGGCGCGGCCTGGTTGTTTATTGAATGGGTTACATCCAAAGCGAAAGCGAAAGAATACGTCGAAAATGGCGGCGTGAGCGGGCGTCAATCGACTTACCAGGACAAAGATCTGGTAGCGAAGTATCCGTTCGTCCCGCCGATGGTCGAATCCTGGCAGCAGGGCGTCCCTGAATTCCGTCCGCGCTTCGCCGAATGGCCGCAGTTGTCTGAAATTATCGCCGAATGGGGCACCAAGATGATGGATGGCCAATCGACGGTGAAACAGGCATCTGAAGAAATCGACAAGCGCGTCGAGGACGTATTGAAAAAAGCTGGCTACTACGACGGCAAGAAGCCCTTGGCGCAGTAGTCGCGGGGCGAAGCTCAATGCGTCGCTGCGGCCCCGCGAAAGCGGGGTCCTGCAGCGATGGGGTCGCCGCAGAAAACTGGAAGAGAACACTCCGGGATGAGTGCCGACAAAATCAGGAAAACCTACTCTACAGGCGCGTTCTTTTTCATCGCGCCCGCGGTCGTGGTCCTGCTCGCCGTCGGCATCTTTCCGTTATTGTTTGCAGTCGGGGTTTCGTTTCATCAGTTTCTTCTCCCGAAGGTCCATTGGCATGGGAATTTTCTTGGGATCTGGCCAATCTACGATGCCCCGCTCTGCTGGTTCCAAAACTACATTTCGATTTTTCAGGATGACTCGTTTCGAGACTCGCTCAGCCGGACCTTCCTGTTTCTGATGATCTGTCTCCCGTGCGAACTCGTTCTCGGTCTTGTCATCGCGTTGCTCTTGCACAAGCAAGGGAACGAACTGCTCAAGAAAATCTGCCGGGTCGCACTGGTCATCCCAATGGCAACCACGTTCGCTGTCGTGGGCCTGATGGGACGCCTGATGTTCGACGCGAACTATGGGATATTGAATTACCTCTGGAGTTTGCTCTTTCATTCTCGTCCGAATTGGTTGGCCGATCCAAACTTGGCCTTTCTCTCGATTTCGATCATGGAGGTCTGGCAGTGGACACCTTTCTGCGCGCTGGTTTTATTCTCCAGCCTCACCATGGTGCCCCTTGAGATCGAGGAGGCAGCAAAATTAGAGACAGCCAAATGGTGGCAGATCCTCTGGAGAGTTCAGTTGCCGTTTATGCTGCCCGGCATCACAGCAATCCTGATCCTTCGGACTGCGGATATTCTAAAGCTTTTTGATGTCGTTTACATTATGACCAAAGGTGGTCCAGGATCAGCGACCGAACTGATCAGTGTGTTTGTGCAGCGAGTTGGCTTCCGCGCATTTGACCAAGGGGTCGCCTCGGCGCAAGCGATTGTGTTGCTGATCATCGCGACGCTTCTTTCCCGTTTTTACATCAAATTTGTCTACAAGGAGATTTGAGAAGAATTGCTATGGCTAACGCCAAATCAACACCTGGTTCAGGTCCTCAAGGATTCAGCGTTGGCCATTTTGTTCTGTTATTGTTCGTGGTCGTGGTGTGCGTATTTCCGTTCTACTGGATGGTCACAACCTCCTTCAAAGAACAGTCGGTGATCTTGTCGCCAACTCCCCAGTTTTTCTTCCAGCCGACGCTCGGAAACTACACGACGGCTTTCCAAAAATTTGATATCGGCGCCAGCCTGGTCAACTCATTGATCGTCGCACTCTCAACTACCGCGATTTCCCTGACACTGGGCGCTCCTGCGGCATACGCCATAGCGCGCTTCGAATTTAAAGGGAAACGGGATCTCTGGTTCTGGTTTATCAGCAATCGAATGATCAGCCCGATTGTCGTTGCGCTGCCATTCTTTCTGATCGCTCGCCAGTTTCACCTGCTCGATACCCATCTGGTCCTGATCCTGATTTATCTTACATTCAATGTGCCGATCGTCGTCTGGATCTGCGCCGACCAGTTCCGGAACATTCCCAAGGAACTCGACGAGGCTGCGACGCTGGAGGGATACAGTTCGTTCGCAATTTTTTGGCGGATTGCTTTGCCTTTGGCTGTTCCCGGAATCGCGGTCTCCGCGATTTTCAGCTTCATTTTTTCCTGGAATGAACTCCTTTACGCGCTGGTCCTCACGCGGACCAACGCTAAGACCGCACCGGTTGTCGCGACGAGCTTTCTAAGCGGCTACGAACTACCTTGGGGACAGATCATGGCGACAGGCACATTGGTCGCGTTGCCGGTGATTATTTTCAGTATCATCGTGTCCCGCCAACTCGTTCGCGGCCTCACGATGGGCGCAATCAAATAGCGGCGGTGAGCGTTCGGCGTTTGGCGTTCGGCGCTCAGCGGTAGCGGGCCGTCGCGGTTTGCTCCAATGGGAAGAAGCAAATGAGGTGGTGGTTGATGGGCGCTCGAGCTATAAGCAACACAAATATTACTTGTGTTTAGATTATAATAACATA
>Ga0302326_10009745_pt1 | contig 20924 bp, 20 predicted proteins | sample Palsa_T0_3_FD_202264 | JGI IMG/M metagenome (GOLD analysis project Ga0302326, IMG submission 202264) | Peat permafrost microbial communities from Stordalen Mire near Abisko, Sweden - Palsa_T0_3 | ecosystem: Environmental > Terrestrial > Soil > Palsa > Peat permafrost | place: Sweden: Abisko...
CGGGTATCTTCACAAGAAGACGATCTACCTCCGCTTGGTGCATTCGCAGGCTGGATTGCTCTTGCCTCTTGTAATCCTCGCCTCAAACCTGCCCGCATTGCATGTAGGCGGCCTGCGAGACACGTTTTGGTCTCTGGTGTTGAATGTCTCGATCGCTTTGTGGCTTGACTGGGCCGTAGTCAATGCAGACGGCTTCGCGGGTCGTTTTCTCAATAGCCGGGCTGCTGTTTACATCGGCGTGCTGAGTTACTCGCTCTACCTATGGCAGCAACCTTTTACCGGCCTTGAAGGTCCCGACCCGGCGTTGCACCTGAGCGGCTCCTGGAAGCTGCTTATGAATCCTATGGCGCGGCTCGCAGCCATCGCCATCTGCACCGTCGCGTCGTACTACGTGGTGGAGCGCCCCATGCTCCGCTTTCGTGCGTGGCTCGAACCCAAATGGTTCGCCAATAGAAAACAATCGACGAACCTTGCAGCCCATCGAGCCCCCGAGGTCCAGAAAGTCGAAGCCTAGCATCTGTGGTGCGACTGGTTTGGTGCGAAAGGCCTGACTTGTTCTCAAACAGGACTAGGCCGCGTCCACTGTCATACTTATGACCCATCTTATGACCCAATCAGCTCTGACGGCTATCGCGCAAGGTAAGCTGTGAAGCAGCGGCAATTGATACTATCCGGGGAAGAGGAATCCAAGTCTATGGAAGCGAACGAAGCAGGGGAGTTGCAGGAACACGCCGAGCACGGAGCAAGCGAGCCTTCGATGCGGCCGGTGGCTTTTACGATGAGCGTGCTGGCAGTGCTGGTTGCGATCACCACAGTTCTGGGTCATCGCACACATACCGAGGCGGTCCTGAACCAGAACCGGGCCACGGACCAGTGGAATTTGTACCAGGCCAAGAAGATTCGATCGAGCGATACGGGGCTGGCAGCGGATTTGCTCTCGGTGATGACCATTACCGACGCCAAGGCGGCAGCTAAGATTTCCAAGGCCTATGCCGACCACCAGGCAAAGTGGAACGACGACCTCAAGGAAGAAGAAGAAAAGGCTAAAGGGCTCGAAGAGAAAGTCGAGCAGGCCGAGGCTCGCGCCGACCGGCTCGACCTCGGCGAGGCGCTGCTGGAGATTGCGCTGGTGACTTCGTCGATTACGCTGCTGACGCGAAATCGCGTGTATTGGCTGCTTGGGTTGGTTTTCGGATTGCTCGGGATACTCTCCTCGGCTTCGGTACTGTTTCTCAAGTAATTCAGCGACTTGCGCGCGGGTTAGGGCGAAGCGCTACCGCATTTGGTTCGGGTCGTGGTATTCTCACGCCACGGGCCTACATGCTTATGCTTTCTTTACACCGATGGAACGAAACCCTTACCAGCAAACGCTGGAACAGGGAGCGTCCTCGTGTGTTTGGGCATGTGATTGGTTTGCGGCGTCACCTGCGGGTGTTGCCCAGCCGCACCCGGCCCAGCCTCTACGCTGGAGACTAGCTTTCTCCGCCTTCCCGATCGATTCTTTCCCGCTTTAGAACTGCTTTAGCCTGGTGACAGGCAGCATGTGCCGGGATACCTCCAAATCGCCGAAGACAAGTCATTTACAGGAGATTCCGCTATGTCGAATTCCCACTCGAACTCCCAATTGCACGCCCAGTTTGGGCCCAAACTAGTTTGTCCGCTGCCCGGCCCGAAGGCCAGAGCTGCTGTCGCGCATGATGAGCGGGTGATTTCGCCCAGCTATACGCGGTCGTATCCGCTGGTCGCCAAGCGCGGGCGGGGCATTCGCATCGAGGATGTGGATGGGAATGAGTTCCTGGATTTTGCTGCGGGAATTGCCGTGAATTCCACCGGGCATTGCCATCCCGAGGTCGTGGCCGCGATCCAGAAGCAGGCGGCGGAGCTGATTCATATCTCCGGAACGGATTTTTATTACGAATCAATGACGGAGTTGGCGGATCGGCTGTCGGCCGTCGCGCCGATGCCGGGGCCGCATCGGTTTTACTACGGCAACTCGGGCGCTGAGGCTGTGGAGTGCGCGTTGAAGATTGCCCGTTACCATACCAAACGGCAGCAGGTGATTTCATTCTTTGGAGCGTTTCACGGGCGGACGATGGGGGCCTTGTCGCTTACGGGTTCGAAGCCGCAGCAGAAGCGGCGGTTTTCGCCGATGGTGCCGGGAGTGACGCATATTCGCTATCCATATGCGTATCGAGGTTGCTCGGGTGGACCGCAGGAGGAAGAAGCATTCAGCCTGGGGTGTGCGCGGTATATCGAAGAGAAGCTGTTCAAGACGGTTCTTGCGCCGGAGGAAGTAGCGGCCATCTTCCTGGAGCCGATCCAGGGCGAGGGCGGGTATGTGGTGGCTCCGGATAATTTTCTTCGCGAAATCCGAGAAATCTGCGACCGGCACGGAATTTTGCTGGTGGCCGACGAGGTGCAGTCAGGCGCGGGCCGCACGGGCAAGTGGTGGGCTATCGAACATTCAGAGGTCCAGCCGGATATCGTCTGCATCGCCAAGGGGATTGCGTCAGGGATGCCGCTGGGCATCTGCATGACGCGCGCCGAGATTATGGATTGGGTGCCGGGATCTCATGCTTCCACCTTTGGCGGCAATCCGATTGCGATTGCAGCGGCGCTGGCGACGATGGATATTCTGGAACGCGAAGCGATTGACAATGCCGGCGTGGTGGGCGGAAAGATTCTGGACCGGCTGGCAGGTTGGAAGCAGCATCATCCGCTGGTGGGCGATGTGCGCGGACGCGGGCTGATGATCGGCATAGAGCTGGTGCTGGACAAGGAGACGCGAGAACCGGCAGCGGCGCTGCGCAACCGCGTGGAGACGCTGTGCTTCGAGAAGGGGTTGCTGATTCTGGGCTGCGGAGAGACTTCGCTCCGGCTTTGTCCGCCGCTGATCGTCAGCGAGGACGAAGCGACTGTTGCGCTGGATATTCTGGAAGAGGCGCTTTCTCAGGTGGAGCGGGAGCATGCGCAGGTGAGGGAACTGGAGACGGTCGGCGCATAGTTCGCATGGATTACATTTTGACTCAAAAGCTGGCCAGCACACGGAAGTAATCAGAGCGTGCTGGCCAACGTATTTCTAAAGTAATCACCTCCTGGACAGTGGCCGTTGGTAACTTGCTCCGCGAGCTATAAACCGCAACAATCCTCAAAACAACAGTGAAGATACAGGCGAATTGGCGGGCAGGCGCAGCTGAGCTGTGCGTGGCTGCGCTGGACTGGCTGGCCGCGCGCGGCCACAAGGGGACGCGTGCGGGAACTCGTGCCTGGTCTCGTACCCCGCCTCGTACTCCGCCTCGTCCGAGGCATTTGCTCATCGGCGAACGCGGCGAAGAGGCGGCGTTCTTTTTCCTATGCCGGCAGGGGTTTACCGTGGTCGCTCAGCGGTGGAATGACGGACCGCTGCCGGGCGATATTGACCTGATCGCCTGGCGGGGCGACGTGCTGTGCTTCATTGAGGTGAAGACGCGGACTTCAAAGGATGTCGCTACGGCGTCCTCAGCTGTGGATAGGGACAAGCGGAAGACTTTGCGGCGGCTGGCAAGGCATTATCTACGTCAGCTTGCGGAGCCGGATCACTCCAACGCCCGGCCGGAAACGCGGTTCGATATCGTGACGGTCTATGAACTGCCCGGGAAGCCGCGCGAGATAAGCTTGATCCCCGGAGCCTTTGGATGGAGCGAGTCGCGCTAACCCAGTTTCGGCCCAGTTCCCAGCGCCTCGCCCGCGTTTGCATGGAATTAACCCTATTCGGCGCATAATGGAGGTAGAACTCGTTAGCCCAGGAACCCGGTCTCACTGCAAATTGGCATCAGTCCGCAACCAAAGCATGCGCAAATGGGTCGCAAATCGCTGGCTAATCGCGCCATAGCGACACTTAGAACAGGGCGTAAGCTATTCATTAAATTGGAGATATGTCGAGAAAAACATTAGCCCCCGGGGTTTTTACTCGTCTTTGTCGTTTTTCGGCACATAATTGTCCCGACGAATCTAGCCTTGAGTGTCCTTAAACTCCTCGTGCCAGGCCATCTGGATAGCTTCCAGGCGGCTTTCGTTCGATTTGACGGGGTCGTCGGCGAAGCCTTCAAGTTCAGTGACCATCTTGTGCAGGTCAGTGAAGCGGACGGTGAGCGGGTCGGTTTCGGGAAACTTTTCCTGGAGCTGAATGCCGATCTCTTCGGAGTCGGTCCAGAGGATTTCGCGGGGCATGGGGTTCTCCTTGGTTTTTGGGCTGGCATCCCTCCCACCTTAAACGCATAAGACGCGTTGAAGATGGGCACCCGCATTGGTTCTATTTGCCCTCGGCGAGGGTGAGTGGCTTACCTTCGGAGGTGTAGTTGCGGTTCCACTTGGGGATTTCGACGACATAGTTGCCGGGGCGGGTGATGACGGCCTGACAGCCGAGGCGCGAGTTAAGCTGCTGGTCGGCGGCCATGTCGAGGCGGTCGATCTCGTCGTCTTCGGCTTCGCTGATGCCGCCGTCCTGCTTGATCCAGAGGTGGCAGGTGGTGCAGGCGCATACGCCGCCGCAGGCGTGGTCGAGAAAGACATCGTTGTTTTCGGCTACGTCGAGGAACGACATGGGCTTGCCGTGATGTTCGTAGGGCATGGTGCCGTATTCAAATTCGATCACGCGGCCCTCGGGCTCAAAGGTGACGCGGACGAGTTTGTTGGCGGGAATTGGAGGGGTGGAGGTGGTCTGTGTATCGCTCATAGCTTGCTCGATTCTCTTGGCTTGATTCTTTGGCTCGACTCTTTTTGCTCGACTCTACTTGATTTAATTCTACTTAAACTCGGCAGGAGCGAATGGATGGGGCGCGTTCACTGCCTCTCCCAAATCGTCGCTGGCAGTTTGCATCGTTTTCCCGCGCATGGCTCCGGAAACCGCTGCTTCCATCATCTTTTCTGCGAAGTTTCGGGTAGCGTGGTCGAGGTCTGTGGTTGCGGCGCGGATGGCCTGGAGGTTGTCAGATGTTTTGATGGCTGTCAGTTGCAGGCGGACGGCTTCGATGTTGGCTTTCTCGTCTTCACCCAGCAGCTTCCAGGCTGGGCTCGCGGGCGCCTTTTCGACAGCGGCGAGAATGGTGTCGGCATCAAGGCGGGCTTCGATGAGCTGGCGAGCTTCGAAGTCGGTTTCGGCGTGATCGAAGGAGTCGAGGATCATGGTCTCGACCTGCTCATCGGTGAGGCCATAGGTAGGCTTGACTTCGATTTGAGCTTCGAGGCCGCTGCGCTGTTCGCGAGCGGTGACCTGTAGGATGCCGTTTGCGTCGATGAGGAATTTGACCTCGATGCGCGGCAGTCCGGCGGTCATGGGCGGAATGCCCTTGAGATCGAAACGGGCGAGGGAGCGGCAGTCGGAGGCCAGTTCGCGCTCGCCTTGCAGAACATGGATCGCGACGTTGGTTTGGCCGTCCACGCCGGTGGTGAAGTGCTCTGTGGCCGATGCCGGGATGGTGGAGTTGCGCTGGATGATGCGGGCAACTACGCCGCCGAGGGCTTCAATGCCGAGCGAGAGCGGGGTTACATCGAGGAGCAGCAGCTCGTCAGTGGTGGTCGAGCTGCCGGCGAGGATGCTGGCCTGGACGGCTGCGCCGAGGGCTACGACTTCGTCGGGATTCAGCTCGGTGTGAGGCTTCTTGCCGCGAACCGAGAGCTGGAATATCTCGTCCACAAGGGTACGAACGGCCGGGATGCGGGTGGAACCGCCTACGAGGACCAGTTCTTCGATTTGATCCGGAGTAATGCCGGCGTCGGCCATGGCCTGCCTGCACGGTCCGGCTGTGCGGGCAAGCACCGGCTGAATAAGCTGTTCGTAGACTTCGCGGGGAATTTCGCGCTGGTAGCGGTCGCCGTCTGGCCCGCCGTTCGAGGGAAGTTCAATGTCCAGCTTGGCGACGGGTTCGGTCGATAGCCTGATTTTGGCTTCGATGACGGCTTTGCGCAGGGCTTGAATCGCATCCGGCTGCTGGCGCAGATCGACATTGTGTTCGTTGCGGATTTCGTCGAGGGCTACGGCGAGGAGCAGGTTGTCGATGTCGTCGCCGCCGAGGTGGGTGTCGCCGTTGGTGGCGATAACTTCGAAGATGCCGTCGTTGAGCTTAAGGATGGATATATCGAATGTGCCGCCGCCGAGGTCATAGACAGCGATTATTCCCTCTTTGGCTCGGTCGAGGCCGTAGGCGAGCGCGGCTGCCGTGGGCTCATTCACCAGGCGCAGCACATCGAGGCCGGCCATGCGGCCTGCGTCGCGTGTAGCCTGGCGCTGGGCGTCGTTGAAGTAGGCCGGGACGGTGATCACAGCTTTGGTGACGGGCGCGCCGAAGTAGCGCTCGGCGTTTCGCTTGAGCTGGCGCAGGATGTAGGCGGAGATTTCGGATGGGGTGAAATGCTTGTCGCCCAGGCGGATGCGGAGGACTTCGCCGGGCTGGATGTCGTCGGCGAGTTGGAACGGGAAGAGCTTCAGCTCGTCCTGGATGTCTTCGAGGCCGCGTCCCATGAGGCGCTTGACGGAGTATACGGCGCGCTCGGGGTTTTCGATGAGGGCGCGGCGGGCCGAGTTGCCGACGGTGACGGTGGGGCGGGCAGAGGATTCGGCATTGGGGTCTACGATGTCGAGAGCGACAATGGAGGGAACAAGATTGGAGCCGTCAACGCCGGGAATGACCACTGGCTGGCTGCCTTCCATGTAGGCGACCAGCGAATTGGTGGTGCCGAGGTCGATTCCGACTATTCGTTCTTCTGGCATTTCTGGTGAGTTCCTAAGCTGCTGCTGTGGTTAGCACTTCGTTTACGTCGCGGACAAGATTGCGCAGGTAGCGGCGGCGGTCGAGCAGAGTGGCCATAGCCTTTGCGGCCTGGTCACGGATGGCGCTGTCGCCTGCATCCCACTCAGCGCCTTTCGACGAGAGGTCACCGTCGACTGCCGCGAGCAGGCCTTCAAAACGGGCACGGGCCGCCGTCAGGTCCGCTTGAAGCGCGGGGTCTCTCTCGCCCATTTTTTGATTCATGCGCATCTCCTCCAGCTGCATGTTGAGTTCGAAGACCTCTTCGAGCAGGTCAGCGGGAGGCTGGCGGTCGGCGCTTTTTCCCTTGCCTGCGTGCTCTTCGCCGATTTTGAGCCCTTCGAGGCGGAGCAGGTATTCGGTGCGCTGGATGGGGTCGCGCAGAGTGCGATAGGCGTCGTTAAGCAGGGCTGTGTTGGCCAGGCTCCATTGCTGTTCTTCCGGGGTAGCGCGGGCGAAGCGGTCCGGGTGAAGGCGGCGGCTGAGGCGGTGGAATTCGCGCTCCAGTGAGGCGGTTTCGATATTCAAGCTTCGTGGCAGTCCGAAGACCTGGAAGTAATCGGCGGTCGAAGCGGGTTGGACCTTGCTGCAATTGGGGCAGAGCAGCGCGGATTGTGTGAGCGCTGCGCTGCATGCCCAACAGGCTGCTGGGACTGAAATTGTTGTTGCTGTAGACATGATGAAGGAGTTTCTATGAGAACGATGAGCCGCAGCCACAAGAGCGCGTCGAGTTGGGATTGATAAAGTTGAAGCCCTGTTTCATCAGCGACTGTTCGTAGTCCAGCGTCATGCCATGGAGATAGACGAAACTCTTGGGGTCGACGAAGAGCCGGACGCCGTCGAACTCGTAGACACGGTCGCGTTCGCGGGGACGGGTGTCGAATTTGATGCTGTAGGAAAGGCCGGAACAGCCGCCGCCGAGGACGCCGAGCCGCAGCCCGCCCTCTTCAGGCGAGATGCCTTCCTTGGCCATGCCGCTGCGGATCTTGTCGAGCGCGCGCGGGGTCACTTCGATGCCTTTGGCGGGACCCTTAGCGGCCTGCGGAAGCGCGGGCTGCTCCGGTGCGGTCGTGCCTGGGGTCTGAATTGTGACAAAATCCTGCATCAGGTTTCAACTTTCCGTTGTCTATGGCAAGTATCCCACCCTTGCCGCAAAGCGCGTCAAGGGTGGGATACCCTGTTCTCAGTGAGCGGCTACGGCTACTGCGCCTGCGGTTTCGCCTACGCCGTTCTTCTTCTTCCAGTCACCGATAGCAGCGCGGATGGCGTCTTCAGCCAGCACCGAGCAGTGAATCTTGACTGGCGGCAGGGCCAGTTCTTTCACGATGTCGGTGTTCTTGATTTCGAGAGCTTCGGAAACCGTCTTACCCTTGACCCACTCGGTGGCAAGCGATGAGCTGGCGATGGCCGAGCCACAGCCAAAGGTCTTGAATTTGGCTTCTTCGATGACCTGGGTCTCTGGGTTGACGCGAATCTGGAGGCGCATGACGTCGCCGCACTCCGGCGCGCCGACAAGGCCGGTGCCCACTTCGTCTGAACTCTTGTCCATCTGGCCGACGTTGCGGGGATTGTTATAGTGGTCGATTACCTTATCGCTGTAAGCCATTGGGACCTCCTCAGGTCGATACTCATTTGATTCGTTATTTCTGGTTAAAGATGCGTATTAGTGCGCTGCCCACTCAATCTTGGTCAGGTCGATGCCTTCTTTCACCATCTCATAGAGCGGGGATAGCTCGCGTAGTTTCTTGACGATGCCGATTACCTTGTCTGCAACGTAGTCGACTTCTGCCTCGTTGTTGAAGCGGCCCAGACCGAAACGGATTGAGCTGTGCGCTACGTCGTCGCCGAGACCGAGGGCTTTGAGCACATACGACGGTTCCAGGGTGGCCGAGGTGCACGCCGAGCCGCTGGATACGGCTACGTCGTTGATGCCCATCAGCAGGCTTTCACCTTCGACGTAAACGAAGCTCATGTTCAGATTGCCGGGCAGGCGATGCTCCCATGAACCGTTGACTTCGACATAGTCGAGGGCAGACTCAAGCTTGTGGCGCAGATGGTCGCGCATTTTTGTAAGGCGGGCAGATTCGGTGGCCATCTCCTGGCCGGCGATTTCGCAGGCCTTACCGAGCCCGACGATGCCGGGGACGTTAAGGGTACCGGAGCGCATACCGCGCTCGTGGCCTCCACCGTCGATCTGCGCGGAGATCTGGACGCGCGGATTGCGGCGGCGGACGTAGAGCGCGCCCACGCCCTTGGGGCCGTAGATTTTATGCGCGGTGAGCGAGAGCACGTCGATCTGCATGGCGTTGACGTCGACGGGAATCTTGCCCACGGCCTGAACTGCGTCGGTGTGGAAGATTACGCCCTTCTCATGGCAGAGCTTTCCGATTTCGGCGATGGGCTGAATGACGCCGATCTCGTTGTTGGCGGCCATGATGGAGACCAGAATGGTTTTTTCGTCAATCGCCCGCTTCAGGTCTTCCATGTCGATGAGGCCGTCGGCCTTGACTGGCAGGTAGGTGACACGATAGCCGTATTTTTCCAGGCGCTTGCAGGTGTCGAGGACTGCTTTGTGCTCGGTGACCTGGGTGATGATGTGATTGCCGCGCTCTTTGTACATCTCGGCGATGCCCTTGATGGCGAGGTTGTTGCTCTCGGTAGCGCCGGAGGTGAAGATGATTTCCTTGGCGGTGGCACCGATCAGCTTGGCGATCTGTTCGCGAGCATTTTCCACGGCCTGTTCGGCTTCCCATCCAAAGGAATGATTACGGCTCGCGGCGTTGCCGAATTTTTGCGTGAAAAAGGGCAGCATGGCTTCGACTACACGCGGGTCCATGGGGCTGGTGGCGTGGTTATCCATGTAGATGGGCAGGGTTACGCCTGCGGGAATTTCTACTGTAGTTTCCAGAGTGCTCATCATTCTCTCCACTTCAAAACTTGCTTTGGTTCTTCATACTGGGCCCGAACCGGACTTGCTCGCGGCAGGGTGGTTGCTACATGGCTACGGACAGTGAAACCAGCTGGTGTAACTGCGCAGCGCGCGAGACTGCTGTTTCATGATCTACCAAGTCGTATACAGTGATGCTGCGAAGTACATCCGCGATGCTCTCATTGACGCGGGCCAAGGGTTCTTTGACGGTGCAATTCGGCTCCAGATCGCAGGATTTGCTGCCCTTTACGCACGAGGTGATAAAAAGCGGGCCGTCGATAGCGTGGATCACCTCAAATGCCGTGATGGTGCGGGCGCTTTTTGAGAGCGCGTAGCCACCATTCATGCCGGCATGAGAGCGCAGCAGCCCGACTTTTGCCAGGCGCTGCAGCACCTTAGCCAGCAACTGAGCCGGAATTCCGTAGGTGTCCGCGATGTCTTTGGCGCTGACCGATGGGGTCTCAGGGTGCTCAGCAAGGTACTTGAGTGCCATCAGACCGTAATCAGCTTTCTTGGTGAGCCTCAGCATAAGTGCGACCTCTAAGGTCTGGATTAAGTATACGACCGTTTCTGTCGCTATTTCAATGGGCGAACAATATTATCCGGTAGTGTTTTCGACAGGCAAAACCCGGGCATTTTGAACCTTGATCTCAAAGAAGTGCAAATCTTTACGAAATCCCTCTTGGACAATGAGGGAAGGCTCGGTACAATCTGGCGGAAAGACCTGCTTGAAAATCGGTCTTATCAACTCAAAATGGCGACCCCCTGCAAGCACCCCAGAGTCCGTATCGTCTCCCGCACGGAAGACGCGGAGTATGTCGAATGCGTGGAATGCGGCGAAGTCTTCGACTCCGACGAGTTTCGAGACATGGAAATTGAAGAGAAGGCCGCTGGTCCGGACGATGCGGATGTTGACGAGTGACGGGCGGCTATCGCCTGCGCACTGATTCCAGCCGGGAAAAGGTTGAGTCGCGCCTGAGTCTGTGAACTGGCTTATTGGGGACGGGAAATTCGCGTGGGGGCTTGGCTGTCCTCTGCGTCTGTGATTACGCCAATGCGCTGCGAAGCCACCCAGGCATAGTGAAAGCCCGAGGCTACGGTGAGCAGAATGGTTGCGTCCAGCATGGCTACCCGCGCGGTCGTGACCCAGGGTTGCTGGTAGATCAGGCTGAGCAACACAACACCAATGGCAGTGACCTGGCTCAGACTGTTGGCTTTGCCGAGCAGGGAGGGGTGGAAGTCCCGCAGGTTGGTAGTGGCGTAGAGGATGACCGCCGTTAGCAGCATTCCCAGGTCGCGACCGAAGACGAGTACGGCGATGCGCGGCTCCAGGATGCCCATGTAGGTGAGCACCAGGAAGAGCGAACTCAGCAGGAGTTTGTCCGCAACCGGGTCAAGATATTGCCCTAGCATGGTGCGCTGACGCAGCCACCGGGCCAGTAGCCCATCCATTGCGTCGGTGCAGGCGGCCATCAGGAAAAGCGTAAAGGCCACAACAAACCGGCGCTCGAGGACTGCGACAACCAGGAAGGGGGCGAGACAAATGCGCAGGAGGGTGAGCAGGTTGGGAGCCATGCGCAGAGGATTGTTCCGCCGCGCTGCGACGGACGACGCAACGGAGTGTATGTTCAGGGTGGTTACGTCCGGACTCGTACTCATCACAAAGCATGGTAACGCAGTCTTAACAATCGTGCCCACAGCATTTTGGCAATAAGTAGCGAGGAACAAAACAGGTACTAACGCAAGCCGGAGGGAGCGATCCAGCAGAGGAAGTTGATGCGGTCAATTCCGTTTTCAGCTGGGCAGCTTGCGCAAACTACACAGCCTTGACGTGGCTATTTGGACGAAGAGCTGGTGCCGTTCGATAGACGACGCGTAATTGCCGCTGTCAAACGAGTGCATTGGACCTCCGAAATTCTGGACCGCAGGCGCGACCGACCTCTGGGGCGAGAAGGCCGAGAGGCTCTTGGTGGCGATCACGTTCGCAGAGTCAGGGCAGTTGGCCCCGCGGGCCGGTTGCTGCTAAACTGAGATGGATCGCTTGCAGGCGCGTAGCTCAGTTGGTTAGAGCGCTACCTTGACACGGTAGAGGTCAGGAGTTCGAGTCTCCTCGTGCCTACCATATTTTTCAATGGTTTACAGTTGATTGATTGGCTTAGTAGTAAACCCCTCTGGGAGCAAGAAGAAATCACAAGCCCAAATCCTCCACATTTCCAGTTCTAGACGCAACTTCAGCATTGAGTGTGTGCTGTCGAATGCATCTGGTCGCTTGGTGTGCGCCTGAATTGGGTAGGATTTCAGGCTTGCTTAGGAACACGCGCGTGAACACCGTCTCACCCCGCCGTTGCTACTGGCGGGGTTGTTTTGGTCAGGATCATCTGGACGGCATTGGTCTGTGCTGTTCGTTTGTCCTGGATCAACGCCTGCATGTAGAACTCCATCGTGATTCTGGCGTTTGCGTGTCTGAGGGAGTCCTGGACGACTTTCACCTCTGCCCCACTGGACTTGAGCACGGTGCGTATGTGTGTCGGAACGTGTGCCAGCCAATCGTCTTGGTGACCCCCAGCTCAGTTGACGCCGGTCGCACTCGGTGATTGAGCACCATACAGGATCTCTCTCGAACAGCAGCACTATGCATCCACGGCCGTCAATTTGCGGAAGGTGGCAGCACGTAGACTTGCTTATGAAGCAGTTGATTGCGGGCTCCTGAGCTCCGATCTAGCGGCGGGGATTCGCCGTGTGAAGGGCGCCAAACGATTGGGTACGGCGGTAGGCAGTTGGCTTTCCGCAGAGCAGGGTATCCAAGTATTGATCCATATTAAAGCTCGTGACACGCGACCACTCGACGCCAGATGAATGGGTGAGGGATTGCAGCATCTCGGATTGGCTCGGCACGGCGGCGAACATGATGTGGACGCCTTCTTGCTTTGCAAGGAGTGCACGAATTTCGGATGCGATGTCGGCGGCAGCACGAAGGCCCATCGCGGAGCGCGAGGAGGCGACATGAACGGCAAGCGGATTGGAAGAACAGCCTGTCAGGCGGATCCAGTGAGTTGAGCCATAGAAGGAATTGAAGTTAGACCAGAAGACTCCAAGAGGTGGAAAAACCGATCGGGATTCTGCGCAAGGGATGCCGAATACGCAGAGGCTTGTGCGAATTGGAAGACTAGTTGGTCTTTAGGCTGCATTCCAAAGAGTGGCTTTGTCTTTGCCGAATTGTCCGGGAACCGGCCGTCGTCCCAATTCTTTGAGAGAGCAGTAGCGAGTTGATGATCGCGCGCAGCAATCTCCTGGATCAGGGCAACGGCCTCCGCTCGGGCGAGAGGACTCTTGCTGGCATGTCCCGGGATCACGGATTCGCGCCAGAAAACTCTCTCAAGATATTCAACGCTGAGTGCGAAAGCCTGGAAATCGGAGTCATTGGCGTGAACGGACGATCGCAGTGATGCCAGCAAAGTGTGGAGGTGTGTGAAGGGGTTTGAGGCAGGCGCACGCTTCTTGAGAGAGGCATGAAGTTCTGCGTCTGTGCTCCACGGGACCGGCATATAAAGGCCCAATTCGGCGGATGGCCCATGCTCGCCGAACCCAGGAGCGGCATCATAGATCAGTCTGAACGCTTCCCTCCAGTCCTCATTCCATTCGGCGCGATAGTGCCGCTCGACGAAACGGCGAAACGCGGATTTCTGCGCGGCTGCGGTTCCTTCATTGAAGGCTACAGCTGCGTAAGCAAATCCGTCCCAAATCGAGCTCTGCACATAGCGGCTCGGGACCCAGTTGGTCAGAATCACGCCCAGCGATGCGGGGTCGTCGTTTTCCGAGTAGGCGTGAGCGAAGGCGTCGATGTTACGTAGCTGGTCAGCGCCGGCCCGCGCACCCCACCGATAGCTGATTAGGCCAGGCGCGCCAATCGCCCTTGCGCCGTGCGCTTTCACTTGCTCGAGCGCATCGCGAAATTGATTGGCACTCGTATCCCAGTAGTTCCAATCCATGACGACGATGCTCTTGTTGAGGCCTTTGAGAATTTCCGGTTCCTTGTGAAGAACGAAGTCGCCCCAAATAATGAACTGCTTTCCGAGGCCTTCGGCGATATGGCTCAGGGCATTCAAGTATTCAGCCCAAATTTGCGTGCGAGACTTTGACCGCAGTGCTTGCTGCGAGAGTGCGGATCCGCCCCAATTGACTTCGTCGCATCCGCCGTGAAGGTAAGGAGACGGGAAAATCTCAGCGATTTCATGGTAGAGCTTTGCGAAGAGCTGTAACGCCTCAGTGTGGACGGGGATCACGCCTGTGAATTCGGATGAACCTTCAGGGTTGGCATCGAGCAGATATGCGTAGGTTTTGGAACGAGTGATAAAACCAGTGTGCCCGAAAGACTCGAGTTCCGGGATCAGGTCAACGCCATGTGCGGAAGCAAAGCGTACCAGATCACCGAGTTGATCAGGCGTGAAGGCATGATCGTGGATGAATAGACCGGGAACCGAATTGAAACGCAGGGCCGATCCTTGATCATCGGCAAGGCGAAAGTGGACCGTGTTCAGGTGCCAGTCAGCACAAAACTCGATCACCCGGCGGTAGTAATCCAAGGTCTCCGGAACGCGCGCAGCGTCGACCATGACGCCCCTGATTTTTTTCGAATTCGGCGAAGCCTCGGACGCAGAGTCAGGTTTTCTATTGGAGGCTGTGGCTGTCAACGAACCCGCGGCGGCGACGACGCCGATAGAGCTCCGGAGCAAAGGAAAGACAGCGGCACCGGCAATGGCGCTGCATGCTCCATGCAACAACTCCCGTCGATTGCTTTTATTCATAAGGGCGAATCCGGACGTAGCTAGTGTCACATATGAGGCGGCTTTAATTCAGCAAAGTCATAAGCGCAAGCGTTTCCAAGCCCTAGAGCGTTTTCGGTCTGGCCGTTTACAGGCGAGATGAATATCTGTGATATCCCACCCATTGTGCAAATGACGCACAATGGATGGGGCACCCGAAGTTTTGTTAACACTTGAATTGAAAAGGCCCTAGATACCCGAGTCTCCGTGAGCTCAGTTCTCCGTAGCTCCGATAGGTACGCATCGGCGAGGCTGGTTTATTCAAGACAGATGCGAATTTCGAGAATCAAATACCATCCTTCACCGATTCGTCCGAAATAGGGCTTTGCGAAGGCGATTGTCGACCCAAGGAGGACGGCGGATTCGGAGCGACGTGCCGATATATGGGTACTCATCAATCAATTCGCTTGATTAAGCGTCGATCGTCGCGCAGCGCACCCTCCCTATCGATCCCATGGTCCTGCTGCGCGCGCAGCAACCCCGGCCGGCGCTGCTGCCCAGGGTTACGGAGCAGCAGCGGCGTCGAGGGATCAGGCGTTATCGATCAGCTGCGATCACCTGGCTCGTGCAACATGTCGAAGACGGGATCGCCGTAGATGATGCCGCGGCCGTTCATACCGAGATAGACATTGCCAAAGACGCGCGGATCGGCCTGGATGACCGAGGGCCCGCCGAACTGGTGCTGGTTATCGTTGACTCTAACCCATTGCCGGATACCGGCGAGCGCTACCTGAGCACTCCGTTGTTTGCGGACGTATCGCCCGACATGAACGACGAGGAGTGGGAGATCGCTCGTTCCACGCCCGAGTGCAACCTTCGCCCAGCCGCCATTCGAACGTTGATGGTCCCCGGCGCGAGACCTCTCTCCTCCAAGTGAAAGCGATAACGCAAAACTACTGTCTTGTTGAAGGCTAATCGCGGCTCAGAACAGTACCAGGCGACGAACTCATCGATTGCATGTTGGTATCCGCGCCTCGAGTCGGGAGAACCAAGGCTCCGGAGGACTGCGGCTTTCGAGTGTTCCAGATCCGGTATGCCGAACTTGATCTTGGAGCGGCTCTTCTTGCTCTTTGCTCTATTCGTTGACGTTATCCTCATGATTGCCGCCCTGCAGTGCGGCGGATCATGAGATTAATTGGTCATTTAGGACTGTGTCTGCTGTTTACATTGCTCGTGATCGGGTGGCCAATAGCTGGTTTTACGTCCAGGAGGGCTGAATTTTTAAACACTGGCCGACGTATCGTTACTTATCGGATCCCAAAAATGGGCAGAGGCCCCTGACCAACGCGCCGTTCCGAAAGGGTCTGCCGGAATGCGATGCCACAGCCGGATGCGTACCACGCTAGCGATTCTAGTTACGCCAGGTGCATCCTTCGCAGCAGAGACACGAATCGCGGATGACTGCGCAGGTTTCGGAACAGGAAGGATCCCTTGACGCCGTAAATTCCGCCGGAGTGCCCCTCATAAGCACGCTCCAGCCAATCAATGGCTGAATCCGCTTCCCCGAGTCCTGCATAGACATAGGCGAAGTGATACGGCGAAACAAACTCGCGGCAGGCCCGATCGTGAAGTTCCTCCAGTATCGTCCGCGCCTTCTTAATGTTGCCCGTTAGCGCGTAAGCCTGCCCAAGCTGTGACTGGAACAGCGTCGAGCAAGGTGCAAGCGCCGCCGATCGCTCCAGGGAAGCAATCCCCGCCGCATTGTCACCATTGAAGATGAGGGCCCAGCCAAAAATCGAATGGCAACGCGGTGCCCCGGGTTCGATCACGATCATTCGCCGCGCTTCGTCCAAAGCTTCCTGGTTCTTGCCAGCCCGCAGCAGAGTCGTGGCAACGTCAGACACGGTGACCATCGGGTCGAGTTCCTGGGCTCGGCGCACCTCACGCAACGCGTCGTCATATCTCTCCAGTGAACCGCACAGCCAGCCGTAATAATCGTGTACCTCGGCGCTGCTGGGGCAAAGCTCGATCGCCATCAGGAACTCCCGCTCAGCGCCTGCCCAATCGAAATCGAATACGAAACGGATCAGGCCCAGTATTCCATGTGCCTCCGCCAGTCCCTCATCAATCTCCAGCGCTCTAGCGACCGCTGCCTTGGCCAGCATGATTCTCTCTTCGGGTGAGCCGCCGATAAAGCCCTCGATGCAGAACTCCGCATGAGTCTCTGCGATGCTGGCCCACGCCTTTGCAAAGCTCGAGTCCAAAGCTATCGCTCCGTCCATTGCAACAATGGTCCGCTGAAATCCCTCCTCTGTGTACCGATAGAACCAGTGACGCCCCCGCGAATACAGGTCATATGCATCCAGGTTGTAGGTTGGCCATCGGTTCACTCGTGTTCGCTCGTCCTTTGACAATTCGGCGCGCAGTGCATTCGCGATGTTCAATGCGACGTCGGTCTGGATCGCGAAGATGTCCGTCAGATCCCGGTCGTAGGTCTCTGACCAGATATGTTCGTCCGTCGCAGCATCCACAAGCTGGGCGACGATGCGTACCCTGTTGGTGTCTCGACGGACGCTGCCCTCCAGAATGGTTGCAGCTCCAAGCTTTTCTGCAATCTCGCGCAGGCTGCGGTCGGTATTCTTGAACGCCATCACCGACGTTCGCGATATCACCTTCAGAGCTTTGATCTTTGCCAGATGTGCGATCACGTCCTCGGTGATGCCATCCGCAAAGAACTCGTTTTCTGAATGCGAGCTTAAATTCACAAAGGGCAGCACAGCCACCGATTCGGCGCGGGCGCGGGCTCCATCTGTTGCCCGGCCTGACGTGGCCATCGGTTCATCCTGAGAACCCTGCGTTCTCAATGCGCCGTTGCGAGAGAGTTGCCGCTGATGCGGTTCGAGCGGCGCTACCTCCTCGACCTGTCCAATAAACCGATATCCGCGGCGTGGCAGCGTTTCAATGTAGCGGGGCCTCTCGGCGGAATCGCCGAGCACCTCGCGAACGCGAGCAACTGCATTGTGCAGGCTATGGTCGAAATCGACAAAAGTATCGATGGTCCAAATCAGCGCTCGCAGCTCCTCGCGAGTGACCACATCGCCGGCGTGCTGAAGCAGAGCGGCCAGGACTTGCAGCGGCTGACCTTGCAACCGCAGTCGTACACCCTGTTTGCGCAACTCGCCAGTGCGGAGGTTCAACTCGAAATTATCGAACCGCAATAAGCGCACGCCAAACTGGGAGGTAGGCATAGCAACATCCGCCAAGGTTGAGCAAGATGAGCAAGTCTAGCACGCATGGACCACACATAGCCTTGGTTCGAACCCAATACCCTGCATTCGAAATCGTTTAGCAAAGGAGGGAACTTTGGGGAACGATGGAGGTGGCCAGGATTGCATCCTTGCCAGGAACCAACGACAGTGAGGAGGTTCTTGCGTGAGCTCACGCTTCGGACCGTGCCCCAACTGGCTGCTGGTGAGCCATTTCAGCAAGAACCAAGGAGAATCGGAAAATGGAGAAACTATCGCATCTGACAATGCTTTTGGCCGCCCCACTGGCCTTTACCTCGTTCGCTCTGGCGCAGCAAAATACAGCGCGGCAGGGACAGGGCAGCCAGGACAAACTCGTCGAGATTGTTCGCAATGCCACCGTTCAGTACTTGGATGACGTCAATGCAGCCACTGCCGCTGGATACAGTCCTGCCCTCGGCTGCGTAAGCGGCCCCGATCATGGAGCCATGGGTATCCACTACGTCAAATCCAGTCTGGTGAACGGACCCATTGCCCCAACGCAACCGCAGGCGTTAATCTACGAGCCGCAACCGAATGGTGAACTGAAGCTGGTTGGCGTCGAATACATAATACTCGCGGGCGCCCTCCCCCCTAACTCCGCTCCGCAGGTGGAAGGTCACCTGATGGTGTTCGTCGACGGCCCGAACCGTTACGGCCTGCCGCCGTTCTACGAACTGCACGTTTGGGCTTGGCGGGACAACCCTCAGGGGCCCTTCGTGGACTGGAACAACCACGTGAGCTGCGCCTCGGATCAATAGTTGCCTTAGACCCGAACCGGAAGGACTGGCGTCGATGCTTCTGCCGCTCCGGCACGAGCATCGACCGTTTCAGTCTGGCCCGGCAGGATTAGTCCTCGAAAACGCCGTTCTCGTCACTTGGCAGTGTAGTCGCCTGCTCGTCCACATGGTTTCCAATGTTTGCCCGGCTTCGGAAGTCACTTTTCTAGGTAGCCGGTTATACAGCCAAGTAGGATGGCCATACCGCCCGAAATTTCAGCATTTATCCATTTCAAAATGACCTCTACCCTGTCAGGGCAGCTCGGAAGTTCGAATCTTTCCAGGGTCACCATTGGAGTCTCACGGCTGACTCACCAGAACGCTTTAGCTTCTACTTTGGGTTTCCCTTGCATCCCGTTCGCTACTTGAGAGCTAAGGACAACTTCGAAATTGGTTCGACCCCATTCGGCTCCAGCACTTTCCGCCAACTGTTTCAGATCTGACTCATCGGTCAGGAATTCACCGGCGGCCCGGGTTCCGCTGCCTGCAATTCCGGCCGCTACCAAAACCACCTGGCCTGTGGCCTCGTCAGTGAAGCGGGCGGCTATTGCAAAGTCTTTGACAACCTGGCTCCGCGGAGCTTTCGACCTGACTTGCCAGACCCGTGACTCGGGGTGCTGCGTGTCCGCGATCCAGTAAACCCGGTCTGGGCCCTCAGGCCCTTGCAGATGAAACCTGAGTGAAGACGTTCTGTTGAGCGTCCAGTCATTGTTCAGAGCTCCAATGAGAACAGCCGGCCCTTCCCGAAGCTGAGAAGAAACGGTCGTCCGGAAATTCTGAACCTTAAAAGCATGTCCGTGAGTCACGATCAAAGACTCAAATCTGCTAAGAGTCTGCACGTCAGAAAAAGGCACAAAGTGATTCATGTCCTCATACGTATGAAGTGACGAGTCGTCATCGGCCCCGTGCTGGAGATCAGTGAGCGGAGAATCGAGGGGTGACGTTTCTGTGTCGCCCATACAGAACAAGACAGGCTTGCCGCTCGCGAGCAACGGGGACCAGACTTCTTCGAGTGCGGACTTTGGTTTCTGGACCTGCCTCCGATATCGGGTGCCAAAAATCAGCATCACAGCGGCGATCACTCCAAAAGCTGCCAAACCAACCTGCCAATAGATTCTTCTCGTCCTCTTGGGCTGGCTGACTTGCTCCGCTCTCGAGGGAACGTCCTCCGCTGCCTCCTGAACGGAGGATGCATCGAGTGCGGGCTGCAGGAGAATGGGAATATCGCATCCCGGATACATCTCGAAGGCAGGAGCACCCGGTGCGGGTCGCAAGAAAACGGGAATATAGGACCCCGGGTTCAATTCAATTCTCAATTCGCCCGCGTGCGCCGGCGATTCGTAATACTGGAAAAGCCGCTTCCTCACCTCCACGGCGCAGAGACGCACCACGGGATCGAGATTGGTATCGTAATCCGGCGGCCGATGAAAAACCTCTATCCCGAGGGTGCGCTCTTTTAAGCTGTCTTCGTTTTGCGCAAGAGTCTGTTCCACGATGTACCGGAGCAGGCCTGGATAGCGTTTGCTGGCCGCGAATCTGCTGTCGCTCACAATCCTTTCGAGTTGCGAGCGCACGAGCTGTCTTTCGCTCTCGGTCTTCGGATGCCAGACACCGATCACCGACCCAGCCGACGGCATAGTCTCATTTCCCAACCGAAGATTCGGCGATTTCAACGTAGCACACCCTTGATACGGCTCGCTACGTGTTCATGTAAATCGCTTTATATCAATGGTTTGCAATTGTAGCAAGACCATTCGCGGCGTATCGAGCCCCCGGGCTACCGTAACGGCATTGACACTTTCCGCGTGCAACCGGCTGAATACAAGGCTGACCGGAAAAATCGCTTTATCGCGCCACCTAAATGCCGGACGAGGAAAAGTGGCTGTAGATCGTTAGCTACCGGAGCATGATTTCGAAACGGCTCCGCAAATCAGGGATCACTCGATCAACAAGTTCCATTAGGCAATTCATTCGCTTTTGGCAACGACTTTGGAGGGGAAATGTCAAGGAGACGCATGAAGAATTACTTATTTGTTCTGCTGGCCGGCTTGTTCTGCGCAAGTTCACTGCTGGCACAAAACGGAACGGGAACGATCGTGGGACATGTCGCAGACAACACTGGCGCGGCGGTCAATAACGCGACCGTAACCATAACAAACATCGACACACAGGAAACCAGGTCCTCGACGACCAACGAGGTCGGCAACTACGCCGTTCCGCTGCTCTTGCCGGGCAACTACCGGGTGACGGTCGCGGCCAGAGGCTTCAAGACTGAAACCACCTCTGGAATCGTTCTGAACGTTGATCAGACCGCTCGCTTCGACACTGTACTCTCAGTGGGCGCGACTACGGAAACATTGACCGTCACAGCTGATTCGCTCAGT
>Ga0302326_10009746_pt1 | contig 20923 bp, 20 predicted proteins | sample Palsa_T0_3_FD_202264 | JGI IMG/M metagenome (GOLD analysis project Ga0302326, IMG submission 202264) | Peat permafrost microbial communities from Stordalen Mire near Abisko, Sweden - Palsa_T0_3 | ecosystem: Environmental > Terrestrial > Soil > Palsa > Peat permafrost | place: Sweden: Abisko...
TGCGGGCTGCAGCAACAAGGATGGCGCCCAGGAAAGCGTTACCTCGCAGGATCCGCCGCCGGTGGCAACTGAGCCAGCCAGGCCGCAACCAGATCGAACGGGGCGCCCGCGCGTGGGCGTAGCATCCTTCTACGCCGGTACGTTCGCGGGCCGAGAAATGGCGAATGGCGCCGCGATGGATCCCGCGGCCGACAATGCTGCTAGCCGAACGCTGCCTCTGGGGACCATAGCCAAAATAACCGACATTTCGACGGGTGAAAGCGCAGTCGTAGTCATCAAGGACCGTGGGCCCTATGCGAAGGGACGCCTGGTTGACCTGTCTCCAAGCACAGCGCGCAAAATCGGAATCTCCCCCAAGAAGGGGATCGCGAAGGTCCGCGTCTCGCCGATCTCCGTGCCTTTGCCTGATGGCAAGGTTAAGCCCGGCGTCGCCGCTAACGATCCAGAAGTGAGCGGACCGAGATAACAGCGGTACAAGCGGGCGAAGCTTCTCGGCGTCATTGCGACAGTAGCAATGGCACAGTAGCTCCGAACGCTGGGTGATCATGCGCGCCGACGGGCCAGCTTTTATGCAGCGTTTGCGTACAGCGCAGCAACTGGCCGAAAAACGCTAGTCAGTGGGACTAACCCGCGATCGCCGCCGACAGGTCTCGCTTTAGCCCTTGCCGCTGGCTACTCTAGGCTTGAGCATCTTTCAAGATGCACCCGCTCGCTCTTGACGTTCACGCGCGCAAGCTATTCAGATTGCATAGCTTCCCCAATGTTCGCTCAGATGATCGGCGGTGCGTTGTGTTAGCGCATGTACCGTGAACGTAGGATTGACTGCACCCTGGGTTGGAAAAAGTCCGGCACCAGCGAGAATGAGATTCGGCATGTCATGACATCGACCGTACGAATCGCAAACTGAGTCGGCGGGTCCGGCACCCATGCGTAACCCACCGGCAATGTGCTGGTAAACCCATCGCTCGGAGGCCCAGAGCTGACCTGCTCCTGCGGCCTTTAAGGCGCGAAGCCCCTCGGCGCGCATTGTCGCGAACAACGTCTGCTCGCGCGTGTCGAGCGCGTTGTCCCAGCGCGCGATTGGAAGGCCGTACGCGTCTTTGGTGCCAGAGAGAATCAGCCGGTTTTCCGCTCGTGGCGCCTGCTCGCCCACGGCAGTGATCGAACCTAAACCCTTAGCTGCACGGCGCACGAAGTCGTGCAGAGCGCTGCCAAAGAGCACCTCATCAACGTTGGCGATGCCAAGGACGTCCGAAAGCTTGTGCGCCGGCGCGATAAACCAGCTGTAGCTGCCCTCGGGTCGGGCATAGGCATCTTGCCCGATCAGCGCCGAGCCAGTTGTGCCCAAATGATTTTGCATGTCGATGTCAAACATGCCGGCCAGTCCCGCGCTGAAGTGTGTCAGCATGTAGCGACCAACAGCATCGGAGGAGTTGCCCACACCGTGGGGATGGTGCGAGGTGGCCGAGTTGAGCAACAGCCGTACTCCCTGCACGCAGTTGTTTGCCAGAATCACAACATCCGCATGCTGGCGCTTCGGAGTACCGCTGTGATCGATATACTCGACACCGATGGCACGACGCCCATCGCCGCTGAGAAGCACACGCGTGGCCGCGGCCTGCGTGCGAAGCTCGGCGCCGTTGGCTAGTGATGTCGGCAGATCACTGAGCAGCGGCTGGGCCAAAGCACCAATGGGACAACCCGCGTCGCACCAACCGTCATTGAGACAGGCCGCACGGCCCTTGTAATTCTGGCTGAGGATCGCCAGCGGGGTCGGCCCCGTACGTAGCCCAATGTTTTGGAACCCGTTCGCCAAGACCTCAGCCTGCTTGAAGGACTTTAGTGGCGGCAGCGGATACGGTTCACCCGGGGGGCGCCAGGGTTCGCGCACATGGTCACCGGAGATCCCGACTTGTTCCTGAACGCGGTCGTAATAGGGCCGCAGATCCTCGTAGGCGATGGGCCAGTCGACGCCGCGCCCAAAAAGTGTCTTCATGCGGAAGTCTTCGACGTGTAGGCGCGGCCACTGTGCAAAGTGATGTATCGCTGAGCCGCCGCTACCCCAGCCCATATTGAAGCTATGTCCGGCCGGGTGCGCTCCCTTGAGTTCGACCGGGGCGCCGCCCCATTTGAGACGGCGACTCCAGATTTGTGAACTGAGCAGGTCGCCGAGCTGCCAATTCGGGCCCTGTTCGAGAATCACGATCTTTTTGTGTTCAGCACTAAGCCGTGCTGCAAGAATGGCGCCGGCGACGCCGGCGCCAACGATGACCGCGTCGACTTTCTCACGGTACTCCAAGCTCCGGTTTGCTACGCTCATGTCACCAAGCCGTACCCGGCAGTAAATGCGGCATGTACGGCACCCCAAGCCGTTCGTAGGCCTCTGCTGTACCGTAGCAGACGTCGATGGCATCGCTGCGGAGCAAATAGAATACTAAGGGCGCGGGCGGCCCGTCCCAGCCAGGAGGATCTGAGGTCGCCATAGTTTTCACGAACACAATCTGCGCCTCAGCAGGCAGTGTGGCAAAGACGCTTCCCATGGTGCGCTTTGCAGCGGCATCAATTGATGCGAGCGCCGCGCGATAAAACGCCGCCAATGGCGGAGCCACATCCACCACGCGGGCGGCAAGCAGGCAATCGCCAAAATCGATGCTGAGCTGATAATCAACATATTCGGCCAGCCCAGCGCTGCGTGCGCCGGGAAGGAGCACCTCGCCGATAGCTTCAAGTGTACGGCATTCGACGGGACTCAGAGCTTGCAACGCCACGGCCTTTGTATGGGCCTCCCGCGGGGAGAGTAACGTTGCTATGCCGTCGATACTGTAGAGCAATGTCAACAGCGAGCCGCCCTTCAGAACCGCGCGCCGCTGCGGATTTGCGGTGCTCACAGCGTGACCGCCGCAAGATTCCAAGGGAAAGAGTTGAGCTGCATTGCCAGGAGCCTCGGCGGCCTAAGAACGATCAGCAGGCTTATATAGTGAGGCTGAACAATCCCAGTCCGCAAGTTGTGCCGACTAGGCCTTGATCTGTGCTTGTGAAGTTACGCTCCGCGGGTACGGCGCGCGCCTGACGAGCGTTTCTCACACCGCCTAAGCCTCGGGCCCGGCTAATTGCCGACAGCGAGCCGCCAAGGGATGGGTTGACCGCTGTCAGGTCCGCTGGCTAATGTCGTCATGGCGTTAGTGGACGCGCACCTTGAAGGTCAATGAAGTGGTGTTCGCATGAATTCGGATACTGTCAGGAACAAGCACAATGTTATGGGCTTCTACCATATGGCCTCTAATGAACGGCGGCCGGCGGAGGCAGTCGAAAAATTTGTCGGCGCCTATTACGGCCAGCACAATCCACAAGTCGCCGATGGAGAGGAAGGATTCATCGCTTTTGTTATGGGGTTTACGAGCGCGCATCCGGAACTCAAGCTTGAGATCAAACGCGTCATTGCCGAAGGAGACTTCGTGGTGCTCCACGTGCTCGGTCGTCTCAATGTGCAGGATCCGGGCGCCGCGATCATGGACATCTTTCGGCTGCAGGATGGGCGCATCGTCGAGCATTGGGACGTAGTTCAGCCGATACCGCCGACTTCGGCGAACAGCAGCGGAATGTTTTAGACTTTGCGCCCCTGGCGTTGTAGGGCCTCGTGGCCTGGGCGCGCATCTGCAGGGCCGACAATCGGTACGCCGCGAAGAGCTGCCGCCGAAGCCGCACTGGGCGTCGTGCTAGCCCTTGAATACATTCAGAATGTAAGCTCCGATTGACGGCGGGGGTCGGTAGCGGTGCAAGGTCGCAAACAATGCGCCGCGGTTGCCGAGCAAGTACTTCCATGGCCTCTTTACTTGGCGGATCTGCACCCTCTGAGCCGCCTGGTGCGTATTAGTACTCAAAGACCTCACTTCTGGGGTCGTATATGAGAGTAGACCCATGAATCTAGCAAGACAGTTGGTGGCCCTGGCGGTGATGACGCTGCCCGCGATCGCTTTGGCCCAGGACGGACGCCTCAGGTTGCCCGATTTTACCGCGCTGGCGGCCCGTGCCAGCGATCATACCGACGTGTCGCTGGATAGTGGGCTGCTGAATTTCGCCAGCCATTTTGGGGATGACAAGGATCCCGACACGGCGCAGGCGCACAAACTCATGGCGGGTCTCAGGAACGTCGAGATACACAGCTATGAGTTCGGTACCGACGATGCCTATTCGGCAAGCGATGTCGATAAAGTACGCCAACAGCTGCAGTCGCCAAACTGGAAGCGCCTAGTGCAAACGCACAACACTCAGGAACGGGAGGATGTGGATATCTATGTCTCGATGGACGGTCAGCACGCCAACGGGCTTGCGATCATTGCTGCAGAGCCGCGGGAGCTGATGATCATCAATTTGGTCGGCAGCATCGATCTCAAGGGACTGGCTAAGCTCGGAGGGCAGATGGGCATCTCGAAACAGGTTGCGGCTGCTGCCGATTCTGGAACAAAGACTGCGGCCGATTGAATGCCGACAATCCACAGACTGGCGCAGCCCAATGGGCAGCTGCGCGAGCGGGCGATGCGGGGGCCATTGCCGCACTGGTGCGCGAGCACCAGCGCATGGTCTACAGTCTGGGCCTGCGCATTTTGCGCAATCGGGCCGCAGCTGAAGATCTGACGCAGGATGTCTTTATGCAATTTTGCCAGAAGCTCGCCACCCTGGATGGCGCCGCGCACGCCCGACACTGGCTGCGGCAGGTGGCCACGCACCGCGCCATCGACCAGTTGCGCCGGCGACCGCCCATAGCGACGAGTGACGATGTCCTTTCGTTAGTCGATGAGACAGAGGCTGGGGATCCGCTGCTGGCGAATCGGCTGCGGGCGTTGATCGGTGATCTGCCAGCACACGCCCGCGCCGTCGTTGTGTTGCGTTATCAGGAAGATATGGATCCGACCGAGATTGGTGAACTCCTGGATATGCCGCTGAATACCGTCAAGAGCCACCTGCGCCGGGCCTTGGAAGTATTGAGGGCGCATCTCACATGAGCGGCGATCTGGATCAGGATCTGCGCCGAGCGCTGCGGCCTGTGGAGCCAACTCCCGAGTTCACTTTCAGGTTGCTGGCCAGGGTGGCGAAGCAGCGCCGCGCAACGACAGTCACTGGGCGCCCGTGGCTGCGTCAAGTGGCGGTGGCAGCCAGCGTGTTGCTGGTTTTTGGCCTGAGCTGGCGGGGGTATCAGCATCAGCAGCGAGCGCGCGCACTGCAAGCGCATGCAGAGCTACTCAAGGCCCTGGCCATTACCAGCCGATCGCTCGATCAAGCGTATCAGGCCGTTTCTTCACTCGATGCCGAGCGGGTGCCCGGCGGATGAGGCGCGTACCTTCCTGCCTGCGTGCGTGGATAGCTTGCGCCGCGTATGTGGTGAGCTGCTTTCCAGCCCTCGTCCTTGCGGCGGATCTGCGGCTGCCGGATTTTGACTTGCTTCGCGACAAAGCCAGCGACTCGGTCGTCATCTCCCTGGATGAGAGTCTCCTCGGGATGGCCGGACAATATCTGGATCCCTCTAATCCGGCAGACGCCAAAGCGAAATCGGTCATTCAGGGGCTGAAGAGCATCCAGGTGCGCAGCTTTACCTTCGAAAAGAGCTATCCGGTGCCAACCGCCGAGATTGCCGCGTTACGCGCCCAATTGATGCCGCCGCGCTGGCGGCAGGCGATCAAGACCCATAGCGAGAGCGATCACTCGGACGTGGATCTGTACATTGCGGCCGACGGCAATCAGGCTCAGGGGCTGGTGCTTATCGTAACCGAGCCGCACGAGTTCACGGTGGTGAGCATCTCTGGCGCAATTGATCTCGAGAAACTGCATAGCCTGGAGGGGCACTTGGGTGTGCCAAAATTGCCCGCAGGCAAGTAGGCGCATGAAACCGGTTTGTCTCGCGGGAGGCTCTGAATTTGTGAGCTGCGATCGTCGGCCCCCGGCGCATGAAACAGCGACGTTTGCTTGAAGCTCGCCGCTGAGATATCTGCGAAATCCCAAATATCATTGGGTGGGCTCGGAATAGGAATTCCCCATGATGTGGTGGCCCGGCACGGTTGCACGCCTGCGAGGGGTGAGCGGCTGTAAAGCTCGGATACTTGTGACTAGCGCGTGCAGTCCCCGAGGCGCGTCCGCTGTTTGGCCATGGATTCTTCCATATCACGAAGCAGGTCCGCGACCTCACAGTCAGCCTCCGATTCGTCGATCACGATGGCGCCCCTGTCATCCAGCTGCAGGCGCAGCAAGCCAGGCGTATGCGCCTCGACGGTCGCGAGCAGCGCCGCCTGCCGGCGAAACTCTCTGAGCAGCTCACGACTGCGCTGCTGCAGCTTCTTGTGATCGAGGGCCGCTCTGATGGTGGACAGCAAATCGGTCGGATTGCAAGGCTTGAGAAAGAATCGATAAACCTCACCTTCGTTGATGGCACGCACGGCGGCTTCGAGCGTTGCTTGCCCCGATAAAATGATCCGGATCGTATCCGGGAAGCGAACACGGACTGCCGCGAGAAACTCCGAACCCGACTGCTGAGGCATCCGCTCGTCGGAGACCACGACCTCGACGGTACGATGCTCGAGAATACCAAAGGCCTCGGCCGCCGAGATCGCGGTCAGGACCTCGAACTGCGTCTTTGGAAAGTGACGGCTCAACGCAGTCGAGACGTTCGGCTCGTCGTCGACCAGCAGGATGGTGGTCAAGTGCGAAACTGCTGTCATCGGCTTATCCTCGGTGGTGGGCGAACTGATCATGTTGGAACTTGCACTCGAAATGGTTCTTTGAGCTGCGCGCCCGTGCAGATGCTGCGGAGGCGAACCAGCAGGGAGGTCGTCACTTCCTGGCCAGCGGGCACCAGACACGCCCCGTTGTGGGTCAAAAGCGGCTCATCCAGAAGCATGCCGGCGGCCAGATCGACTAGGCGGAGCTGGCGTAAAACGGTTTCACGACCCGCGACTGGCGTTTTGGCGAGCGCTTCGATGACCGCATTCGGCAACCACTTCATAGTGATACGCAGCGCTCCAGCCGCGTCGCGGGTATTGCGTCCTTTGCCAATCTGGCGGTCGAACTCGCACGCTGCACTCAGCAGGACGCTGCCGGCCGTGGGCACATCCCACTGGCTGCTGTCCACTGAGATCGCCGCTTCGCCCACAAACCCATTCTGGGCGCGGACGATGGCGGCGACTTCCTCAAGGCGGGGAATACTTTCCAGTAATCTGCCGGCCAGTTCCGAGTGTGCGAGATACTGATTCCGCTCCTCATCCGTCAGCATCTGCCCTGCTTCCACTTTGGACAATGTGTCCTTGGGCAGAGACATGCAACCAATCTGAGATACCAATGCGGCCATTGGCCACTGCCAACGCTCCCGCAACGCCAGCGCTGCGACCAGCGCCTTGACATAGCGCTCCAGCCGCAGCGCGCGAGCGTAGGCGGCCGGGCTTACCACCCCCATGATCTCAATGAGCATTCTTACGGCACCGCCAAGGGTTTGCTCCAGGAGCATTTTCTCCGCGGTGATGAGCTGGTACTGCTCGACGCCAGTGCCCACCGCCGCCAGTAGGCATTGGGTGCTGCACGGTTTACTGAGGAATCGGAAGATATTGCCTTCGTTTACGGCGGCAATCGTCGCTGGTAAGTCCGCCTGACCGCTTAAAATGATGCGCACGGATTCAGGCCACGATTCGCATACCTTGGTAAGGAATTGCGCGCCATTCATCTGCGGCATGCGCATGTCTGAAACCACGACCACAAACGGCCCGGCAGTTTCCAGCAATCGCAGCCCTTCGGCGCCGCTGGTGGCGGTATGGATGTCAAAGCGGCTACGCAACGAGCGTGCTATCCCCTCGAGCACGTGTGGCTCGTCATCGACAAAAAGTACGCGCTCCATCATGGGCCGCACCTACAGGCCGTCGGCAGATCTCGCCTGAGCGACGCACCGCTGAGGCGCGCAATCCATTTTGTTTCAAACGCGCTCATGCTGCGGCGGCCGCGCTGGTCGCCTCGAGGGGCAGCCTAATTACAAAGGTCGTGCCCCGACCAACTTCACTGCTGACCGTAAGGGATCCACCGTGCTTTTGAACAATCACGTTGTGCGCGATGGCCAGACCCTGGCCAGTACCTTTGCCGACTGGTTTGGTGGTAAAGAAGGGATCGAAGATCCGCTCCTGGATCTGCCGTGGCATCCCGCAGCCGTTGTCCGAGATGCTCACCTCAAGCTCATGATCCGTATGACTGGTGACCACCCGAATGGTGCCTTTGGTCGAGCTGTTGGCGGCAGCGCTTTCGCCGATGGCATGCGCCGCATTAACGATGATATTGAGGATCACCTGGTTGAACTCGCCCGGAAACACCGGCACCTGCGGCAAGGTGGCATCAAACTCGGTTTTTATGTCTGCCAGATATTTCCACTCGTTGGTGGCGACCATGATGGTGCTGGCAATGGCGCGGTTGATGTCAGTCAGGGTCCGATCCTGGCCCGGATGGGAGAATTCCTTCATCGCCCCGACAATCTTGCCAATGCGCTCGATTCCCTCCAGTGACTGAGCGACGGCTTTAGGTATTTCTTCGCGCAGGTAGGGCAGATCGACCTCATCAACACGACTGGCCGCCGATGCGCCTGAGGCTGGCGTTAGGGCTTCGAGACGCTCATCGAACAGGGCCAATAGCTGTTTGAAAGAGTCTCCCAGAAAACGCACGTTATCTCCCACGTACTGAGTCGGCGTGTTGATTTCGTGCGCAATGCCGGCCGCAAGCTGGCCAATGGACTCAAGCTTGGTGGCCGTGGCAGCCTGCATCTGGCTCAGCTTTGCTTCGTGAATGTCGGCGAGCGTTCCAACCGCGCGCAGCGCGTGACCCAGATCATTGCGCTTGGCTACACGCCCGCGCACCACGACAAAACGGAAGGATTCACCGATGCGGACACGTGCGACGGTCCCCAGAGTGGTGATGAGACCGCTAAGCAGTGCGCTCCATTCGCTCAGGTAGCGCGGCCGGTCATCCGGATGCACAAGCTCGGCAGGTATCGGACTGTCCACGGCGTGCTTGCCGCTGGCCTCTGGCAGAAGCTCGCTCCAGCGGCGGGAGCTCGTCAGCGCCTTTGTAGTCAGATCGAGATCCCACACGCCAACGCTATTGGCTTCAAGGGCCAGCGTCCAGCGCTCTTCGTCCTCGCGGATCTTCTGCGCAATCTGTTCCTCCTCGGTGATGTCTTCGCCGATGAACAGAATGCCACTGGCGGCTGCGGATGTCGGATACAGTGGCAGGCGGCTCACGCTCATGATGCGCTCCTCGCCGCTCGGCAACCGGAAGGTTTCTCGAATCCGCAACACCGGAATTCCGGTCACGACAATCTGCCGATCGATGTCATCGTGATGGCTTAATTGCCGAGCCAGCGCAGGCACCTGGTCCCGAGTCAGCCCGATGATGTCTGCCGGGCAGCTGAGGCCCACAGCCTGCACAAAGCGCTCATTGCAGCCGCGGTAAGTTGAGTGATGATCCTTCCATACGATCATCTGCGGCAGACCGTTGATGATGGTCGTGAGCAGATTGCGCTCCGCAATCAGCTTCTCGGCATGCCGCTTGCCCTCCGTGATGTCCACCTCGAGTGCCACAAAATATTCCAGTCGTCCATGGCAATCACGAGTCGGTCGGATTTCGCTGCGGATCCACAGCGGCTTGCCCGCCTTGGTGTAATGGATGATTTCGGTGTCGACGCCCAACCCCGAACCAACGCGTTGCTGTATCAGTGCAGAGGTCTTTTGATCAGTTTCAGGGCCGTGAAGAATGTCCGGGGTCTGGCCAACCGCTTCCTCGGCGCTGTATCCGGTTAACTGTGTGAATCCCGGATTGACCCACTCAATCTGCCCTTGAGGACTGAGGATCATGATGGCGCGATCTGTGTGTCTCGCAACCAACCGGCCGAACTGCTCCTCGACGTTCTCGGCGTGGGGCTCGCGATCGAGATCCCGGGCGGAACTGATGTTCGTATGGGAAACGAATATGCGGCCCGCTCTGTCGAGGGTAGAGGTCCGGAACTCGAGGAAATGCCAGCCTAGATTTGTCCCGCTACCCGAACTGAACGAGGCCGAGGGCGCCGATTTGGCATCGTGCAGCGCGCAGCCGAAGGCTTTGACAATTCGCAGTTGCACTGCGGTCGCGGCTGTCGGTCCCGAGCGGGCGCGCAGAAAGTTGCCACCGGCGCGCCAGGCGGTCTCAGCTGGCGCCATCACATCGGCCCACGCCCGCCACGAGGCATTGCAGAGCAAGACCTGCCCCTTGCTGTCCAACACCGCCAGCTCGAACGGCACGATGTCCAGATCGGTGGGCCAAGTGTGCACACCGCTCATAGTGTACGCACGGTGGTGGTCAGTTCCATCTCAGGTACGGCGGCTTGCCATTCCGGCCATCGTCCGGCCAGACCGAGATGCTCCAAGTACGCGGTCTGGAGCGAGCCGCTGGCAGCATCCAAAGCATTCGGGAACCGTTCGTGCGCCATGATATCGGCGACATGCAATACGCCGCAGAGACCGAAGGTATCCTCGCCGCACTGGGCGGGGTCGTGATGCCAGGCGATCGCTTCGACAATCGCGTCTGGAAAGCTCCAGAGACCCAGCAAGTAGGCTCCGACCTCCGCATGCTGCGTGTCAATGAGTGTGCGGGTGTCCGCCAGCCACTGCTCGCGCTGCGGTCCCGCAGCCGGAGGAGTCCGGGTAGCCAACACAAGTTTTCCCAGATCGTGCAGTACGCCGGCAAGGAATGCCGCCTCGGCAAGCTTGCCCGGTAGGCGCTCATGCCGCGCGATGGCGCGCGCACAGGCGGCAGTGTCAAAGCTGTGGTGCGCCAGACGCTCCAGATCGAAACCGGGGAACGCGATCGGTGTTTCGGTCGCAAACAACTCCTGGCCGAGCACCAGGGCGGTAATGGTATCCACACCGATAAACGCCATCGCGCGTTCCACCGTTTGCACCTGGGTGCGAAGGCCGAAGAACCCGGAATTCGCGATGTTGACGATCTTTGCAGTCATCGCCAAGTCGCGCCTGATGATGCGCGCGATCTCATCGGTGGACGCATCATCGCTGCGCAGACTGGCCAGGAGTTCCTGATAGGCTTTGGGCGGGCTCGGCAGCGTATCGACGCTGCCGACAATCTCTGCCAGACGTTTGTTGGTCAGCAGCCCTTTGAGTTTTTTCGTGCGCGCGATGGCGGTCTTTAGCGTGGGCGCATCGCAGGGCTTGGACAGGTACTGCTGGGCAGGTCCGGTGGCACGAATGATCCGTTCCTGATCAGACTCACCCGATAGAATCAGGCGCATTGACTGTGGGTACAGACGCTTTACTTCGGCCAGTAATTGCACGCCATCCATATCCGGCATGCGCATGTCAGAGACGACGACATCTGCGGGTTCCTGTTCGAGGGATTCAAGCGCGTGGGTGCCGCTGTCGGCGAAGCGCATCTGCCACTCGCTACGCATGCAATACATGCTGCGGCGCATGCCCTCGAGAATCCGGGTTTCGTCATCGACAAAGAGCACGCGAATCATTGGAGTAATAGATCCATTGCCGTTACGGCCGCGCCAAGTGCGCGAATACCTCTGATGCTCCAGGCCCCAAACAGGAATTGGGTCGGCAAACTGGAGTCGGGCATGGCTTGCCCGTTCGACGCATGCTCCGGCAGGCCGGCGCCACTTAGGGAAGCTCGCGGGCCCCCCGTAGGCGTCGCTCGGCCTGTGTCAGAGGAGCTCAGCGGCCCCGCAAAGCATCGCGCATGGATAACAGGCCCGAGCGCTTGGTTGCGTCCGTATCCGGCGCGCTCGGTATGTTCGTGAGCACACGGACGGTAATTGGAGACCCTGCGAGTCACTGGCGCACACCCAAGGAATGTCAGTCCGACCCATTCATGGCGTGTGTATCGGCTCTCCGAGGAGCTGGCTGAATAGGAGATGTACCTATTCTGTCTAGGACGACAGACGGGAATGAGGTAGGGGAGTTGCTTAGTCTCGGGGAGGCGAGCCCGCCTTAGGCCTCAATCACGTCACAGCGAATGGCGAGCCGGACCAGCTGCGTGATGTTGTTGAGCCCCAGTTTCTTATTGATGGCCGCGTGGTGGACGGCCACAGTCTTGGGGCTAATGGAGAACATCACTGCAATCTCAAGGGTGGATTGACCTTCCGCGAACTGCTGGAACAGCTGATGCTCGCGTCGTGAGAGCGCGCCCAACGGCCCGGCGGGGATGCCGGCGATCACCGCGCTGAGCAACTCCGTGGCACGACTGGAGTCAATGCGAGTCTCCCCATTTGCGAGTGCGCGAATGGCACTCACCAGATGGGTCAGGTCACGCGTTTTGGCGAGAAAGCCTTGAGCGCCAGCTTGCATTACCCGAATAATCATCGCTTCGTCATCGTGGCTGCTAAACATTAGGATGCAAGCTGAGGGATCCTGCGCCTTGAGCCGACGAATAGTCTCCAGGCCCTCAAGACCGTGATCTCTGAGCTCCAGCAGGACAACGTCGGGTCTAGCTGTGGCGTAGGCAGCGCAGGCCGCCTCTTTGTCCTCGGCTTCTGCCAAGACCTGGATGTCTGCAGTGTCGTGCAAGACGCTGCGACAACCTTCACGGACCACGGGTTGGCTGTCCACGACCAGAACGGAGATGGGCTGGGGTACTCTGAACATGCCACTCACGTCGGGCTCCGCGCAGCAGGCTGCAGTAGCAGTTCGGGCATCGGGCTGAGGACGGGTTGCGCAGCGCCGCACCCGGATGATTGGGCACGTATGTGCTTGCAAGAGTCACGTCGTCTGCTCATGGGACCCACTGTCCTGCGGACCGCGGGCATGCGAGACGCCAGGTTGGCATTTGAGCGCACAGGCTAGCAGTCGTCCTACCACTTTTCGGTGCGGCGGCGCGCTTAGCTCAAGCACTTGGGAGGCCAATTCAGGCATCCGACCAGTCCGTCCGGAATCGGACCGTAGCCCGGCGGCGGTGGACGATTCCGCACGCGTTGCACAACAGGTGCCCATTACCCCAGCGCGCGCAACACAAAATCGGCAAGCGCATCCAGTTCGGCCTTAGGCGGCGATGCTTTTTCGGTGATACGCACCCCCTCAATCGCTGCAATCAAGAAATTGGCGATCACGCGCGCAGGCGCAGTCTCCGTAACCTGACCTTGCTTCTGTGCCTGCGCGATGGCGTATTCAAAAGCGTCGCGTAGTTCCCGCAACATGATTACAACGTGCTTGGCCACCTCGGTGTCATGGTCGGCCAATTCGAGTGCACTGTTGGTGGCAAAGCAGCCGCTCACCACTCCTTTTTGATAGAGCGTAGTCATCATAAACCGCACCACGCGCTCAATGCCCTTGCGTGGTGAGTCGGCGCTCGTGAGCGCATGGCGTACCCGCGCAACCAGATCCGTGCGGTAATGCAGCAAGGCGGACAGAAACAAACTGTGCTTGTTGCCAAAGGCGGCATAAATGCTCGGCTTTTCGACACCCAGCGCGCTGGTCAGCATCTCCATCGAGGTGGCCCCGTAGCCGTGCTTCCAGAATAGCGCCACGGCTTTCGATAGGGCTTCCTCCTTATTTAATTTTCGTCCCATGCGCCAATCTCGTCCGTGCTGAACCTGCTTGCGTCATTGTACCAAACGGTATATCGTGCTGTACCGATCGGTACAGATCGGTTATCTGATGACCAGCCCGCGCATCCTTAGCAAGCTGTTTCCATTTTCATCATCGTTCAGGCCCAAGGAGACTTGTCATGCCCATGATTGATGTTTACGCAGCCAGAGATCTGTTCCCACCCGATGCGGACCGTCCTTTGGGCGAAGCACTAACCCTTGCATTGTTGCGTGCCGAAGGGGTAGCAACTCCAGGTGCGTTCCATTTGAACAATACGGCGGCGTACATCCACCGATTACAGCCATCGGCAGTGCAAACCGCGGCCAGCGCTAATGCGCGCACCGTACGCGTGCAAGTGATAACGCCGCCTGGCGCCCTGTCGCGCGAAGGCCAAAAGCAGATTGTGAAAGAGGCTACCGATATCGTAGCGCGGATATCCGGGGACCCCAGTCAGGCACAGCGTACCTGGGTGATCTTGAGCGAAGCAGCCGAGGGTGGTTGGGGATTGCTGGGTACAGCCTTCGGCGTCGAGGAATTTGCCACATTGGCCGCCAAGGCGCGCACTGCGAAGTAACCAGCCCAGCTGTCTGGAAACCGCCAACATTACGAACACTAGCATTGAGAGAAGCGTGCCGATATAGCGCACGTATCAACATCCCCCGTCGGCGCACATTCCGATGGTGTTGGCCAATCGGTTGAACCCTTATAGGTGGGCGGAGAACGCTCTTAGTCTGGCGCCTGTCGGTGTCGCTTGGTTGGTGGCGGATTCGTTGGCGCGGCGGACCAGCCCCGGCAGCCGTTGAGAAATAACCGGACGGCGTTGTCAGCCCAGGCCTCCAGCTCCTCGGGTCGGAATGCAGCGCCGAGCCCGATGGCGCGACGCTGCGGCAGAGCGACGACGGTGTGCAGAAACTGTTCGGCCGCGAATTCTGCCGCCTGGGGAGTGAACTGCGGATCCTCCAGCGAACGCGTGAGCAGGGCCGCAATCATAGTGGTCGCCTGTTGCGCCCAACCCTCGTCGTGGACGGCGCGGGTCAGTTCGGGGAATCGAGCGGACTCGGCGGTGACAAGTCGCTGCAGGGCGATCGCATCGGGTGACAGGGCAGCCCGCAGGAACAGACCTGCGAGCCGACGCAGAATCTCATGCAGGGTTGTGCCCTCGAGCAGCGGCACATCCGCCGGGGGCCTGACTTTCTCGATGATCCGGTGCAGTACCGCGGCGAACAACGCTGCCTTATCTGCGAAGCGATGATAGAAGGTACGCTTGGAAATCCCGGCGCGTCGCGCCACCGCTTCAATGGATGTGGGTCCGTACCCCTCTGAAAGAAACAGCTCGGTGGCAACCACCAGGATGCGCTCGCGCAGCTGGGCGGATTCGGTGCGCGAGGGCCTGCCTCCAGAACGTACCTTGCGTCGATGCGAGGCGATGCTTCTATCTGCGGCGGTAGCCGGAGTTGCTGGAGTGATTGGAGGAGTGGCCACCGTAAGCGCCATAGTAACGCGGGCTAGGCGTGTAGTAACCATGCGCGGGTGCAGACCCTCTTGGCGACGGTGCGCCATAGGGTGACGGTGTTCGCCCGTAGCCCCAAGGTGCCGGGTTGGACGCCGGAGCATAGGGGCGCGGTTGCTGCGCATAGAAGGCCGGCGGCGCATAGTAGCCAGGATATGGCGGCGCGTACGCCGGTGCCGCTGGATAGGGCGCGCCCGCGTAACGCTGCTCCGAATTCCCGGCCGCAGGAATTGTCGCTAAGGCAGCGAGCGCCGCCAGCGGATGGCCTAGGAGCCAGGGCAGTGCCAGGAATGGACCAACGGCCGAGGCCTTGGTCACCGGCAAGAGCGCCAATACCGCAACAGCGGTCATTGGGAGAATCATTCTTTTGATCCCGACCATTGCGTTCTCCTTAATAGATAAGGCTCCAAGCCTGGCGCGGAGCCTACGCCGCTTTACCAATTAACGCAACGGTACCGGTGCGTTTACTAATAAAGCCCGGTATATCAATGGCCTCTGCAGATCTCTTCGATGAGAACTTCGGGCTGTCGCAAGAGCGGTGCAGGCAGGCCGCCGAGCGCGCGGCTCAATCAAGCCTGGAAATTCAAAACAGCGAACGAAAAGGGACTCGAAGACTTTGACAGCGAGAGCCGGTGCTCGGTTGCAGTATCTCCACTCCGCTGCTCACTGCCACCGCTTTCTGCGCGCTCCTACGTGTCCCGCATTGACCTGATGTCTCGCTCGGCAACACGGCTCGGAGCGATGGCTCCTTCCCCCGTGACAAACGGGGGCGAGCTCCACTCAGACCGTACGTTTCGGGCTGAATTAAGGCCCATGCCGCTTTTCAGCGCTGGTTTCGAGACGCCCCACACGTTGAAGCTCAGGGTTTGCGGGTATGGTTCTAGATCTGGGTATGCCTTCTGCAACGACTGCGGATGTCGCCAACCTTATAGACCAGCCCTCAAATCAAGAATGAGAGGCATCGGCGCCCCGCGTTAGCGCGCGAGCTTTCCTGGCAACGGTGTTGTCATCGTGGTGAATAGGCCACGGTTACTGCAGAAAGTCGCTACGACCTACCTAGCGGGTCCTTCATTCAGCCATCCCAGAACAACAGTGTTCTGATGCCGGCGTTATTTCACTCGAAATTAAGTGCGAATAATTTGCAAGCAAAGGAACTCGTTTATGGATACACGCGCGCTAGTACTTTCTGCTGCAGGAATTTTGAGTGTGGCATTAGTCAACCCGGCCCTTTGCCAGAACTCGACCAATACAAGTGAAAGAGTGGTCGAGGAAACGCTCGTCTTCAAAGACCCAACGGTTAGTGCGCCAGGAAACTGGATATTTGGCGCAGCCTTGGAGGAGAGCTACGAATTCGCCCCAATCACGACATTCAATGTCAATGGATCGCTGGAAAGCGGGCGAATCGACAGTTCAAAGCCGGGGATCAGTGCGTTTGCGGGCTACGGCGACCTCACCGGCAACTATACATTTAGAAAAGGTAATGAGAATCTCTCGCTTTCAACGGACGGCGTAAGCGATACGCAGGCCAACAGCGTAAACGAAAACGAGATTACTCTTAGGTGGAGATTCGGCAGTCTGGATGGAAGCTGGTTAGTGCCGTATATATACGCTGGTTATGTCGACATTCACGTCGGCACCGTCGATACGATAACTTCTCCCCCAGGCGCCTATTGGGCATCGGTGGGCGGAGTCAATCGAAGCCCCGTCGGAACCTCGACGACCCTATGGCAAGGAACCATGGCGGGAGTCGGCGGAATTATTCCTGTCTCGAGCAATTTTGGCCTTCGCACTGATGAAGGAGTTATTAGCACCCGCTCGAGCTGGGAAAGCGAATTTGGCCCGAGTGCGAAGGGATCGGGTGTCGGCGGCCGCTTTACTGGAACGATGTACTACAACATCGCCAAAGGCCTGAACGCGCAAATCGGCGGCAGATACGAGTACTTAAATGGCGGCAGCAGCGGCATCGCCAGGTACCGGAACGGAGTATTTGTCATGTTAGGGTATGTGTTCAAATAATCTGGACATCTCTAGATCGACCCGGCCGGCGGTCAACGCGAGCGGCTTTCGGCTGTCATTAAATCAGGAAACTCCTTGCACAAGCGGTCAGTGAAATTCCTGCTCGGGCTAGCCCTTTTCACGTGCGCCAATGCGCACGCCCTTGAAGACCATGCGCTTCTGATTGGCATAAGCCAGTACTCGGAAATAAACAGCCTTCGATATGCCGATGCTGATGTGCGCGCGTTCTATCAATTATTGACGGATTTTGGTGGATACAAGGAATCCAACGTCGATCTGTTGCTTAATCAACACGCCACCAAAGCAGCAATTAGCGAAAAGATTCAGCAAATCATCGATGACAGCGAAAAGAACCCGCTGGATCATTTTATCCTGGTGTTTGCCGGGCATGGACTACCAGGTCAAATAAATGGAGAGGCGACCGACCTCTTTCTTGCCCCATTTGATGCTTCCACAAAGGACAATAATTTCTTCTCAAATGGAACCCAAGTGGCGAATGAAACCTTCATCGACAAGGCGTGGCTTGCAAGGCAGCTCTCGGCGATTCACGCAAACTCGATAATCGTCATACTCGATTCGTGCTACAGCGGCACAAAGGATTTTGGCAGTCTCTTTCTGTCGAACATGGGCTACTCCGTTAGATTCTACGGCTCTGATCCAGGCAGCCGAATCGCCGTAGAAAAGAGATCTGCACAGCTCGTTAGCAGCGATGTGAAGGTCAGCAATCGAACTCCATCCACTTTGCGTAAGGTCGCGTACCTGGCCTCCAGCCGCGAGGATCAGGTGTCGACCGAGTACGACAAACTCGAACACGGCGCTTTGAGCTACTGTATTTTTGAATATATCAGGAGTGTCCAAAGGGATGCTTACGTCGATGAGCGCAAGTCGCTCACAGTTCGCGATCTTTATTCGAACATTACCCGGCTTTTCCACGAGGTTGAAGTCAATGGCATGCCGCTGGATAAGGTCCATCAACCGTTCCTACTTGCTATTCCGGATGATGGGACGGTTTTAAACCTGGAGTTTGCTTCGATTCCTGGCACCAAGCCCAGGCAAGATGAGATCGAAAGACTAGGTGTACTCGACGTCACCACGGACTTGGCCGATACGGAAGTGCTGGTTGATGGAGAGAAAAGGGCAGCAGGACCGACCTCCCGCTTGAATTTGATCGATGGAAAGCACCTAATTGAAGTTTATATACCAAGCACCGGATACCGATACTCTTTCACCACCAACATTTCGCATGCCTTACCAGTAGCTGCGCGAGTGCCGGTGCGAGGCTCCTTGGACGTGGAGTCGTATTGGATGCAGAATGGGGAGAAGACCCGTGGACCAGACCTGCAAGTTTTCATCGATGGCGGATTCCAGGGCAATTCCGAATTGCATATGGATAATTTAATCGCTGGGTCCCACTTGCTTGAGGTGCGCTACAAGGACGTGACCAAAACACGCCGAATCGAGATAAGGCCAGATTCGCCGCTTCGCGTAAAATATTTGCTTGTTCGTGAGGCAGCCCGGCCTGCCCATGATGACAAGGGTGTCGGAACGGTCATTTTCTGACTTGTGGCTGATAGCCTCAGCAACAACATGGATCCGGTACGGCGCGAAGTTGTTTTGGGCGCTCTAGCCTGCGTAGCTGCATCGGTACGGGTTGCTGCTCACGATATCGCGGTTGGGCCAGACGCGTTTACCGGAACCTGGTCCGCCTTCGTCGGCTCCGATGATCCACCGACCCGACTGAAACTCGTTATCGACGCTGCTGGAACGGGAAGTCTTTCTGTGATCGATCAGGGCGAGGTCCCGATAGGTCATCTGGAGACCCGGTCGCCACAGCTGAGGTTTGACATCGAGAAGCCGCCGATCTCCTACGAAGGCACGCTGCGCGGCTCCGATCGCATCGTCGGCGTCTGTCATCGCGGCAATCAGGATATCCCGCTCGATTTTATCAGGGGTGATCTGTATACGGAGCCACCCGAAGTGGTGCTTCCGGATGCACCGCTCACTGCCATGCGGCTGCACGAATTGCGGCTCATGGCCCACGCCCCCGCCATGGGCGTTGGCTGGCAATTTGCCGGCGAGAAAGTGCACATTCTGGTCGATGGTCGCAGGGCCGTCGATCGCCCGGTCCCGGTAGCGCCCTCAGATCAGTGGCATCTCGGCTCGGTCACAAAATCGATCACCGCAACACTGGTCGCCCGGCTGATCGATGCGGGCGTGCTTGGCTGGCACTCGACGATTGGGGAGATTCTCGGCACCCAGATCGACGAGATGTTGCCGGCCTACCGCGACGTCTCGGTGCTGCACCTCCTCAGCCATCATGCTGGCTTGCCCCGCGACCGGGAAGGAAAATTTAAGGCGAGTGACCTGCACGCATCGCGTCTTGCCTACGCGCGGGAAGCTCTACGGCAACCCCCGAGTGCGCCAATGGGTACGCAGATGAGCTACAGCAATGCCGACTATGTGGTTGTCGCGCTCATGCTTGAGACCCTATCCGACAAGCCAGGGGAAAGGCTCATCACTGATTACGTCTTCAGGCCTTTGGGGCTGCAAAGCGCCGGCTTCGGGCCACCTGGATCGCCCGGGCACCTGGATCAACCGATGGGCCATCTGGTAGCGGCGAGCGGCCTGCGTCCGGTTCGATCGGATATCCCTGGTGTGATGGCGCCGGCGGGGCGAGTGCATATGAGTCTTGGTGATCTATTGATCTATCTCGAGGCGCATCGGGATATGCCGGCGCGCTTCCTGAGTGCAGCATCCTGGAACACTCTGCATACACCCCCGTTTGGCGGAGACTATGCGCTTGGCTGGTCGGTGTCCCCAACCGGTGAGCTCAGCCATGGTGGAACAAATGGCAAGTGGAAGTCGGAAGTTCTCATCGACGGTACGTCTGGGCTGGTATGTGCAAGTGTTGCCAATGTGCTGAACAACAACACCCAATCGGCACTTCGGCAATTGCTCGCTTCGGCTAGAAAGAGCGTTTGAGGGGCAAGGAGTAGGGCGCCCCAATTGCGGCGGAGAGCTCATTCCCGCAGTCGATGGCCCTCGGGCAGCTGGTGTGCATACCAAGTTGCAAGACGATGGCGGATCGCTTTTTCGCTGACCTGCTCTTCGGGCATGGGCGCAATGAGCTTGTCGTGCACGAGCAGCCGATAGACGTAAAGGGCCTTGTTGCTCGCCGAGTCGCTCGACTCAAACTCGACCGCCTTGCGACCTTCGGCATATTGGACGCCAGCCAATAAAGCTGCCTTGAACAGTTCTCCCTCGTGCTTGAGCTTTTTCATAGGCGCGTCCTCTAATTTCCTGCAACCGAGGTGGCGCGGGACCGGACGCCCTCAGATGCCGTGAGCCTGCATCAACAACATCCCGGCAGCCATTTGCCCGCAGGCGACGGGTTGCGACCACGTCGCTGCTTCATGCAAGAGATACCCAATCAGAAGGCGAGCGTCGGTTTACTTTAGTCGGTCCTTGATTTTGTTGAGGCCGATCGTACCGCATTCGTCATCGTGGCCACCGGGCTCGGCACCGCTGACGCCGATGGCTCCGATCACTTCCGTTCCGGCCTTCAGCACCAGACCACCGTGAAATGCCATCAAGTTCGGATCGGCCTTGATCGTTGCCGCAAAGTCCGGATCTTTCTGCGCCTTCTCGACCAATGGCGTGGTATCAGTCTTCAGCTTGGCAGCCGTGTATGCCTTGCGGATCGCGGTATAGCCATGACCGGATTCACTGCCATCCGGGAGATACACGAGAATAGGTTCTCCGGCAGCATTGACCACCGCTACACCCAATGCGTATTGCTTGC
>Ga0302326_10009747_pt1 | contig 20923 bp, 18 predicted proteins | sample Palsa_T0_3_FD_202264 | JGI IMG/M metagenome (GOLD analysis project Ga0302326, IMG submission 202264) | Peat permafrost microbial communities from Stordalen Mire near Abisko, Sweden - Palsa_T0_3 | ecosystem: Environmental > Terrestrial > Soil > Palsa > Peat permafrost | place: Sweden: Abisko...
TTCCTGCTGGAAGGGCTGAACGCGGGCTTTTACTTTGGGGGCACCTCATTGCTGATCGTAGTGGGCGTGGCCATGGATACCATCAACCAGATTGAAGCGCAATTGATCATGCGCCATTATGAGGGCTTTACGCCCAAGACGGGGAGGATTCGCGGGCGCCGTAGCACATTCTGACGCTAATGCAGCTTCCCATGACGCAAGCTGTCGTTTTATTCGGTTCCCCCGGTTCGGGCAAGGGCACGCAGGCGACCCTGCTGAAGAACTGTCTGCATGTGCCGCACATATCGACCGGCGATATGCTGCGGGAGCATATTCGGGAGGGTAACGCGCTGGGTGTGCGGGTGGCGGCCACCATGCAGGCGGGCACCTTGGTCCGCGACGATGTGGTAGACCAGTTGGTTGCGGAGCGGCTGGCGGAGCCGGATGCCCAGGCTGGCTTCATTCTGGACGGCTATCCGCGGACGCGGGAACAGGCCGAGCACCTGGTGGGCTGGCTGGATGCGCGCGGGATACGCGAGTTGGTGATTCACCTGATTGTCGATTATAATGTTATTGTTACCCGATTAGCCGGACGCCGGCAGTGCCCCCGTTGCGGTACCCTCTACAACACGCTTTCCAATCCTCCACGGGTGGAGGGGGTATGCGACCTGGACGGCCAGGAATTGGTGGTGCGCGACGACGACCGGGAGTCGGTGATTCGCCAGAGGCTGGCGGAGTACGAATCGCAAAGCCGGCCGTTGATCGATTTTTTCCGGGAGAAGGGCCGTCGGCTCTTCGAGATCGACGCCAGCGATCAGACTCCGGAGGCGCTTTTGTTTCAGGTCTGCCGGACCATCAAGATTCCGGCTAATGCAGAAGGATGATTATTCGAAAGACCGCCGCGGAACTCCAGAAGATGCGGCGCAGTGGTTTACTGGTCTGGCAGATCCTGCACGAGTTGGAAAAGATGGCTGGCGAGGGCGTCAGCACGCTGGATCTGGAAGTGGCCGCCGAGCGCATGATGAAGGATGCGGGGGCCAGGCCGGCCTTCAAAGGCTACTATGTGCCGGCCGCCGGGGACACGTTCCGGTTCGTGCTGTGCACCTCGGTGAATGAAGAGATTGTGCATGGGATGCCGTCGGCCAAGCGGATTTTGAAGAAGGGCGACATCGTTTCGATCGACACAGGCGTTCAGTTGGACGGCTATTACGGGGATTCGGCGACTACGGTGGCGATCGGGGATGTCAGCGAGACCACCCGCAAGCTGATGCGGGTGACCCAGGAATCGCTGGAGATGGCCATCCAGCAGGCGCGGGCGGGCAACCGCCTGTTCGACGTTTGCGGCACCGTGGAGAACCATGTGCTGGCCAACGGGTTTTCAGTGGTGCGGGAATATGTGGGGCACGGCATCGGGACGCAGCTCCACGAGGAGCCGCAGGTTCCGAATTACGTGGAGCGGAAGAACGAGAATCCGCGGCTGAAGGAAGGCATGGTGCTGGCTATCGAACCGATGGTCAACGCCGGCAAGCCGGATACGAAGGTGTTGAAGGATAAGTGGACGGCGGTGACCAGGGATGGGTCGTATTCGGCGCATTTCGAGCATTGCGTGGCGGTGACCTCGAACGGTCCCTGGGTGTTGACACGGCCGTGAGCGCCGTGAGTGAAGTTACGGCGACCGTTTTGGAAGAGTTGCCGAGTGCGCTGTATCGCGTGGAGCTGGAGAACAAGCAGCAGGTTCTGGCGCATCCGGTAGGGACGGTGAAACGGAATTTTGTGCGCCTGCGGCCGGGCGATCGCGTGCGGGTGGAATTATCGCCGCACGATTTTACGCGAGGCAGGATTGTAGGAATTGGGGGGCGGGATTCATCCCGCGCGGGGCTTTAGCCTCGCCAAGCGACGATTATGAAAGTACGCGCGTCAGTCAAGAAAATTTGCGATAAGTGCAAGATTATCCACCGCGAGGGCGTGGTCCGGGTAATCTGCACCAACCCGAAACATAAACAGAGGCAGGGGTAAAGTTATGGCTCGTATTGCCGGAGTGGAAGTGCCGCCCAAGAAGCGGGCTGAAATCGGGCTCACGTACATCTATGGAATCGGACGGTCCCGTTCGCGGTCGCTGCTATACCGCGCGGGCATCGATTTCGATAAGAAAGTGGCGGACCTGACGGAAGACGAAGTCAGCCGCATCCGCACGATTCTGGAAGAAGAAGGCGCTGTCGAAGGCGACCTGCGCAAGGAAATCTCGATGAACATTAAGCGCCACATCGAGATGGGATCTTACCGCGGCCTGCGGCACCGGCGCGGCCTGCCAGTGCGCGGCCAGCGCACGCATACCAACGCGCGCACCCGCAAGGGTCCGCGGCGCGGCACCGTGGCCAACAAGAAGAAAGCCACATCGAAGACATAGTAGAGGCGTATGGCAAAAGCACCGGCAAAACCGACCAAGAAGAAAAGCTTCAAGAAGAAGGAAAAGCGCGTCGTCCATTCGGGTATCGTGCACATACAGGCCACGTTCAACAACACCATCGTGACTATCGCGGACCAAGAAGGCAACGTGGTTTCATGGTCCAGCGCCGGATCGCTGGGCTTCCGCGGATCGCGCAAGGGCACGCCCTTTGCCGCGCAACAGGCCGCCATGACGGCGGCGAATAAAGCCGGCGAGAGCGGCTTGCGTACGGTGGAAGTAAGGGTGAGCGGTCCGGGTTCGGGCCGCGAATCGGCCGTCCGCGCGCTATCCACCGCCGGAATCGAAGTCCGCCAGATCAAGGACGTCACGCCGATTCCGCATAATGGATGCCGGCCGCCGAAGAAGAGAAGAGTGTAAGTGGAGGGCGGGGCAATTCTGTCCGCAGCCGGCTTTCAGCCGGCTCTGGCCGCCTGCGAGGCGGCTGCGGCCAAGATTGGCCGCCCTCCAAAGTAAGCAGGACGAAGGTCGCCACGACCGTAAACTGCACCTAGGAAGGTAAAGGAGAGTAACTTGGCAAGATACATTGGCCCGGTGTGCCGGCTTTGCCGGCGCGAGGGCATGAAGCTATTCCTGAAAGGCGAGCGCTGCCACACCGAAAAGTGCGCTATCGAAAAGCGTAACTTCGTCCCCGGACAGCATGGTAAAGACCGCAAGGCCAAGCTGGTGGGCTACGGCCTGCAATTGCGTGAAAAGCAGAAGGCCCGCCGCGTCTACGGCCTGCTCGAAAGGCAATTCCGCAACAACTTCGAGAAGGCCTCGCTATCCAAAGGCATCACGGGCGAGGTGATGTTGTCGAACCTGGAGCGCCGCCTGGACAGCGTGATTTACCGCATGGGATTCGGCACCAGCCGGCCGCAGTCCCGCCAGATTGTGCGGCACGGCCACATCCAAGTGAACGGCCGCAAGGTGGATATTCCGTCGTTCATGGTGAAGATCGGCGACGAAGTCACAGTGCGGGAAGCCAGCAAGAATAACCCGACCATCCTCGCGGCCCGGGATGCCACGGCGCATGCGCCGTCGCCGGTCTGGATGGATGTGGATCGGGAAGCGCTCAAGGCCAAAATTACCAGCCTGCCCAAGCGCGAGGAATTAGTGCAGATTCAGTTGAACGAACAACTGATCGTGGAATTGTATTCCAAGTAAAAGGAGATTATGTTCAAGGGCTTTCAGAAACCCAAAAGATTGGTCGCCAATACCGAAACCCTCACGGAGCGGTATGGCATGTTCACCGCCCAGCCGTTTCAACGCGGCTTCGGCACGACAATCGGCAATAGCTTGCGCCGCATCCTGCTCAGTTCCATCGAGGGCGCGGCCATCACGGCGGTCCGCATCGAGGGCGTGGAGCACGAATTCAGCCCCATCCCCGGCGTGGTCGAAGACGCCACCGACATCATCCTCAACCTGAAACAGATCCCCTTCAAGATCATGGGCGACGGCATCAAGACCGTGACCATCTCGGTCGATCACTCGGGCGAAGTGATGAGCTCCCAGATCCAGACCGATCAGGACGTCGAGGTGCTGGACCGCAATCTGCACCTGGCCACCGTCAGCGAAGGCGGCAAGCTGAACGTCGAAATGCGCCTGAAGAGCGGCCGCGGCTACGTCAGCGCCGACAAGAATTTCGACGAAGACCTGGCCCTCGGCTACATCCCCATCGACTCCGTGCATTCGCCGGTGCGCAAGGTGAACTTCGCAGTGGAAGCCGCGCGCCTGGGGCAGATGACGGATTACGACAAGCTTACGCTGGAAGTGTGGACCAACGGCGCGGTATCGCCGCAGGACGCCATCGGCTACGCCGCCAAGCTGCTGAAGGACCACATGTCCATCTTCATCAACTTCGAGGAGCTGCCGGAGGCTTCCGAGGACGTTTCCGAGCACGGCTTGGACAAGATGGGCGAGATCCTGAACCGGTCCGTCGAAGAACTGGAGCTCAGCGTCCGCTCGTACAACTGCCTGAAGAACGCCAACATTCAAACCATCGGCGAATTGGTGCAGAAGACCGAAGCCGAAATGCTGCGCACCAAGAATTTCGGCCGTAAATCGCTGAACGAGATCAAGGAAATTCTGGCCAACATGGGGCTCTCGCTGGGCATGCGTGTGGATCAGCATGGCCGCCTGGTGGCGCCGCCGCCGCAACCGGCCGGCAGTATGCCGGAATTCGACGAGGAAGAGCTGCGCAACGATGAAATCGGGTAGGTAGCACGGGCTTCGGCCTGTGGATAAGCGAACTGAGACAAAGCCATGCGACATAGAGTAGCCGGATACAAGCTGAAGCGGGATGGGGCCGCCCGCAAATCCCTGCTGCGGGGACTGATCACCAACGTGATCGAGCAGGAGCGCGTGATCACCACGGTGCCCAAGGCCAAGGCGGTGAAGCCGCTGGTGGACCGCATGATCACGCTGGGCAAGGCGGACACGCTGCAGGCCCGCCGGGAAGCCGCCCGGGTGCTGTTCACGCCGGCTTCGGTAAAGAAGCTGTTCGACACGCTGGCCACGCGATTCGGCCAGCGCAACGGCGGCTACACGCGCATCGTGCGGCTGGGCAATCGCAAGGGGGATGGCGCGGAAGTGGCTATGATCGAATTGGTCGGCTCGGAGCTGGTGAAGCGGGCGGCCGATCGCGCCAAGAGGAAGGAAGAGCGCGAACGCGCGGCTAGGGAAGGCCGCGAGGTCGAACAGGAAGAGTAGCTTGACTCATGTTGGTCACACAATTTATATGCCCATGGAAACACGCAGAGTCAGAGTACGCTGTTTCGGACGTATGAAAAATACGGCGGATACTTTTCGAGAATTCCTGATACCGTGTCGCGCTCCTGCCGAAGCTTTCTGATAACATCGCGGCGCTGTTCACCCAGTTGCCCGACAGAAGAGCTCAATCAATTCGGCCACCAGCGTGCGATCGGCCAAGCCGAGTTCAAATAGAAAGGACCTCGCTCGATGTCGAGAGCCCGTACTTTAACATCTTATGAATTAACTGGAGCCTAAGCGTCAGCTCATGAGGCGCGTCCGGGATATGTGGCCCACTAGGTCAATTAGCGCGCCCACAAGCAAAAAAGCGTCGAACGCAAGCCCGTTTTCGCACATAGCGACGACCTGTTCGATTGTGAATTCACGTAGTGTTTCGCCCCAGATGAGGCGCGCGCCGCGCTCCTGTACAGTTCGCAGAATCACGTTGAATGGTTGCCCCGAAATCCACGCCCGCGCCAAATGTGGAAGAGCCTCCTGATTGTGTCGGCATCGGCTAAAGAATAGGCTAGAGTACCCTGCGCGAAGGTGATGACATCCTCGTTTGTCATCGGCACGTCGCTCGCATCCCAATGTGACATCAAGAAACTCTCAACAGCACCGATCACTGCGGCTTTCCATGCTATCTGAGCGTCGAGGCCTCGGCTAGTGAAACCCTTGTCAGCGAGATTGGCCGCAACCTCCCAGGCAAGTTGTGCTAGCGTTGACCGGTCGTCGATGTAACTACGCTGCCGGTACTGGTATAATGGCGCCATATCCTGGAAGCAGGCAACTTTCCAAGCCTACAACCTCGGCCTCGCCAGCGCCGCCGTGACGGTCCAGGTGCAGGACGTCGCGCCGGCCTTCTTCCTGCAAGGCGACGGCACGCACATCGTGGCCACGCACGCGGATGGCTCGCTTATAGGACCGGCCAGCACCACGACCGGAGCCGCTCCGGCCGCGCCCGGCGAGACGATCGTCCTATACGGCACCGGGTTCGGCGTTACGAATCCCGCTGCGCCCGAAGGCAAACCGATTACCACGCCGTTGTCCCTGGTGACGCTGCCGACCATCATGATCGCCGGAACCGCTACTGCCGCGCCGGCGTTCGCGGGCCTGACGTACGCCGGCTTGTTCCAAATCAATGTGACTGTGCCGGCCTCCACGCCGAGCGGCGACGATCACCGCGCCATTTGGGCGAAGAGGTGGTTCCCACCAGGGCCGCTATCGGCACGCGCTGCAGTAGTCCCTACCTCGTGAGATCTTGTGTTTTTCTGGCGTCCTTGAGCTTGAACGCGAGGGCGATGACGGTTTGGCCGCAGAGGCTCAGGCGATAGCGAGAGGTTCGCGGGATCTTGCGAGCCAGGCCGTGGAGGCGGAGACCTTTCAGGAAGCGGCGAGCGCTGACCGCTGGTTTTGCCCGGCAGATGGCGGCGAAGACCTTTGTTGGCAAATCCACGGATACTGAACTCGCCGCGCAACAAGGTGAGGAGCATAGGCTGATCAAAGGCTGATCCTGCGCATCAAGAAGTCGAATCCGCCGGCATCGCAAATCTCACGTCTTGCAGACTTGCCGGCCTGCAAGGTTTGGTTCGTGCTATGCCAGCGCAGGACATGCCTCCCGGCCTGCCCTTCTACTACTTATAAGCCGCGATACCGGTCACCCTCTCTCCAATCACCAGCGTGTGGATATGGTCGGTGCCCTCGTAAGTCTTAACCGTCTCCAGATTGCATAAGTGCCGCATGATGGGATACTCATCGGTGATTCCGTTGGCGCCCAGCAGGTCCCGGCTGAGCCGCGCGCAATCGAGCGCCATCGCCACGTTGTTCCGCTTCAGCATGGAGATATGCGCCGGCTCCAGCTTGCCTTGATCCTTCAGCCGTCCCACCTGCACGGCCAGTAACTGCGCCTTGGTGATCTCGGTGATCATGTTCGCCAGTTTCTCCTGGACAAGCTGATGCGACGCGATAGGCCGGTCGTCGAATTGCTTCCGCAGGATGGTGTACTGCCGCGCCGTCTCGTAGCAGTCCATGGCCGCGCCCAACACCCCCCAGCCGATCCCGTAGCGCGCTTGCGTCAGGCACCCCAGCGGCCCCTTCAAGCCTTTCGCGCCCGGCAGCATCGCGCACGCCGGAACCCGGCAATCCGCCAGCGACAGGCTGGATGTCACCGACGCCCGCATCGACCACTTGCCGTGAATGTCCGACGATGTGAATCCCGGCGTGCCCTTCTCCACCAGAAATCCGCGAATGCCTTCCTCGGCGCGCGCCCATACAATCGCCACATCCGCCAGCGTCCCGCTCGTAATCCAGGTCTTCTCGCCGTTCAAAATCCAGTCGCCGCCATCGCGCCGCGCGGTGGTGCGCATGCCGGCGGGGTTCGACCCGAAGTCCGGCTCGGTGAGTCCGAAACATCCCACCGCTTGCCCGCTCTGCAGTCGCGGCAGCCATTTCTGCATCTGTTCCTCCGACCCGTATGTGAAGATCGGGTACATCACCAGCGCGCCCTGCACGCTGACGAAGCTGCGCACACCGGAATCGCCGCGCTCCAGTTCCTGCATGATCAGCCCGTACTCCACGTTGCTCATCCCGGCGCAGCCATAGCCTTCCAGATTGGCGCCGAAGAAGCCCAGGCGGCCCATTTCCGGCACCAGATCTTTGGGGAAGCGCGCATCGCGATAGCAGTCGCGAATGGCCGGCAGCACACGGTCGTCCACGAATTGCCGCGCCGTCTGCCGCACCATCAGCTCCTGCTCATTGAACAGAGAATCGATACACAAATAATCTACGCCGCGAAAAGCCATATAATCAAGCCTATCTCATGTTCTCGTCGCGATTTCACTGGGACCCTGCGCCCAACCGCCTCACGCGTCTGCTCGCGGGGAAGCGTGCCGCCGGAACGGCCGTACTCGATCTGACCGAATCGAACCCCACGCGCGCGGGCCTCGCGTATCCCACGGAGATCGTGGCCGCCTTGGCCGACCCGCGTGCCCTGCGCTACGATCCGCAGCCCGCTGGCTTACTTACCGCGCGCGAAGCCGTGTGCCGCTACTATGCGGAGGCCGGCTGCGCCGTCGAACCGGATCGCGTGCTGCTCACGGCCAGCACCAGCGAAGCGTATCAGTATCTATTCAAGCTCGTCGCAGATCCGTGCGACGAGGTTCTCGTACCGCGCCCGTCATATCCGCTGTTCGAATTCCTCGCGACCATGGAATCGCTGCGCGTGGTTTCCTATCCGCTGGTCTACCACGGCGGCTGGTCGATTGACTGCGATGCGCTTGCCGCGGCGGTAACCGAGCGGACGCGAGCCATCGTCATAGTGAACCCGAACAATCCGACGGGCTCGTTCCTCAAGCGCGACGAACTGCGGTTCCTGCAGTCACTCGGACTCCCACTCATCTCGGACGAAGTCTTCGCCGATTACGCCTTCGCCGAAGACCCGAACCGCGTTCGCACGTTAGCCGGCGGCACGGAATCGCTGGCCTTCACCATGAGCGGTCTATCCAAAATCGCCGGCCTCCCGCAAATGAAACTTGGATGGATCGTGATCTCCGGACCCGCCGCCGCGTTTGCCGAAGCCAAAGACAAGCTGGAGTGGATCGCCGATACCTACCTTTCCGTAAGCACGCCCGTGCAGCAAGCCGCCCCGCGCCTGCTGGAACTGGGCGAAGGCATTCAGCGGCAGATCGCGGCCCGCACGCGCGCCAACCTTTCATGGCTCGAATCGGCCATCGCCGCCGACTCGCCCTGCCGCGTCCTGGCCGTCGAGGGCGGCTGGTCCGCCACGCTGCAAGTGCCGCGCATCCGCCGCGAGGAAGAGTGGGCGCTCGAACTGCTGGAGAAGGACAACGTCCTGGTGCAGCCCGGCTTCTTCTTCGATTTCGAGTCCGAGGCGTTTTTGGTGCTCAGCCTGCTGACGGCGCCGGATGCCTTCCAGGACGGCTGCTGCCGCATCTTGGCGCGCGTGGACGGCACATAGCGGCTAACATTCCCTTGGGGAGCCGTAAGGGAGCAGTTTCCCCGATACGGTTAAGCACTGCTACATCGCGCTGATTCTGAGATACCGGCGAATGTCCCGAAGATTGAAAAGCATACCGGCGACTAGGGCCGCCACCGCTAAACCGCCCACCAGCTTCAACGTGTGTGCGCCACGCGGTCTTGACAAGTTCAAACAGATGTTTTAAAATCACGTTTTAATGCCCCGCGACGCCACCGAAGCCCGCATCCTCGAAGCCGCCGGCCACGTCTTCTCCGAAACCGGCTTCCAGGCCGCCAAGGTGCGCGATATCTGCGCGCGCGCCGGAGTGAATCTGGCCGCCGTGAACTATCACTTTGGCGACAAACTGGGGCTCTACAACGAAGTCCTGCGTTATGCCGCCTGTGCGGCCGGCGCGGTGGCGTTCGATCCCGTGCTGCCCGGCCGCACGCCGGAGCGCAAGCTGCGCGCGTTCGTCCACGGCCTGCTGCAACAGATGTATGGCGAAGACCGCCCAGCCTGGCCCGTACGCCTGATGACCCACGAGTTGGCGCAACCGACGCCGGCTTTCGACGGCATCATCGACCAGATCATGCGCCCCAAACACGACGCCATCCGCGCGCTGGTGGGTGGGATCATCGGCCGGCCGGCGGACGATCGCCAGGCGCGGCTCTGCGCGCAAAGCATCATGGGACAGATCATCACTTACGCGCACGGCCGCGAAGTGCTGAAGAGGCTGTGGCCGGAGCTGCGCTTCACCCCCGAGACTCTGGACGAAATCGCCGCGCACATCGCGTCCTTCTCATACGCCGCATTGCGGACCTTCGCCCGGCGCAACGCGGCCGCCAAACCGAAACGAAAACAAACTGCGAGGTGAATATGAAAACATCCCCCTTTACAGATGCGAAAGCGGGCCGAGCCCGGACCGTGGTCATCCTGATTATGGTGCTGGTGGCGGCCGGCGCTATCACCGTATGGCGCGTGGCCTTCGCTAAACAGGGCGGCCCGTCCAACGTCATCGTGCTTAGCGGGCGCATGGAAGGCGACGATTCCGCGGTGTCGTCCAAGGCCATGGGCCGTCTGCTCGAAGCCAAAGTGCGCGAAGGCGACGAGGTGAAGGCGGGCGATGTGATTGCCGTCCTTGACGACCAGCAGTTGCGAGATCGCGAGGCGGAGGCGCAGGCCACCGTCGCGCAGGCGGAGGCGCGGCTCGAATTTTCCCGTAAACAAATCGCGGTGCTGGAGGATCAATTGCGCCAGAATTCGGTCGAGACCGGCCAATCGAAAGTCGATGCCAACGGCCGCGTCAGCCAGGCGCAAGCCGAACTGGCGGCCGCCGAAGCCGAGCTGGCGCAGCAGGAAGCCGCCTATAAGCTGGCGCTGTTCGATAAGGACGCCTATACGCGGCTGGCCCAATCGGGCGCGGTGTCCGAACGCCAGGGCAAGCAGGCGGAAACCACGGCGGAGACGCAAGCCGCGTTGGTGGCCGCATCCAAACGGCGGGTGGAAGCTTCCCGTGGCGCGCTCGCGATGGCCGAAGCCACCCTCAGCAATCCGGATATACGAACCGTGCAAGCCGCCATGATCCACCGGCAGATCGCCCAGCAGGAGGCCGACATCGCCAGCGCCACCGCCGATGAACAACACGCGCGGGCAGCCCTGCTGGAGGCCAAAGCCAACCGCCAGGATCTGATCGTTACCGCGCCGTTCGACGGCACCGTGGTGACCCGCACGGCCGAGCCCGGCGAAGTGCTCACCGCCGGTACGCCCATTGTCACGCTGCTCGATCTGCGCAAGGTGTATCTGCGCGGCTACATTCCGGAAGGGCAGATCGGACGCGTGAAAGTGGGCCAGGCCGCGCGCGTGTACCTGGATTCGAATCCCAACCAGCCGCTGGATGCGGTGGTGCAGCGCATCGATCCGCAAGCCACTTTTACACCCGAAAACACGTACTTTCGCGACGACCGCGTGAAGCAGGTAGTGGGCGTGAAACTCGGATTGAAGACCGGATTCGGCTATGCCAAGCCCGGCATGCCGGCCGACGGCGAGGTGTTGGTGGCGGGCGACGCGTGGCCGCCGGAAAGCCATCGCAAATGACGGACGATCGCCATACCGGAGGCGCGGGCGCCGCGGTGCTGGACCAGCCGGCCGGGATCCACGCGCCGGACAGCGTAGCCATTCGCACGCACGATCTGCGTAAGAACTACGGTCTTCTTGAAGCGGTTCGCGGCGTCGATCTGGAGATCCACGAAGGCGAGATTTTCGGCCTGATCGGCCCGGATGGCGCCGGCAAAACCACCAGTTTCCAAATCCTGGCCGGCATCATGGAGTCCACCTCCGGCGTGGTCGAGGTGTTCGGCAAACCCGCCCGCGAATCGCGCGCCGTGGTCGGGTACCTGACCCAAACTTTCAGCCTGTACCCCGACCTGAGCGTCGATGAGAACATCCGCTACGTCGGCGATCTACGGCGCGTGCCGCCGCAAGAAATCGTCAAGCGTGGCGACCGCTATCTGCAGATGTTCGATATGCACCGCTTCAAGGACCGGCTGGCGGGGCAATTGAGCGGCGGCATGAAGCAGAAGCTGTCACTGGTCTGCGCGCTGGTGGCGCAACCGCGCGTGCTGCTGCTCGATGAGCCCACCACGGGCGTCGATCCGGTTTCCCGGCGCGAATTTTGGGACGTCCTGGCCCATCTGGCGGCGGACGGCCTGACCATCGTGGTTGCCACGCCATACCTGGACGAAGCCGAGCGATGCCACAAGGTCGCCCTGATGCATCTGGGCCAAATTCATCAGACCGGCACGCCGGCCGAATTGCGCGATAGCTTGGGCATGCGGCGTTTGGAAGTCCACACCGCCAATCTGGCGGACGCCGAGGACCGGCTTACGGAGGCCGAAGCGGGCGGCGCGATCGGAGACGTACAGCGCTTCGGCGACCGGCTGGACGTGATTGTGAAAGATCCCGCGGCCGGCCGCGTGGCGGTGGAAGCCACGTTGGCGAAGGCGGGAATCGCCGTGCGCGATATCCGCGTGGCGGACCCCACGCTGGAGAACACTTTCGTAGCGCGGTTGCGCGCCATGGGGCAGGAATTGCATGCGCCGCCGTTCCCCGGCAAGCACCCGCATCGCAATCTCACGGGCGAAATCGCCATCGGCGCGCAGAATCTGACGAAGCGGTTCGGATCGTTTACCGCCGTCCACAATGTGAATCTGAGCGTGCGCTACGGCGAAGTTTACGGCTTGCTGGGGGCCAACGGCGCGGGCAAGACCACCACCATCAAGATGCTGTGCGGGCTGCTCGATCCCACCAGCGGCACGCCCCAGTTGACCAGCGACCCGGGCGGCATCCGGTCCGAAGCCGTGCGCGGGCTGGTGGGCTACATGTCGCAGAAGTTCTCGCTCTATGACGATTTGTCCATCGACGAAAACCTGGATTTCTTCGCGGGCGTCTATGGCGTACCGCAAAACGAGATCGCGGAGAAGAAGAAATGGGTGCTGGAGTTTTCCGGCCTGGCGGGGAAAGAGCAGCAGATCACGGGGAGCCTGCCGGGCGGCTGGAAACAGCGCGTGGCGTTCGGCGCGGCTACCATGCATGAACCCGGCGTCCTGTTTCTGGATGAGCCCACTTCGGGCGTGGATCCTCTGGCGCGCCGCGCGTTCTGGCGCATGATCAACCGGCTGGCGGACATGGGCACGGCCATCCTGGTGACGACGCATTATCTGGAAGAGGCGGAGCAGTGCAATCGGCTGGGCTTCATGGCGGGCGGAGAATTAGTGGCCGAAGGCGCGCCCAGCGCCATCAAAGCCCGGCAGGGCGGGCACCTGCTGGAGTTGCGTGTGGATCAGCCGCAGCGCGCGGCCGACAAGCTGAAGGAGCAGATGGAGCGCTGGCGCGTTTCTTTATTCGGCGACCGTCTGCACGTGATCGTGGACGACGAAGTGGCAGGCGCCGAGAAGCAGCTTGTGGAAAGGCTGCGCGACGCGGGCGTGGCGGTGCGCGAGATTCATGAGGAAAGCTACTCGCTCGAAGATGTCTTCATAGCCGTGGTCGAGAAGGCCCGCCAGGAAGGCAAGTTCGCAGCCGAGGATTGAGATGGGACTAAGCCAATGAGAAGGATACTTTCCCAAACCCGCAAAGAACTGACCCAGTTGCTGCGCGACCGCCTGGCCCTGGCCTTGGCGCTTTTCCTGCCCCTGATGCTGCTTTTCCTGCTCTCGACGGCCATTTCGCTCACCGTACACAACCTGCCGCTGGTGATTCAGGATCTGGACAATTCGTCCGCGTCGCGGCGATTTGCGGACGCCTTCCGCTCGTCCATCTCCTTTCACGTGGTTTCCTGGCCTCCGGACCGCAAGCCGGAGGATGCCCTCACGGCCAACCGGGCGCGCGGCGTGCTGATCGTGCCCCGGAACTTCGGCCACGATCTGGGGCGCGGCTCGAATACGCAGGTGCAATTGCTGGTGGATGCCACCGACGCCAACACCGCGCGCATCGTGCAAGGTTATGTGAACCAGGTCACGCACGCCTTTAACCTGAGCTCTGGCGCCATGGCGGGCGCCACGCTGATCGGCGCGCAAGTCAGGCTTTGGTACAATCCCGGGCGCGATTCGCCAAAATTCTACAGCCCCGGAATTTTCGTGATGGGCCTTTCTATGTTCCCCGCGCTGCTGGCCGCACTGGCGATGGCCAAGGAAGGCGAGCAGAAAACAATTTTGCAGGTTTATGTTTCGAGCATTTCGGCGCACGAATTCCTGCTGGGCAAGATTCTCGCCTTCATGGTGGTGTCGGCCTGCGAATGGGTGGTGATGATGATCTGCCTGCTGACGTTTTTCGGCCAGCACATCGCCGGAGATCCGACGCCGTTCATCGTCGGCAGCCTGCTCTACGCGTTTTGCGTAGCCAGTTTCGGCACCTTCGTGGGGGCCGGCATTCCGAACCAGTCGGCGGCCATTCAAGCCGTGGCGCTGGGCGGCTTTCTGCTGGTGTTTCTGCTCTCGGGGCTGGTCTTTCCGGTGGAAAACATCCCGGCCAGCCTGCGCTGGGTTTCCAATATCGTGTGGGGCAAATATTACATCGAAATCGTGCGCGACGCGTTTTTGCAAGGCGGCGGATGGCCCGCCATGTGGTTCGCGGTTTTGATGATCGCGCTGCTCGGCGGGGTGTGCTACACGCTGGCGTGGCGGACCATGCGCCGCATGCAGGTGAAGGCATGAGCGTGGCGCAGGCACTCCTGCCTGCCGCGCCGGCACTCTTGCCGGCGCAGGCGAACGAAGGTCGTCCCCATGTGGGGCAATGTGAGGTACAACTATGAGCCGCATGCGCGCGCTGGTCCACAAAGAATTCGCCCAAATCCGGCGCGACAAGCGCCTGGCGGTTTCCTTGATCGTGCCGCCGACGCTGCAGCTTCTGCTGTTCGGCTTTGCGCTGGATTCCACCGTCTCCAACTTGCGCCTGGGAGTCATCGATTGGAGCCAGACGCCGGAAAGCCGCGAAATGATTTCCACCCTGACGGAGAGCAAAAGCTTCCAACTGGGCGGCGATTACGCGTCGGTACACGATCTGGAAAGCGCCATCAGCCGCGGAAAGCTGGATGCCGGCATCGTGGTGCCATACGAGTTCGCGCGGGAGCTGCATCGCGGCACGCCGGTGGATGTGCAGATCCTGCTGAACGCGGCGAACGCCAACACGGCCACCATCGCGCAGGGCTACGCGGAGGGCGTGATCCTGTCTTACAACCAGACGCTGGCGGCGGAAGGCATCCGGCCCAGGGTGCGCGTTGTGAATGGCGCCAGCGGAGCTCCACCGGGGAATCGCGGCGTGGTCCAAACGCTGACCGCGTTCTTATACAACCCCGGCTTGGTGAATGCGTGGTTTATCGTCACCGGGACCTTCGGCGTGCTGCTGATATTGAACGGCTCGCTGGTGGCATCCACCGCCATGATCAAGGAGCGCGAGCGCGGCACCATGGAGCAATTGCTGATGACTCCGGCCAGCACCACGGATATCGTGGTGGCCAAGATCGCGCCGCTGTTCGCCATGCTGATGGTGATGTCCCTGTTCGCCATCGGCATCATGCGCGTGTTTTTCGCGGTGCCCGTGCGCGGCAGCATGCTGCTGCTGGTGTTGAGCGCGGCCCTCTGCATCCTGTGCGGGATCGGGATCGGCACCTTCGTCGCGACCATTACGAAGACGGCGCAGCAGGCCCAGATGACGGCGTTCTTCATCAATCCGCCGCTGGCCACGCTTTCGGGATCGATGACTCCGGTGGAGGCCATGCCTGCGTGGATGCAGCCCGTCACCTGGCTGAACCCCATCCGGCATTTCGGCATCATCACGCGCGCCACGTTGATGAAAGGCAGCGGCATCGATGTGCTGTGGCCAAACTTCCTGGCGCTGATCGGATTCGCGGTGGTGCTGGTGTCGCTCAGCATCTGGCGTTTCCGCAAACAACTTGGATGATAAACAGATGATCAAACGATCTTGCGCATTTTTCTTTTTCGCGCTGGGCATTCTTCAGGCGCAGGCTCCGCCGCCGCAGGGGACGCCGGTCCCGCAGTTGCCGCTCTCCGGACGCGGCGGGCAGGGCGGTTCGGTGAATACGGTCGAGACGCCGGTGCCGGGCGTCACTTCGAGCGTCAACACGCTCAACACGTCGATTCAGGTGCAAGGCCCTTACGCGGGCAGCGTGTCGGGCGCCGCCAAGCCATTCTCGGGCAAGCTGTCGCTACGCGAAGCGGTAGGGCGCGCGCTCGAATATAACTTGGGCACGGAGGGACTGACACAGGCCATGCGGCAGGCGCGCGGACAGGCCCGCGTGGCGCGCAGTTCGCTGCTGCCCAACCTGAACGGATACCTGCGCGAGTCAGTGCAGCAGACCAATCTGCAGGCGTTAGGCTTGCGGTTCAACTTCTCCTTTCCCGGCATCTCGATTCCCACCATCGTGGGACCGTTCAACTACTACGATCTGCGGGCCACGCTGACACAGACCGTAGCGGACCTGACGGCGCTAAACAACTATCGTTCCGCGCAAGAGCTGGTGAAGGCCAACGAGGCCGCCCTGCGCGATGCGCGCGACCTGGTGGTGCTGGCGGCCGGCGGCGCGTATCTGCAAGTGCAGGCGGCCGAGGCGCGCGTACGATCCGCCCAGGCGCAGATCGATACCGCGCAGGCGCTTTTCAAGCAGACGCAGGAACGCCGCGCGGCGGGACTGAATCCGCAAATCGACGTGAACCGCAGCCAGGTGCAGTTGCAGACCGAACTGCAGCGGCTGATGTCTCTGCAGAACGACGTGTCGAAGCAGAAGATCAACCTGGCGCGGCTGGTGGGGCTGCCGGTTAACGATGGCTACGAAATCACGGACGATATTCCTTACTCGCCGGCGCCGGATCTGACGCCGGAACAGGCGCTCAAGCAGGCATTTGAAAATCGGGCGGATCTGCAATCCGCCGCAGCCCAGGTGCGCGCCGCCGAGCGTACCCGCAGCGCCACCAAATGGGAGCATCTGCCGTCGCTGGCGCTGGAGGCCGACTATGGCGCGATCGGCATCAACCCGTCGCAATCGCACGGCACGTTTACGGTGGTGGGCACGCTACGCATTCCCATGTGGCAGGGCGGCCGGACCGAAGGCGAAACTCAGGAAGCCGACGCGGCCTTGGGGCAGCGACGCGCGGAGCTGGAAGATGTGCGCGGCCGCATCGAGGCCGACGTGCGCGACGCGTTTCTGGATCTGAAGACCGCGGCCAGCCAGCTCGAGGTGGCGCGCAATAACCAGACGGTAGCGCGCGAGACGCTCGCGCTGACGCGGCAGCGTTTCGAAGCGGGTATTACGGATGCAGTCGAAGTGACCCAGGCGCAGGAGTCGGTCGTATCGGCCGATCTCGATTACATCACCAGCGTGTTTGCGCATAATTTGAGCAAAGTCGCGCTGGCGCGGGCCATCGGGAAGGCGGAGGAGCGCCTGGGGCAGTTTCTGCAGATGCCGTAGTGGAGCAGGCCAGGAGCGGGTCCTGGAGAACCCGCGCAGGCCTGGAGGCCCGCCCCACAAGGGCGGGCGGCGCATGGCGCCACCCTACGCTTCCTGGCGCAGCCATTCCTTGAACGCGTCGCGGTACAGCACAATCCCCTTGCGCGAATAGCGCAAGTAGCCCTGGCGGCGGAACTGGTTCATGTAGTGCGTCACGATTTCGCGCGACGTGCCCACATATTGCGCCAGCAGCTCATGCGTGAACGGCGCCAGATTCACGGAGCCGTCCGTTTCGACCGTACCCAGCCGCTCGCTGAAGCGGATCAGCGAACGTGCCAGCCGGCGCGAGATATTATCCACCGAAAAGCTCTCGATGCGGTGCCCGAACTCCCTGGTCCGCTGCACCAGGATCTGCATCAGGGCCACCGCCAGCCGGGGCCGTTTCACGACGATGTCTTCGATTTCCGCGGTGGTCCAGGTCATCAGCCGGCTGTTTTCCATGGCGATGGCCTGTTCAGCGCGATGCGGGAGGTTCAGCAGCCCCGATTCGCCGAAGAACTCGTCGGTCTGGTAGATGTCCAGGATCACCTGATGGCCGGCGTCGGTCATGCGGGAAACCTTGACCTTGCCCTCGATCACCAGATAAATGCTGGCGGAGGGCTGGTCCTGACTGTAAATGCTCTGGCCCTTCTTGTATTCCATAATGCTGGAACACGGCAGATGGGCCAAGGGATCTTCCAACATCCGTTGCGGTGCTACTCTCGCGGTACCTGCCATCATAGTCATTCCTCCAAGCGCTTTTGAATTGGGTGTCATTGTGGTTGCCCCTCCGATGCCGGAGCGCAAGCCTGGGAAACGGTCTGGACGCTCTCGACGGTCATAATGGGGAGAGTCTCTTCCTTCGAAAGCACTCCCCTTACGGTGACTTTTTGCCCCATGTACCTGGCGAAATTATCCTCAGGCGACCCAGCCGCCGGCTGCAAGCGGGCGGTGGGCTGGAGATTGGTGTCGTTGGTCAGCACGTATTGGCCGTCGCGTTCGTCCACGCAACCGGTTAGAGAAGCCTTCGCGGCCGGCCGGGCCTTGCCCTGCTGCGGCGCGGCGGCTGCCACGCCCACAGCAAGCATCAAGAGTGCCATTAATTTCCGCATGCAGGTCTCTCTTCGCGCCGATAATGCACTTGGCGTGCCAGATCTCACAGTCGTTACCTAGTGCGGTAACGTACTATGAAATTTCGCTCTAAGTGTAGTTTCGCACGAAAACCAGGTTTTGGCGATGTACGGCGGCGTGCAAACCTTGCTCACGGGACGGTAATTTCTGCCGGGGGCTGCACCCGCTATATCATGTTAAGGACGCATCATGCGCTATTTCCTGCTTTTGCTGGCATTCCCCGCCTGCGCGGCCGATTATTCGGCCCCCGCCGGAATCCGGCCCGCGTTGCGCCGCCCCGGAGCGGCCAGCATCCTCCCCGGCGGACGCATCATTGCACCGCTAGGCCATCAGTACACGACCGGCCCCGGACCGTTCGGGCTCGCCATCAGCGCCAGCGGCAAGACGCTGGTATCCGCCAATAGCGGGCCGGACCGCTTCTCCCTGACGGTGCTCGAGCGGGATAAGGACGGCGGCTGGCAGGTGCGCCAACTGGTGGCGCCGAAACGAAAAAAGCCTAAGCCGGGCGAGCGCGAAGCCGAGGGCAAGGAGGACCAGTGGCATAGCGTCTTCATGGGGCTGGCCTTCGCCAACGAGCATACCGTGTATGCATCGGAAGGCAACACGGGCCGCGTGCGGCTGGTCGACCTGGCCACCGGCGGGGCCAAGAAGATCTACGACCTGAACCGCGACGGCTTCGCGGACTGCTTCACGGGCGACCTGGCGTTCGATGCCGAACGCGGCGTGGTCTGGGTGCTGGACCAGGCCAATTTCCGCCTGGTGGCGATCGACGTGCGCAAGCAGCGCGTCTTATCGTCCGTGCGGCTGGGAAGGCTGCCTTTCGCGCTGGCGCTCTCGCCGGACAAGCGCAAAGCTTACGTCACCAACGTGGGCATGTTCGAATACCAGGCGGTGCCGGGCGTGGATGTCCACAACCTGCGCGAGACCGGCCTGCCGTTTCCGGCCTTCGGATTCCCATCCGCCCAAGCGCGCGACGGCGCGCGCCGCGAGACGGGCAAAGGTCCGGTGGAGGTGCCCGGTTTGGGCGACCCCAACGTGCGCGAAGCGAATTCGCTGGCCGTGGTCGATCTGGCCGATCCTGCGGCGCCCAAGGTGGAGACGTTCATCCATACCGGACTGGCGTTCGGCGAGGGGACCGATGGCGGCAGCAGCCCTTCGGGAGTGGTGACCACGGCGGACCGCGTATTTGTCTCCAACGCGCATAACGATTCCATTACCGTGATCGACGCCAAGACCAACCTGGTGACCGGGCAGATCGACATTCGCATTCCGGGCCTGGATACGCTGCGCGGCGTGCTGCCCATCGGCATGGCTTTCGACGAGGCCTCCGGCTGGCTGCTGGTGGCAGAGGCGGGCATCAACGCGGTAGGCGTGATCGACACGCGCCTGAAGCCGCAAGGGCGGGTGATCGGACATCTGCCGGCCGCGTGGTTTCCCAGCCGCGTGCTGATCGACCGCGACAACGTGTACGTAACCAGTGTGAACGGCCAGGGCACCGGCCCGAACGTTTGGCAATCGGCGTTTGCTTCGGGCGAGGCTTTCATAGCTTCGTTCCGGCGCGGCAGCATCGGCGCGTTTCCCATGCCTTCCGCCGCGGAAGTGACTACCGGAACGCAGGCCGTCATGGACAACAACGGGCTGATCCCGCACGACGAGGCGCCCGGCGCGCTGCCCGCCGGCGTGAAGTACGTGGTGCTGATCGTGAAAGAAAACCGCACCTTCGACGAAGTCTTCGGCGACATACAGCGCCTGGCGAGCGGATCGACCGTGATGGGCGCGCCGGGCGTCGCGCGCTTCGGGCAGTTGGGCCATGCGGCGGGGCAGGGCACTCGCCTGAGCGTGCAGCGCGTGAACGTGACGCCCAACCACCATGCGCTGGCGCTGCACTGGTCCTTCAGCGACAATTTCTACGCCGATTCGGAAGTCAGCGTGGACGGGCACCATTGGCTGGTGGGCGCGTATCCGGATGCGTGGACCGAGACTTCCTTCCGCGCCTCCTATGCCGACGGCCGCGATTTCCGTTTTCCGACCAGCGCGCCGGGGCGCCTGCTGTTCGCGCAAGGCAACTCTTCGGTACACCCGGAGGAGCAGCCCGAGGGCGGCACCATCTGGCATCATCTGGCGCGACATGGCATTCCGTTTCGCAATTACGGCGAAGGGTTCGAGCTGGCGGGCGTGGACGAAGGGCAAGGCGACAAGCCCACCGGCGGACGCTTCGTGACCAACGTGCCCATGCCCGATCCGCTGTATCGCAACACTTCGCGCGAGTATCCGGTGTTCAACATGAACATCCCGGACCAGTTTCGCGCCACGCAGTTCATCCACGAGATGGAGGAGAAATACGTGAAGGGCGGCGCGCCGTTTCCGCCCTTCATCTATATACACCTGCCGAACGATCATATGACCGAGCCGCGTCCGCAGGATGGCTATCCTTACGAGGCGTCGTACGTGGCGGATAACGATTACGCGCTGGGGCGCATCGTGGAGTTTCTGTCGGGGACGCCGCAGTGGCGCGAGATGGCTATCTTCGTGACCGAGGACGACGCGCAGGGCGGGCGGGACCATATCGACGCGCATCGCACGGTGTTCATGGGGATTGGGCCATATTTCAAGCGGAACTATGTGTCGCACGTGAATACGAGCT
>Ga0302326_10009748_pt1 | contig 20920 bp, 20 predicted proteins | sample Palsa_T0_3_FD_202264 | JGI IMG/M metagenome (GOLD analysis project Ga0302326, IMG submission 202264) | Peat permafrost microbial communities from Stordalen Mire near Abisko, Sweden - Palsa_T0_3 | ecosystem: Environmental > Terrestrial > Soil > Palsa > Peat permafrost | place: Sweden: Abisko...
TTCCAGGGCGGCTGGGCGCTGGGCCAACTGTGGGCATTCTGGGTCGCGCCGTTTGCCGGCGCAGCACTGGCAGGGCTCATCCAACGCTGGCTCGGCACCGAAGAAATCGCACCGGTCGCGTCAAAGATGTGATTGCGCGAAGCGCAAAAGATTCTAACGCAGAGGCCGCTGAGGGTGCGCAGAGGACGCGGAGTAGTGACTCATTGACGTCTCCGCCATCATTTGTGGCCGGTATTCCGATCACCTCTGCGCCCTCCTCGCATCCTTGGCGTCTCCCGCGTTAAGCCTTTCTCTGCTGCAACCAGCTTCATCCGCAGAGGATATTCTACGCCGCCGCGTCGGTGGCGTAGTGAAGGACCAGAAGTTCCGATCTGGGACAGGGCGCGACGGCGTGGGCTTTGCCCAGTTCGTCGCAGAATTCCACCAGCGAAGTCGAGGCGTCGAGGGATTCGATGACGGTGCCGACCTGGCCGCGGACAAGTCCCTTCACGGGAAGATCGGCCAGCAGCGCCACCACATCCAGCATCGCGGGTCCGTCGTGAGTCGTTCGTTCCATCATGGCAACACCCAACAGTTGCAACCGAGGCCCCTTCGGACGACCGATATGATCTTACCATAACGCCCCTGTCATGTCGCGCGGGTTTGGATGCCTTGCCTTTGCCGCGTTCGGGCCGTTCTATGCCTCGATTGCGGTTGCGAGGATAGACATTGGGATTCCAGGGACCGGAGCGGATCGAGCTTCTGGATGGGGATGCGCTGCGGCGCGACCTGACGGCCCTCGCGCATGCCGAATCCGATCAGCCGAAACTGCGCAAGGCCGCGCTCGCTCATATCAAGGCGACGTTCCTCACCGCCCGCGAGCGCGTGAAGGAACGCGTCGAGGCCGGTACGATGCCCGGTGTCGTAGCCGCACGCGCGCTGTCGGATGTGCAGGACGTGCTGATCCAGGTGCTTTACGATTTCGCCGTCAAACATTTCTACTATGCGCAAAACCCGACGGAGTCCGAACGCGTCGCGGTGGTGGCGACAGGCGGTTACGGCCGCGGCCAGCTCGCGCCGGGTTCCGACATCGACCTGTTGTTCGTGCGGCCTTTCAAGCAGACCGCCTGGGGCGAGAGCGTCATTGAATTCATCCTGCATATGCTGTGGGATCTGGGCCTCAAGGTGGGACATGCCGCGCGTTCGCTCGCCGAAGGCGTGCGTCTCGCCAAGCAGGACATCACCATCCGCACTGCTCTCCTGGAGGCGCGTTTTCTGTGGGGCGACAAGGGCCTCTATGAGGATCTGCGCAAGAAATTCTGGTCAGAAGTCGCCACAGGCAACGGCCAGGATTTCGTGGAAGCCAAACTCGCCGAGCGCGACCAGCGGCATTTGCGGCAAGGCGAAAGCCGCTATCTCGTCGAACCCAATATCAAGGAAGGCAAGGGGGGATTGCGCGATCTGCAGACGCTTTATTGGATCGGCAAATATATCTACCACGTCGAGGACGCTGCCGATCTCGTCGAGCACAACGTTTTCACACGTGACGAATACAAAATCTTTCAGAAGGCCGAAGCGTTCCTGTGGAATGTGCGCTGCGAGCTGCATTATATCGCGGGACGCGCCGAGGAGCGGCTTTCGTTCGATGTGCAGCCCGAACTCGCGCGCCGGCTCGGGTTCACCGACGACAATCCGCGCCGCGCGATCGAGTATTTCATGCGGGCCTACTTTCTCGTCGCCAAGGATGTGGGCGACCTGACGCGTATTTTCTGCGCGGCGTTGGAAGAGCAGAACAGGAAACGGCGTCCGGCATTGTCGAGCCTGTTGCCGGGATTCCTCAAACCGCGCACCGGCACGGAGGAATTCTACGTCGAGAACGGCCGCCTCGATGCACGCGCCAATGCGTTCCGGCGCGATCCCGTGAACTTCATTCGAATATTCCATGTCGCGGACGCAAAGGGCGTCGAAGTTCATCCCAATGCGTTGCGGACCATCACCCGCTCGCTCGACCTGATCACCGAAGAGGTTCGCAGCGACAAGACCGCCAATCGGCTGTTCCTGGACATCCTCACCTCGCGGCGAGATCCGGAGCGCGCATTGCGACGGATGAACGAGGCGGGCGTACTGGGCAAATTCGTGCTGGCCTTCGACCATGCCGTCGCGCTCATGCAATTCAACATGTATCACCACTATACGGTGGACGAGCACCTGATCCGCGCGGTCGGCAATGTGGCAGCCATCGAACGCGGTGAACTGAAGACCGAGCACCCGGTATCGAGCGACGTCGTCAAGCGCATCAAGTCGCGCGAAACGCTCTATTGCGCGATCCTGCTGCACGATATCGCCAAGGGATTGCCGGGCGACCATTCGAAAATGGGCGCGTCGATCGCCGAAAGCCTGTGCGAGCGCTTCGGGCTCTCGGCCGCCGACACGGCTGCCGTGTCGTGGCTGGTGCGCAATCATCTCGTCATGAGCGACACCGCGCAGAAGCGCGACATCGCCGATCCGAAAACCGTGCGCGATTTCGTCGAAACGGTGCAGTCGCCGGAAATGCTGCGTCTGTTGCTGGTGCTGACAGTGGCCGATATTCGCGCCGTGGGACCGGGCGTGTGGAACGGCTGGAAGGGCCAGTTGCTGCGCGAGCTTTACTACGAAGCCGAAGCGGTGATGTCGGGCGGCGACGCGGCGCCTGCGCGCGCCGCGCGCATCGATCGCGCGAAGGAAGCTCTCGCCAAGCACATCGCCGATCTGCCCGCGCCCGCGCGCGAGCGTGCACTAACCCGCCACTATGACGGCTATTGGCTCGCCTTCGACGACCAAGCGCATGCGCGTTACGCGCGCATGATGAGCGCAGCCGATTCGGCGGGCGAATTGCTCGCGCTGTCGGCAGAGAGCAACGAATTCCGCGCGGTGACGGAAGTTGTCGTCTATACGCCCGATCATCCGGGATTGTTTTCGCAGCTGTCCGGCGCGGTCGCCGTATCGGGCGGTTCGATCGTCGACGCCAAGGCGTTCACGACGGCCGACGGTTTCGCGCTCGATATTTTCTCGGTGCAGGATGCTGAGGGCGGCCCCTTCGGCGATCTGGGACGCGTGGCTCGCTTGCGCCAGACCATCGCAAAGACATTGTCCGGCGAGATCCGGCCGCGTGCGATCATCGCCAAGCGCCCGCCAAGGAAGCGCGCCAGCGCATTTCATGTCCGGCCGAGAGTCAATTTCGACAATGAGGCTTCGGCCATCGCGACCGTCCTGGAAGTTGAGGGGGCGGACCGGCCCGGGTTCCTCTACGACGTGACCCAGTCGATCTTCGAATCCGGGCTTTCGATCTCCTCGGCGATGGTCGCGACCTATGGCGAGCGCGCGATGGACGTTTTCTATGTGCGCGACGGCTTCGGCCACAAGGTCGTCCATCCGGAGCGCCTCGCGAGCGTCGAGGCGAGGTTGGCGAAGGCCCTGCAGGGCGGGACCCCTTGAAGCTTATGGCCGCGTCGGCGATAAGGCCCGGCCCTTGATCCTCTTCCCCCACGAGTGGGAGAAGCGTCCGGCGAAGCCGGATGCAGGGGGGAATCAACGTGAATTCCCCCTGCGCCTCGCTGCACTCGGCACTTCCTCCATTCGTGGGGGAGAAGGATACGGGACGGAGTCCACTTTCACGGAAATCGGCAACAAACATGACAATGCCCACCCACACGCCCCTCGTTTTTTCCGGCATGCAGCCCAACGGGAATCTGCATCTGGGCAATTATCTGGGCGCACTCAAGAACTGGGTGAAGATGCAGCGCGACATGAACTGCATCTATTGCGTCGTCGACATGCATGCGCTGACCACCTGGGTCGATCCGAAGGAGCTGACCCAGAGCATTCGCGAAGTGACGGCCGCCTATATCGCGGCGGGTGTCGATCCGGCGAAGACGATCCTGTTCAACCAGAGCCAAGTGTATCAGCACGCGGAGCTCGCCTGGATCTTCAATTGCGTCGCGCGTATGGGCTGGCTCAACCGCATGACGCAATTCAAGGAGAAGGCCGGCAAGAACAAAGAGAATTCGAGCGTGGGCCTGTTCGTCTATCCGGACCTGATGGCCGCCGACATCCTCGCTTATAAGGCGACGCATGTGCCCGTGGGCGAGGACCAGAAGCAGCATCTCGAGCTCGCCCGCGACATCGCGCAGAAGTTCAACAACGATTACGGCGTGCCGGATTATTTTCCGCAGCCCGAGCCCGTGATCACGGGCCCCGCGACACGGGTGATGTCGTTGCGCGACGGCACGAAGAAGATGTCGAAATCCGACGAGTCGGATTATTCGCGCATCAATTTGACCGACGATGCCGACGCGATCGTGCAGAAGATCCGCAAGGCCCGCACCGATCCCAATCCGCTACCCGAGTCCGAAAAAGGATTCGAAGGCCGGCCGGAAGCGGAGAACCTGATCAACATCTATGCCGCGCTCGCCGACGAGACGCGCGAGCAGGCGATCGCGCGCTTCGCGGGCCGGCAGTTCTCGGCGTTCAAGAACGAGCTCGCCGAGCTGACGGTGTCGAAAATCTCGCCCATCACCACCGAGATGCGCCGACTGCTGGGCGATCCGGCCGAGATCGACCGCATCCTGAAGGCGGGAGCCCAGAAGGCCAGTGCGATCTGCGCGCCGATCGTTGCCGAGGTCAAACGGATGACTGGCCTGGTGGGCTGAGGTTAACGTTGGCCGCAATTGATCTCGACCCCGCTTCGGCCCATCTATAGGCCATGACTCCCGAAGGGGCGCATTCCGTGGAATGGGGCCAGGCGCTGCGCGCATGGTGGCGCGGCATTCGCGCGCGAATCGCGGATGTGCGCGCCAGGGCCAAATCGGCAGGCGAGTCGGTCGTCGATGCCGGTTCGGGTGTGTTGCGTGCCCCGCGCATCGGCCGCGGCGCCCGCATCGCACTGGGTGTGGCCATCGTTCTGGTCGTCTTCTATCCGCTGGCTGCCTGGTACTACAGCACCATCGACGACAATCCGGATTTCGGTCCCCGTTCCGATGCGGGCGCGCCGCATGAAAGCCAGACGGCGATCGCCATGATCGCGCTGATCGATCGCGAAGTGAACAAGCATGGCTGGGCCGCGAGCGCGCCGTTCTACGAGCCGCCTGCGCTGCTCGACAACATGCCGAACTATCAGGAAGGCATCGTCGGCGCTCTCTCGGTCGTGGCCCTCGCATTGCGCGACCGGATGGGACACACCGCCGACACGCCGGACGGCGATTCCGATCTCGGAAGTGCTGCGGAGCTGCTGCAATATCCGCCCGATGTGTGGTTTTGGAATCCGCGGCAGTCGCTGTGGCCCAGGGCACCGAGCGACGACCAATATCTGCGCGCGCTGGCGGCACTCGCGAGCTACAACGACAGCCTTGCCGGCGGCGAGGCGCAATTCGACGCGAGCGCGGAAAATCTTCAGGCGATCCTCGCGCGCGTCTCCGACGATCTCGGCGCGTCGTCCGCCACGATCGAATACCACGTGGACCGCGCCTCTGGCTCTCTGATCGAAGAGCGCAGCGACGACATCTTCTACAAAACGAAAGGGCGGATGTACGGATATTATATCGTGCTCAAGGGGATGCAGATCGATTTTGCCGGCGTCATCCGCGAGCGGCATTTGCAGGCCACCTGGGGCAGCATGATGGCAAGCCTGCGCGCGGCGATTTCCATGCGCCCCTCCATTGTGCTCGACGGAGCCCCCGACAGCGACTTCGTCCCCTGCACCCTGTGCGGCGAGGGCTTCTACGTGCTGCGGGTGCGGAGCGAATTGCAGACCATCGGGAACGCGCTGCAGAAGTAGATGCACTGAACAGCCTTCTGCGACATTGCAACTCCTTGTTGAATCGGCAGGGTTGGCAGAAATTGCGGGCCGCGAGGGATTTATGCCGCGGACATTAAAGCTTGCAGGGGTGCAGATCGCGCTGGTCGCGATGCTCCTGCGCGCGCTTCTGCCGGTGGGCTGGATGCCCGATGTAGCCGCCGGCACGCCTTTCGTCATCTGCACCGTGAACGGACCGCTTCAGGCGGCGCATCTGCCTGACACGGGCAAGCATCAGCCCGGTCATGACGACAGCCGGCAAAACGACATGTGTCCGTTCGCGGCTTCCGCTCATCTTGCGACTCCGGCCGCGGCGGCGAGCATCGCGGCGTCGACACAGATTGCGTCCTTCGCGCCTGTTCAATCGCTTGCGCCCGCAGTTCACACAACCGGGCGTTACGCGCTTCAGTCTCCCCGCGCGCCGCCGTCATTCGTCTGAGAGTTTGGAATATTTGAGCCTCCTGCGCGGTCTTCTTCGCGGGGGCCCATCCAACTTATCCGGCCAATCCATCGAACGAGACTCCCATGTCGAATAATCTCACGCATCCCTTGTTTTCATTCGAGCGCTGGCATGCGCTCGCGGTCCTGATTCTGCTGATCATTGTGCTCATGCCTGCGAACGCTTTCGCCTGCGCTTGCGGCTGCGCGGTGTTCGACGTGGGAACGAGCTCGCTGCTGCCGACCGGACCCGGCGGCACCGTATTTCTCGAATATGACTTCCTCGATCAAACGACGAATCGGGACGGAAACAAAACGGCCCCGGCCGCCGACAACACCGACAAGGAAATCCGTTCGAATTTCCTCGTGGCCGGCGGCCAATACATGTTCAACAGCCAGTGGGGTGTGATGGCAGAAGTGCCTTACACCGACCGCACTTTCCGCACGTCGGATCCCGGCGATCCGGGCGCGTTCGATCACGGCGCGCTGGGCGACATCCGCCTGATGGGCGTCTATTCGGGGTTCTCTGTGGACATGTCCACGGGCCTCGTCTTCGGCGTCAAGCTTCCGACGGGAGATCATACCTATCCGAATTTCGATGCCGATGTGGAGATCGGATCGGGCAGCACCGATGTGCTGATCGGTGGTTATCATTCGGGTTCGCTGACGGCGGATCGTTCGTTCTCCTATTTCACGCAGGTGCTCTATCAGCACGAAGTCGCCACGCAATATGCGTATCGGCCGGGGCCCGAGCTCAACGGTGCGGCCGGCGTTTCGTACAACAACATCCAGTTCGGCGACGGCTTCCATATCGCGCCGATCGTGGAGTTGATCGTTTCCGATCGCGGCCGCGACGGCGACGCCAATGGCGATCCCGTCGATAGCGGCTACAGCCGGCTTCTCGTGGCGCCCGGGGTCGAGCTCGATCGGGGAGACTGGAAGCTCTACGCCGATGTGGAAATTCCCGTTTACGACCACGTCAACGGCAATCAGCTTGCGGCGCCCGCGGCGCTGAAGTTCATCGCGAGTTACAGCCTGTAGCAGGAAGATTTAACGCGGAGGACGCAGAGGAAGCGCAGGGGTCGCAGGGTAAGGAGTCGCTTCGCTACTCCTCGCGCGGCCACAGCGCTTCCTCTGCGTCCCCTGCGTTAAGATCTTTTGAGTGCTGGATGAGTTTGGGATTGAGTTTAATCACAAAATTTCTCCATGGCCGGGCCGCACATGGAGAAGTGAGGGGCGTCAACCTCAAGCCCAATCTGCTCTAATTCAGGGATTCACGGCACTCGAAAACGCGCCGTAGACGCCGAGACAGGAGATCAGTACCGACAGTCCAATAACGACCCCGGCATAAATGCCTTTGATGCGATGTTCGGGCGGCAATGCCTTGATCGCGAGCAGCACGAGGAAGCCCAGCACAAGCGGCAGCATCAGCGCGTTCATCACTTCGACGCCGATGTTGAGGGCCACGAGATTTGGCACGATCGCCACCACGACCGCGCCGCCCAGAACGGCCAGAGAGAACGCGCCGTAGAACCACGGCGCCTCGAACGGGTGATGTTCGAGGGAATGCTTGTACCCCGTTACTTCTCCGAAGCCCCACGCTGCCGCCAGCGACACGACGATGGCAGCCACCATGGCCGCGCCGATCGTGCCCAGGCCGAACACCAGCTTGCCGATATGGGGACCGAGAAACGGGATCAGCGCGTTCGCGATATCGCCGATCGTGTTGAGGCTTGCATGGCTGTTCGTTTTGCCGATCGTGGCGGCGGCCGCGATCAGGATCGCCGCCATCACGGCCTGCGCGATGATGGAGCCGAGCGCGGTATCGAGCCGCGCGTGACGGTAGTGCTCGGGCTTGAGCTTTTTGTCGGCAATGGCCGATTGCTGGTAGAAAATCATCCACGGCATGATCACCGCGCCGATATTGGCTGCGACGAGATAAAGATAATTGCCGCTTTGGAACGGCACGTGGGTCAGGCCGCGAGCGAGTTCGCCGGCATCGGGATGCGCTTCGTAAGCGACAAGAAAGAATGCGAATTCAAACAATCCCAGCGCGATCGCCACGCGCTCCACGCGGCGGTAGGACCCCGTCCAAACAACCGCCAGCAGGAAGAGCGCGCTGATGGCGAGGCTTACCACGCGCGGGATGCCATAGAGTTCGCCAACGCCGGCGACCCCCGAAAATTCCGTCAGCAACGCGCCGGTGGCGGCGATGCCCAAACCCGTGACGGAGACCCAGGCCCAGAACGGACCCCAGGTCGCCCGGATCAACTCGCCATGGCCCTTGCCGGTGAAGATGGCGAGGCGAACGGTCAGTTCCTGCACGATGTAGAGCGCCGGAATCAGCAGCAGCTGCAGCAGGAGTAGCCGGTAGCCCCATTGGACGCCGCTTTGGGCGGCCGTAATGATGCTACCCACATCCGTGTCGGCCAGCATGACCACAAGGCCTGGGCCTGCCACCGCAAGAAACATCTTCCAGTGGGGCAGCGATAGCCAGTTTTCCGTCCGGGCGGCATTCTTGGCGGACATAAGCGGGATCCCGGGTCAGATGCGAATGGGTCTTAATTTCAGTTCCACGGCGCAGTGATGCCCCACAGACGCTCGGGATACAACCCTTAAGGCTTATCTGCGCCCGGAGTGCCCGGCGCGATGCCGTAGCTGAACATGACGTCGCGGGAGCGACGCACGAGGCTCTGGCCGCCATCGACCGTGACGGTCGATCCCGTCATGGACGGCACGCGTGCGATGAAGCTGACCGCTTCGGCAATGTCGTCGGGCACGCTGCCAAAGCCCAGCGGCGTCTTGCCATGCGCGTCCGCGAAGCCTTTTTCGGTCTGGTTGCCGCTGCGCAAGGACAGGCCCGGTGCTACGCCGCAGACGCGGATGTGCGGCGCCATCGCCATTGCGAGCAATTCCGTCGCCGAGGCGAGCGCGGTTTTCATGATCGTGTAGGACAGAAAATCCGGATTGAGATTGAAGACCTTCTGATCCAACAGATTGACGATCAGGCCCTTGGCGTCCTTCGGCAATTGATCCGCGAAATAACGTGCCAGCAGGACCGGCGCGCGCAGGTTTGCCGCGTAATGCGCGTCCATGCTCGACTCGGTTATGTCCGCGATGTCGTCATATTCGAAGATAGCAGCGCTGTTCACCAGGAGCGAGCAGAAGCCCAGTGACGCATTCGCCTTCTTGAACATGACCGGCAGATTGGCCGAGTTCGTGAGATCGCAGGCGACGGCAATGGCGTGGCATCCGTCCTGCTTCAATTCGCGCACCAGGGCCCGGGCTTCGGTTGCCGAATGGCGATGATGGATCGCGACGCGCCACCCCTCCGACGCAAGACGCCGCACGATCGCCTCGCCCAATCGCGCTGCCCCGCCGGTGACGAGCGCGTATCCGGCGCGAGACGGGAAATCCCTGTCGAATGTGGGCTCCATCACGCCCTCACGCGGTAGAGCTCCACGCCCGCGCCGGCTGCTTCGTTGTAGACATCGGGCTTCAGGATCGAGACGCGGCAGGCTTTCACGCGCGCATCGCGGAAGCCAAGCTCGACCAATTCTTCCAGCAGGCTTTCGATCAGAACCGTGTGCGGACGCGCGGGCCAGGCGCGGATCGCCTCGCGGATGTAGTCGTAATCGACGATGGAGGACAAACCCTCGGACGGCCGCCCGATATCGTCGGCAAACAGCTCGATATTGATAACGATGCGTTGAGGTCTTTCGTCATGGCGCTCCCACGCATGCACGCCCAGGCGCACTTCCGTCACGAGGTCGCGGATCATCATGCGCGCATAGCCATGCTCGCCCATGAACGGCGTGCCGGGATAAGGCGTCGGGCCGGTTGAGGATTTCATGGCGAAGCTCTAGCATCTGCGCGCCGCCGCGGACAACTCCCGGCGCTTCAAGCGAGCATCCGCAGCTTTGGCCGCAAAAACGAACGTCTCGCCTCTCCATATCGCGAATTCCGCGCATGCGATCCGGCATGTCTTCATCCGCAATCTGGAAGTGCTCGCCCATATCGGCACGCATGGCCATGAGCACGGCAAGGCACAGCCGGTGCGGATCAATATCGATCTGGGCGTCGAGGATCTCGCGAAGATCGAAGACAAGCTCGACAAGGTGGTCGATTACGAAGCGATCACCTCGAAGGTGCGGGCGATCGTCGATCGCGGCCACATCAATCTCGCCGAGACGCTCGCCGAACGCATCGTCGAAACCTGTTTCGAAGATGCCCGCGTGCGCACCGCGCGTGTGCGCGTGGAGAAGCTGCATGCGCTGCCCGGCGCCGAATCCGCGGGCGTCGAAATCGAGCGCGAGTCGCCGAAGGGTTAGGGTCTACCATCTCTCCGACAGCGGGATATGTCCCGGCTGTGCCGCCACGCGCGCGAGCCAGCGCGAGACGGCGGGGTAGAGCGCGAGATCGAAGCCGCCATCCTTCGCGCAATGGGTGTAGCCGTAGAGCGCGATATCGGCGATCGAATATCGGCCGCCCGCAAACCAGTCGTTCGCCGCGAGATGCGTTTCCATCACGCCCAGCGCGGCATTGCCCTTGGCATGCCATTCCGGCACCAGCGCGCGCTTCTTCTCCAGCTCCTCCTTCGGCGCAAGGGCGAGCCAGAAACGCGCCACCGCGATATAGGGCTCGTGGCTGTATTGCTCGAAGAACATCCACTGCAGCGCCTGCGCACGGCCCCATGTGTCGGAGGGCTGCAACGGGGAGCCTTCGCTCAGATACCACAGGATCGCGCCCGACTCCGGCAGGCAGCGCCCATCGTCAAGTTCCAGCATGGGCACGCGGCCGTTGGGATTCTTGGCGAGGAAGGGTGCTTTGCGCGTCTCGCCGCCGTGGGGCGGGTAATCCAGGAGCTTGAGCGGAATTCCCAGCTGCTTGGCCGCCAGACGGATCTTGTAGCAATTCCCGGACTCCTGCATCTGATGGAGTGTCGTCATGGCGTGGGCCCCTTCGTCAGCGCGCGCGCAACATGCCCGATTCGGCCATGCAAGGGTCGCGAGGCCGTTCTGCGGAATGCGCGTTCTAAAATTCTCTCATCCGACACGGGCACCAAAGCGTCGCCACAGCGTTGCCATAGACTTGGGGCACTGTGTGCCTCGGGAGCGGATATTTCCGGAGGGAACGATTATGAAATTTCGGTATTTGGCATTGGGCGTGATGGCGCTGGGCGGCGCGGCCGGTTTTTTCTGGCCCGCACAGGCCGATGTCCCCATGCCGATGGACAATCCCATCTCCATCGACGGCATCCAGACGGTCTGCACGGGTATTGGCGACGAAGCGCAGAAAGACCCACGCTGGCTCGCGTTCCCGATCCGCATCGAGTTTTCGAACGGCGGCGCGCAGTACCTGTCGGGCGCCCATGTCGTGCTATCGTCGTCAGGCGGCAAGACGCTTGCGGCGCTCGATTGCGCGGGTCCCTGGGTGCTCTTCCAGGTTGGGCCGGGCAGCTACAAGGTGACGGCGACTCTGACCGGTGACCAGGGTGGCGGACCCAGCAGCGCGACGTTCTCGCCGCCTGCCAAAGGCCAGAAACGCGTCATCCTCGACTTCAAGCTTCCGCCAAACCACTGAACTTCGCGCGCAGCTTCAGCTGATGGGCACCATGCCCATCAGCGCGAGCGCGTTGCCGTCCGGATCGGTGAACGGACGCAACATCAACTCGTGCGTGGCGGTCCGCTGCAGCACATGCGCGGGTCCCCCAAACTTGACGCCTTTGACCTCCAGTGCTGTGCCCAGCGTGTGAATGTCCGGCGCGTTGAAGTAGAGGATCGAGCCTCCTATCGGCTGCCCCTTGGTATGCTCCAGGCCTACCATCAGGCGCGTGCCCTCGAGCTGGAAGAACAACATCCCGCTCACTTCGAACAGCAGCGGCAACCCCAGCACGTCGCGATAGAAGCTTTTGGCCCGCTCGAGATCGCGGCATGTGAGGCCGACCTGCATCAGGCCGCGGCCTGCAAGACTGTTGGCATCCTGTGTCATCTTATTCTCCCGCGATATCGGCTCATCGTCTGCCAGCTTTCTTTGCGTACAACTCTTCCATATTATGAGGTCGTCACATAGTTAGGTAACCTAATAATTATCCTCCCTACAGGTGCTGTCAAGTGGCCGCGAAAATCCCCCCTAGAAGGACCGAACAGATCGCCGATGCGCTGCACGGCGCGGCCATCCGGCTGCTGCGTTATGTGCGCAAGGAAGATGTGGCGTCGGGCATCACGGGGGCGCAGCTGTCCGTGTTGTCGGTGCTGGTGTTCGGCGGCTCGCAGACTTTGGGTTCGCTCGCCGCAGCCGAGCAGGTGCGCCCGCCCACGATGTCCCAGATGATCGCGGCCCTCGAAGAGCGCGGGCTTGCAATCCGCCGCCCATTGGATCGGCGCTCGATCGAGGTGTCGGTGACGGAGAAGGGAAGGCGATTGCTCGAAGCAGGCCGCCGCCGCCGGCTCGCGCGTCTGACGAACGCGCTGTCGGGTCTCAATGCGGAAGAACTTCAATGTCTGGCAAAAGCAGCGCAGTTGATCATTGGGTCGACCGGGCCGACTGTTTGACGAATCTTCAGACTTTGTTAGTGTTCTATATTGATCGGTGCATGAAGTTTATTTGCCGATTCCCGCAATGGGCGGGAACGATACCCGGCATGTCAGGTTTAAAAGCTGCGGGAAGCAGTTGAACCCCTCCCGGATGCGCAATCGTATCCGATGACGAAATGGGCCCAGCGCATTCGCGCCACCGCGAATAGGGATCGTGGCGTTCCACCAGATTGGGCGTTGAGCCGCACTCCGGCCTCCTTCGACGCTCCGCAATCCGAGGTGAACATGTCGCTCCGCGCCAATGCACGTCCGCGTGCCGCATTGAAATCGTCTGCATCGTTTGGCTGGTTGAAGGCGTCCCGAATGGGCGCGGGATTGCTTCTGGCGGCCCCCCTGTTGGCGGGCCCTGCCTGGGCCAACCCTGCAGGCGGCGTGGTGACAAGCGGGGCAGCTTCCATCTCGGCGTCCACGAATGCGACGCAGATTCATCAGTCGAGCGAAGGCGTCGTCATAGATTGGTCGAGCTTCAATATCGGCAACGGTCAGACGACCACATTCGTACAGCCCAACGCAGCTGCGATCGTCGTCAATCGGATCGGCAGCAACAGTGCGTCGCAGATCATGGGAACCCTGGATGCCAATGGCCGTGTCGTATTGATCAACGGCAATGGAATGCTGTTCGGCAAGACAGCGCTGGTGAATGTCGGCGCACTTATCGCCACCTCGACCGACGGCGCCGATTCCGATGTTTTGGCGGGCAAGTTCGCCAAGGCCGGCAATCAGGCCGCAGCCGTCAGGAATGAAGGGTCGATCACGGCTTCGCAAGGCGGTTTGGTGGCGCTCGTTGCGCCCAGCGTCACGAATTCCGGAACGGTGCGGGCCAAGCTTGGCACCGTCGCGCTGGGAGGTGCCAACGAATTTACCGTCGATTTCACGGGTGACGGTCTGGTGTCCTTCGCCGCCCAGGGCGATGTGGCAGGAAATGCCCGCGTCGCGAATTCAGGTACGATCGCCGGTGCGAATGTTTCGCTGACGGCCAGAGCCGCGGAAGGACTTGCGACCGGCGTAGTCAGCATGACGGGCACGATCGTGGCCCAGAGCGCACATCAGCAGGGCGGTTCCATCGTGCTCGACGGGGGCGATGGCGGAAACGTCCTCGTTTCGCATGCGACGCTTAACGCATCTGGAGCCCTTGGCGGCGGCAATGTCCAGATCGGCGGCTGGAACGAAAACGCCGCCTCCGTCGACACGACGAGCATCGTCAATGCGTCTGCGACGCAGACCGGCAATGGCGGCAGGATTGCGGTGATCTCGTCGAACACGAATTTCGCGGGCCAGGCGCTGGCTCAGGGCGGCAGCATGTCCGGCAACGGCGGCACAATCGAGACGTCGGGGCACAACCTCGATTTCTCCGGATCGCGCGTCGACGCCGCTTCGGCCCATGGCGTTGCGGGAACCTGGACGCTCGATCCCGACGACCTCATCATCCGTGCATCCGCCGCTGCCGCGATCCATCAATCATTGCAGCATGGAACCAGCGTGCTGCTGCAAACGACGGCCGACGGCGCGACGGGCCCCGGCACCGTGGACACTTCGGGCGTGGGCAACATTCTTATCAATTCCGGCATCAGGTGGACGACGGACGCGGTGCTCACCATCGATGCCTATCACAGCATCGATATCAATGCGAACGTCGAAGTGGCGGGCACCGGAACGCTGAATCTCGATTACAACGATGAAGCAACAAACGGCAGCCTCAACTTCGCCAACGGAAGTGTCGAGTTTTTGGGTACACATGGCCTTCCCACTCAAGGCACTCTCAATATCAACGGCACCCACTATACGCTTGCCGCCAGCATCGCCGCGCTCGCGAGCGACATCGCCAGCGATTCCGCGGGCGACTTCGCTCTGGCCGCCAATTACAATGCCGCGACGGACGGTGCCTACGCGTCCTCGCCGATTTCCACGCCCTTTACGGGAAATTTCGAGGGTCTCGGCAACAAGATCTCCCGTCTCACAATCACCGACGCCTCAGACAGCGACGCCGGCTTGTTTTCGGAAATCGGGGTCGGGGGTACCGTAAGCAATATCCTGTTGAGAAATGTCGATATATCCCTCACGAGCAATTCGGGATCGGTCGGCGCCCTCGCGGCGGAGAATTTCGGTTCGATCGACAATGTCAGCGTCACGGGCAAAGTGACCGGCGGCTTCGGCGAAAATGTGGGCGGCCTGGTTGGCGTGAACTATGCCCGCGGATCGATTCTCGATTCCGGCGCATGGGATTCGGTGACGAGCGGTTACCTAAGCGACACCGGCGGCCTGGTCGGCCAGGATCATGGCGCGATCCAAAAATCCCATGCGAATGGCGACGTCGTTGCGGGCTACTCCAGCAGCGCCGGCGGCCTGGTGGGACTTGATGGCGGCGCGATCAGATCCTCCTATGCGACCGGCAAAGTAACCGCCGGATACGAAAGCAACGCCGGCGGATTGGCGGGATATGCCGATCGCACCATAACCTCGTCCTACGCGCAGGGCGCCGTTACGGGCGGATATTCGTCGAATGTGGGTGGCTTGATTGGCGATAACGCCGGCACAATCACGGGCGATTACGCCATGGGCTCGGCGACAGCCGGATACTCTTCCGATGTCGGCGGCCTCGTCGGCAATAATATCGGCGCGATCACGAACGCCTATGCGCGGGGTTCCGTGACGGCCGTCGCCGCATCCGATGTGGGCGGCCTCGTGGGCTACAACAATGGCACCATTGCCTACGCCTATTCGAGCGGTGCCGAGACCGATTCCGGCGGCACGGTCGGCGGCTTGATCGGGTTTGACAATTCTGCGCCTGGCAGCCTCACCGACACCTACTGGGTCCGGCGCAAGTCCGGTGTGTTGAACAAAGCCGACGGTGCCGGAAACGAAAACAACGATTCGGGCATCGCAGGGCTGACCATGAAGCAATTGACGTTGGGACTGCCTGCCGGCTTCGATCCGTCGGTGTGGGCGGAAAGCGGAACAGTCAACGCGGGCCTGCCATATCTGCTCGCGTCACCGCCAGCCTAGATCTGGGCGTCCAAATCGGCGATTCCGGGCGGCGCCCGGGATCGCCGAAGTGTCATTCGGCACGGCACACACATATCGACGTCAGCTTCGAAAAAGCTGCGAGTGGCAAGACCACTCGCGCTTTTGCCGTTTGCGTCGTTCGCTCATCCTGCCGATGGAGGCCGGGACTTCTGCTGGCGCAGCTTTTCGTCCAGCCAACGGCCCCCGCTCGACCGCTGTCACCGTCGATCGTATATTGGCGGTCTTCGCCGGCGCAGCAACACGGCGCGGAAAAAGAGGAACGCCCATGAAAGTCGAGCGTCTGCCGCCCATCGTCTCGTCGCTGAAGCCCAGCAATCATCCTTATCTGAACGGGGCCTGGACTCCGCTTCTGGAGGAAGTGAATGCGAGCGATCTCGACGTGATCGAAGGGAAAATCCCCGACGACATCGACGGCATCTATCTGCGCAATACGGAAAACCAGATTCATCAGCCGCTCGGGCGCTTTCATCCATTCGACGGCGACGCGATGATCCACATGATCAGCTTTCGCGAGGGAAGCGCATCCTATCGCAACCGTTTCGTGCGGACGCGCTGTTTCACGGCGGAACAGGAAGCTGGCGGCTCGTTGTGGGGCGGTCTCGCCGATCCCGCGCATCTGTCGCTGCGACCCGGCTTCGGCGCGCACGGGTCGCTGAAAGACAATGCGAGCACGGATATCGTGGTCCATGCGGGCAAGGCGCTTTCGACATTCTATCAGTGCGGCGAAGGCTATCGGCTCGATCCCGAGACGCTCGATCAGGAAGGCGTCGCGCCCTGGGGACCGCTTGACGGCATCTCCGCGCATACGCAGGTCGACGAACACACCGGCGAGCTGATGTTCTTCAACTATTCGAAGCACGCGCCCTATCTGCATTACGGCGTGGTCGATCGCTGCGACCGGCTCACGACCTATATGCCCATTCCGCTTGCCGGCCCGCGCCTGCCGCACGCCATGGCGTTCACGGAACATTATTCGATACTCAACGATCTGCCCGTGTTCTGGGACAAGGATCTTCTGGCGCGGAATATCCATGCGGTACGCAAGCATGAGGGATTGCCGTCGCGCTTCGCGATCGTGCCCCGCCACGGCGGCGAGGTGCGCTGGTTCGAGGCCGAACCGACATATGTGCTGCACTGGGTGAACGCCTTTGAAGATGGCAGCGAGGTCGTGCTCGACGGCTATTTCCAGGAAGAGCCCACGCCCGCACCGCGCCGCGACGGACCGCCGGGCTACGAACACATGATGGCTTATCTCGACGAATACAGCTTCCGCCCGAAGCTTCATCGCTGGCGCTTCGATCTCGCAACGGGAAGGACGCGCGAAGAGCGGCTCGACGATCGCGTGATGGAATTCGGCATGATGAATGGCCGCTTCGGGGGCCGGAAATACCGCTATGCCTACAGCACGATCTCCGAGCCCGGATGGTTTCTGTTCAAGGGGTTCGTGCGCAACGATCTCGAAACGGGTGCCACGAAGGAATTCACGCTTGGCGCCGGTCGTTATGCCAGCGAGGCGCCGGTCGCGCCGCGCATCGGCTCGACGCGAGAGGACGACGGCTATCTCGTGAGTTTCGTCACCGACGAAAACACGGGCACATCCGAATGCATCCTGCTCGATGCCGCGCATCTCGAAGACGGACCCGTTGCGCGCATCGCGTTGCCGCATAAATTATGTAGCGGAACGCATTCCTGCTGGGCCGATCGCACACGCTTGGTTTGATGTGCGCACCAACATAGAGCATAGGTTCGTAATTTGGTACGATTTCGGACCTTATTAGTGACTCCACCGGCGCAGCGTCTGCATATGGTACGGTAGCGGACTTATTTAATGCGTGTTTGCAGCTTCGAGCGCGTATAACAATGGAATCGTCCGCCGATTTTCAGGGCGCGGACGGCTAAGAGAGACATCGGCAGTGCCGGCTCTTGCCCCAATCCAGGTGAGAAGCCTTTGGCGCGCGCAAAAATTTCGGGCAAATTTCGCAATCGGTTGCTGGCGAAGCTTGAGCCAGCCGATCTCGCATTGCTGGCCGAGAACTTCACGAGCGTTACGCTGGAGCGTCGCTATCCGCTCGAACTTCCGAACCGGAAGATCGAGCATGTCTATTTCATCGAGCATGGCATCGCTTCGGTTGTCGCCGCGGGAGATTCGGGTCGCGAAATCGAAGTTGGTCTGATCGGTTGCGAAGGTCTGTCCGGGCTCGCAGTGATATTGGGCAACGACCGTTCGCCTCATTCGACCTATATGCAGGTAGGCGGCAGCGGCCAGAGGATCTCCCTGCAGGCATTCTGTGATGTGATGGATCGGAGCGCCGAGCTTCGGGCCATCCTCTTGCGTTATGCGCAGGCCTTTATGATCCAGACGTCCCACACAGCTGTTGCCAATGCGCGCGGCTCGGTGGTGGAGCGGTTGGCGCGCTGGATGCTGATGGCGCATGACCGGGTCGACGGCGACAACATCGCACTCACGCATGAATTCATTGCCGTGATGCTGGGCACCCGCAGACCGGGAGTCACCGAGGCCGTTCAGACGCTGTCCAGGAAGGGGTTCATTCGCACGGATCGCGGCCTCGTCGTGGTTGTCGATCGCGAAGGCTTGCTGAAACGCGCCGGAAAGCTCTATGGCGTGCCGGAAACCGAGTACGATCGCTTGATCGGTTGACGGCTTACGAAGCCCGCGCAACGGCGGGCGCATCTTTCTTCGACGCGCACCATTCCTGAATAACCATTTCTTCACCGCACCACAATTCTGCGCGATCGCATGGAATATCCCGCAACGACGCGAATTTTTTCACCGCGTGGTCGTTGTCGGAAAAATCGCCCATATAGGCCAGCAGCGTGCCGCCCCGAGCATCCAGAAACCGCAATTCATACGCTTTCATGAGCCGCCCTCCCCAAGGTGCTCGCCACTGGAAATTCTCGACCGAATGCGCATGATGTCCACCGCAAAATGGGTACGATTTCGTACGAAAGTCGATTTCGACCACTGAGGATATCGGTCATGAAACTGGTGACATTCGAGACCGGAAGCGAACCGCATACGGGCGCCGTGGTCGGCGACGCGATTGTCGATCTCACGGCGGCAGGCTTGCCGGCCGGCATGATCGACCTGATCGCAGATTGGCCGCGCCTGGCAGCGAAAGCGCGCGAGGTCGTCGACTCGACCAAGCCGGAATTCAAATTGTCGGACGTGCATCTGCACGCGCCCGTGCCGAACCCGCAGAAGATTCTCGCGATCGGCCTCAATTACGCGGACCATATCGCAGAGAGCGGGCAAGCCAGGCCCGAAAAGCAGATCTGGTTTTCCAAGCTGCCCAATGCCGTCAACGGGCCTTACGATCCCATCCAGATTCCCAAGGCGTCGTCGGCGATCGACTATGAAGCCGAGCTCGTGGTCGTGATCGGAAAGCGCTGCCGGCATGTGTCGAAGGCGGATGCGGCTTCCGTCGTGTTCGGATATGCCGCGGGCAACGATGTCAGCGTGCGCGATTGGCAGTTCCACACCGCCCAATGGATCGTGGGAAAATCCTTCGACACCCATGCGCCCATCGGTCCCTGGATCGTCACCTCCGACGAGGTCGGCGATCCGCATACGCTGGGGATTCGCGCCATCGTGAACGGCGAACTGCGGCAGAACTCCAACACGAGCAATCTCGTTTTCAATGTCTTCGACCAGATCGCCTATCTGAGCGAGGCGATGACGCTTCTTCCTGGCGACATGATCTTTACCGGAACGCCGGGCGGCGTCGGCGTGGCGATGAAACCGCCTTCGTTCCTGAAAGCCGGCGATGTCGTGCGCATCGAAATCGACAAGATCGGCGCGCTCGAAGCAACGATGCGGCCCGAAGCCTGATCAAATTCTCCGCGAACGGGTAACAAAAAAAAGGCTCACCACGGAGGCACGGAGAAAAAGGGAGAACACGGAGAAGAAAGGAGTCGTGCGCGAATGCGCGCAAGTGGCTTCTCTTTTTTTCTCCCTTTCTTCTCCGTGTTCTCCGTGGCTCCGTGGTGCATCTTACTTTTTTCGGCACCGACGTTATCGCTCTCGAATGATCGATTACTCGGGTCTGCCGCGGAGAAGTTTTGGTATTCAACTCGATTCGAAACCACTCTAATCATTTACAATCCGGCACAGGAATTTTTCGATGTTGGACGAAAGCTGCGATACGGAGTTCTCGTCGTCGAGAACCAGGCGTACGCAGATGCCATCGAGGAACGCCGAGAGCACGTCGGGCAGCAGTGCGGCGGTCTCCGCATCGAGCTTCCCCGATTCGACGAGCGGCGGCAGTTTCGAACGCATGAAGCCCGCCGCATCGTCGTTCCATTGCGCGAGTTTCACGATCGCGCTTTTCGACGGCGGCGGCCGCAACAGCACGCGATAGCGCGAGCGGTTTGCGTTGAAATCGGCGAGGCACGCATCCAGCAACCGTTTCACGATATGATCTTTGGGATTGGTGTTTGCGAACGCGGCTTCCGCACGCGCGACATAGCCGGAGACGCAATAATCCAGCACCGCGTCGTAGAGCGCCTCCTTCGACGGGAAATACCAATAGAAGCTGCCGCGGCTCACCTTCGAGCGGCGGATCAGATCGTCATAGGTCACCCGCTCGAAGCCTTGCTCGGCGAAGCATTCGAGGCTTTCGCCGAGAATGTGACCCACGCGGTCGCCACGCAGGGGAGCCCGCTGTTTTTTCGCCGTCTTCCGTGCCGCCGCGACCATTTACGAGCTCTCGAATCGTCTGCTCTTGAATAAACCGACTATCCAGTCTAGTAAATAGTCTATAAGCAAAATACGAGGAAAATACCATGGCGAAAGTCGAATATGTCACGCGCGCTCACATGAAGGCGCTCATCGAGCCCTATGGGCTTTCGGAGGCCGTGCGGCACGGCTCGACGCTCACCATCGCCGGCCAGACCGGCATGAACGCTCAAGCTCAGATCGTGGAAGGCGGGTTGAAGGCGCAAGCGCTGCAGGCGTTCCGCAATATCCGGGAGATTGTCGAATTCGCGGGCGGCAGCATCGAGAACATCGTGCATCTCACCTGGTATCTCGCCG
>Ga0302326_10009749_pt1 | contig 20920 bp, 14 predicted proteins | sample Palsa_T0_3_FD_202264 | JGI IMG/M metagenome (GOLD analysis project Ga0302326, IMG submission 202264) | Peat permafrost microbial communities from Stordalen Mire near Abisko, Sweden - Palsa_T0_3 | ecosystem: Environmental > Terrestrial > Soil > Palsa > Peat permafrost | place: Sweden: Abisko...
TGGCTCAATTTCAAACGTCACGCGGGATTTATCTGCCAGTTCAGCGGGGTCAGCCCAGGTTAGCACCAGACGTTTCGGCGGCATGCTTTCCAGCACTTCGCCAGTCATCCGGACGTTGCGTTCCTTGTCGGCACCGACATGCTGCCATTTCGAACCTTTCTTCCAGTCGGAGTTATTCTCTCCCCCTCCCCATTACTGGCGGGTGAATTCCGGGTTTGTAATAGCAGCCCACAACCTTTCGGGAGTGGTCTTGATGTAGGTGGTGTATACTTGCTCAGGCTTGTTCATGATGATCTTCCTTTAGTGCTTGTTTTAGGTTGTGGAGTGCATCAAGCCTCCGTTTTTCAAACTTGCCGATCCAACGCATGTATATTCGTGGTGGCTACCCGTATGGAGCCTTTGGCGCTGGCAGCAGCCCCGAAAGCCTTCTGGCTTTCGGGGTTGCTTGTGGTTCGAGCTCCGCCCAACAAGATTGCTGGGCGTCTGTGCGATGTCTCTGCTCAAAACGCATTTTGCGGGACAAAGGCCAACCTCCGAGGGTATACTCCCTCACGCGATGCGCAAAATCGGATCAAAGCAAGGATGGAACTGCGCACTGGTGATCATCCTGTGGGCGGGCGGCCTTCAGCTCAGTTTGTACGCCCAGCAGGTGGCCAAGCTGAGTCCTAAGGTGATGGCGGTGGTGAACGCGCCGCCGGTGGACTTAAAAGACGATGACGCTCCCCTACTTCGGCTGAAGAAGGAGCGATTCAATGCGGCGTTGAATGAAGCAAAGGCTCGCTTCGACCTTTACAGTCGCGGTTTGACGCGAATACCCGAACTGATCGCGGTGGGAGAAAGGCTGTTTGGGGCAGAAGTAGACCTCTACGACAAACCGGAAGAGAAGGCCCAAGTTCTGCAGCGACAACTGGACGTCTATAATGAGGCCGAAGCAAATCTCCAGAAGCAAGTGAGGCAGGGACTGGCGACGCAAGCTGATCTCGAGCGATTGCGGTACAACAGACTGTCGGTTGAGATCGATCTTTTTAACAATAAAAACGTCCACGATGAGCCCGGACCCGCTGCGCAACCCACCCCAAAATGAGCGCCTCTACGAGCAGGTGAACTGGTGTGAAGGGTTGAAAACTCACGTTCACGAGCGTTCTCGGGTCGAAACCAGAACCTGAAGTTCCGTTACGGCACTGAGAAGTTCTTCGAGACTGTCAGCGCTTTTGTCGCTGCCAATGTCCGTTTTCTCAATGAGGTATTCGATCTGCGTTTGACCTTGATCAGCAATTTGCCGTTGGTGCCGATCGATCCGGTCCGCACAAGCTTCCACCGCATTTGGTAATCGCTCGGCAAATTCTAGCCTAACCTGAGGCTCCCCCTCGTATATCGTCTGACCTGATCTTCGTTCTCTTACCCACGCGAGGCTACGAACATAAATTTCCTCTGTTGCGGCGATCGTGTCCTCCAGCTCTGGTCCTTCCGTGGCTATCGCTCCGTGAATCAGCTCTTCGAAGGTAGCTTGCTCCTCGTATGAATTGGCCTCAGAAAGACGGGAAGCTATTTCAAGCTCGAGTTGCTCCCGTTGCGAGCTCTGATTCTTAGAATCATTGCTTCCCCGCCCGACGCGCAGCAAACGAGCGATAGTTCGGAGACAAGCGGCAAGTCGTTCGCGGGCACTCAATTCGGCGCTCTCCGGCCAGATCAAGGCGAACACGGTCGTGGCGATGCAGATACCGATGACAATGCCGATAAATCGATCCCGAAGAGGGTCAATGCTCTCAGGCGGTCCGTAGCCTTGCAGGAACCCGAGATCAAAAGCCAGCGCTATCTGAAGACCGAGGTATGAGATCCGATCGTTGCCAGCAGAGATCCATGCCGCCAGGCCATGGACACAAAATACCACTAAGAGAAATGTTGCCAGAGTCTCGAATCTTGGGATGACCCAGATGGAGCAGATTAGACCCAAACCGGCTCCGATAATGCACCCGACGATTCGAAGGAATCCCTTATGAATGGTCGCTCCGTTACTGGCCAGCGCGATGATCAGAGGAGTGTAAAATACGGTGTGAATCCCGTAGTAGTCGGCTGCCGTGTAGAACAAATAACCGAGCATTCCCGCCAACGTGACTTTAATAGCAAATTGCACGTGCCTCGGATTGCTAAAAGCGTCTGCGACAAAAAGGGAGGGCTTGCGCCGGACTGCGGCTTTTTGAGGCTGGTTCTCAGGCGCCGCATCTGCACCAGTAAGATCATGTAACGCGTATTCGGCTTCCAGGAGTTGCGGCGCGATATTTTCGGCGCGTTCCATTGCGGGCCGCGTCGCATTACACGAGGGAACAAAGCTCGCTTCGAATTCCTGCTGAAAGGATTCTGCTTCCTTTTTCAGTCCGCTTAGAATCGCTGTCTCCCCGGAAGCGATGGCGACGGTGGCCGACAACTTCAGGCGTGTTTTCGCATAGGACAACAGTAGCCTCGTGATTTTGTCGAGGCCTAAAATCATGCGCGTCAATTCAACTTTTTTTCCACGGAAATCACGGGACTCTAGCAACGAAAGCTTCAAAAGTTTGAGCAAGCGGATCGGCCCACCCCTGACCAGCGGGAGAAGCATTTGTGCGCCCGCTGAAGTTTGACGTGTGGTGAGTTGTTCCGTTGCGGCGGAAACAGCATACCATCGGGTCACGAATTCCCGCTGAAGCAAGCGGGCTGGCGAAACGGGAAAAAGTAAAAGATTGGCCAACCAGGCAACCGCGACCGGGAACGCGACGGCCACCCAGAGCCAGAGAAACTGGTGGACCGTTTCCTCCGGGCTGGGAAAAAGGTAAACCACACTTTGCGACGCAGCGACGATAAAGCCGAGGATCCATCCGACCGCTCCGATTGAGAGTACCCGGAAGAGGAACATCCCAATAAAGATTTCCAATCCGATGCCGGGAACTCGAAACTCTGCACGGTCACCGGTGAATTTGTAGAGTAATATAGCCACCGCAATAGCCAGGGTGATTGTAAGTAGGACCAACAGCGCGGTGATAGCCGTGGTTACCTTTTCCTCTTTTGTTATGAACAGAACAAAAAAGGGCATAAGATCCTGGAACGGCATCCTGAAGGTATAAGCCACTAAGACGATCAAAGTGCAGGTGACGGCCAACCGGAGCGTTATACGGCCGCGTCCCGGGAACGGTTTGAGACTGTCCCAAAACATTCTTGGCAATGAGACTCCCCGATACTCTGAACATCTGGCATAGTTCGCAATTTTCTCAGGCATCGTTGTTATTTAGCGCCTTGAGATGGAGCGAAACCCACGATCGTCGTCACCGCCGTAGTACCCATCCGGAATATTTTAGGGTCAGGATTCTCGATCTCGATCCGGACGGGAAATCGTTGCGCAATCCGCACCCAGTTAAGATCTCGTTTTACAAATGGCAGCCCCTTGATCTCGACGTTATTTTCCTGGGATTGTACCGCCGGCGAAATCCCCTGCACGATTCCCTGAAAACGTCGGTCAGGATTCGACAAGAGATAAACCTCGGCTCTCATCCCGGGACTGATGTTTTGTAATTCCCGCTCGCGAAAGTTTGCCAGGACATACCACTTTCGAGAATCGAGGAATGCAAAAATCTCAACGCCGGCGTGCGCATAAGCTCCTTCGGAGATGTTTAGTCCTACGACTTGGCCATCAAACGGTGCCTGGATCCGGGTATAAGACAGCTCCAACTGGGCCGTTCCCAAAGCTGCAACAGTCCCGGGCCGTTGGGCTTGCAGCGTGGCCAGGGAGCTGAGAGCGACACCGGCTTGGTTGAGTTTCTCATTTGCCTGCGCAACCTGCGCCTCCAGGGAGGCGACTTTCGTGCGGGCCTCGTCAACCTGTTCTTTTGTGGCGTAGCCTTTAGGTAACAGGGGTTCAAGACGACTGAGAGTATCTGCAGCCTGATCTCGCTCCGCCGTTGCCTGGCGGACGGCCGCCTCCGCGCCTTTGATCTGGTATTTTAGTTGAGCGTCCTGCGATTTGCCGATCTCGATCTGTTGATCGAGAGCATCCAAAGCCGATTTCGCCCGGTCAACATTCAGTTGAAAATCCGCTGGATCAATCTCAAATAGAAGATCGCCCATCTTGACGAACTGGTTGTCAGTTACGTTGATCTTAGTAATTGGGCCGGAGACACGAGGCGCAATTCCGATGATGTTTGCCCGGGATACTGCGTCGTCAGTCCGAGGATGTCGCTCATTGAGTTCCCATGCCCACAGGCTTAAGACCACCGCCAGACCCAGTATGATCAAGCCCAGGATCAGAACGAAGAAGCGCTTGAATTTCCCTGCACCTAGGCTCGGGCCCGACTCGGTGGACAGGTCAGGTTTTGCTTTTGGACTTGTATTCATGTGTTTACCTCGCGAAGAAGCAGAACCAGACAGAGATGCTGAAAATCAGGATAAGGCTGACGCTCAGGAGGAAACCCCAAAGGCCGGACGGTCTAATATCAATGATTCGTGCCACCCCACCGGCAATTACGGTAAGCACAATCCCGGCCGCCAAGGAAATTAACCACGCAGGAAAGTAAGATCCAAAGACATCAATCGACGGTACCCGTTTCTGGGGAGAGCCACAGCTTTCGAAAAAGGGCACCGCAATCAGGACCAATAGCTTTCGGACCTTGGTGGAAAGAGATTTCGAGATGGAGGGATTGGCGGGCGGCTTCAAGCGCGGTTATTTTTTCTGTGTAGAATCGGTGGTCATTGGCGTATTGCCTAGTTCTCCCATTGCGTAAACGAGGCTAGTTGCGGCTTGATGGATCGCAGATTGCGTTTCGAAGACCGAATTTCGCGCGCTCGTCAATTTCGTTTCGTTTGTCACAACATCAGTATAGGTGGAGAAACCTAACTTGAAGGAAGCAAGTACTGCATCGTAGGCGCTTTGGGACGACTTCAGCAAAGCTGCCGCAGCGGCTCCACTGCGGATGGCTGTGCGCAGATCAATATAGCTCTTCCAGACTTGCTGGACGGCTTCGTCACGGGTTCGCTCGAGCTGCTCTGAGGCAGCCTCCAGTTCCGCGCGGGCGGCCTGCAACGATCGATCTCTCAGGAATCCGTCGAATACCGGCAACTCGAACCCAAGAACCGCGCCAAAGGCTGGAGCGCTGGTGTCAAACGTATTGGTGCCGAGACTCGTCCTTTCCAGACCATAACCCACATTCGCAAGCGCATTTATCTTGGGGAAATAGGATGCCTTTATCGCTTTAATCTTGTCTTCGGCGGCTCTCACCTTGGCCAGCGAAACGACTAGATCGGGGCGCCGGGATAGTGCACGCATTACGAATGAGACCAGGGGTGTTTCGAGGTCGAGTTCCACTGAACCGGCGAAGTTATCGGCGATCCGGATTTGCACGGAGGGGTACAATCCGATCGAGTTCATCAGATCGACGAAGGCATCTCGCTCAGATCCGCGCGCCTTTACGAGATTAAACTGCGCTTGCGCGAACTGTTGCTGCGCCTGAAGATATTCCGGCTGGGTTGCCAGCCCGTTTTCCACGCGAGCTTCGACCGCGGAATGAACCGTCTGCGCTGTCTCGGAAGCAGAGTTGGCAACCTTAACCGATTCTCGCGCCAGGTTGTAGGCGTAAAAACTCTGGCTGACCTCAAACACAATACGTTGATGCGTGGCATTGAAGGCGACGTTCGCGATCAGAAGACCTTCCCTGGCTGCACTCACGGTCGCGTCTCGCTGCCCGAAGTCGAACAGGAGCCATTTCATCGTCAACTCGGATTGATAAAGAACATCAAAATGAAGAGGGTCACCCTCGCTCAACGTCACCGCGGTTTGTACCGACCCCCCGGTCGCCAGTGCCCTCTTCAGAGCGGCTTGGCTCACCTCGAGCTTGGGAAATGGAACGAAGAATCTTTGGTAGCCGGCCGCTGCCGCTAACGACAGATACGGGTAATAGGCGGACTTACTGACGCCCACGAGCGCCAGCGCCTGTCTCGCGTTCTGCCAGGCCGCTCGCGTCGCCGGATTCAATTGCTCGGCCAGATCAATCAGATCCGCAAGCGTATATTCCTTTCGTACGTCGACTAATTCCTTGCCTTTCTCCAACGCTTTAGCTGAGCCCTTCTGTAATGCATTTTCGTACGCCGGCAGGTTGGGAGGGGCCCAGGGTCTGTCCGAGGTGGGAGCCACCTGTTCTCGATTCGGTGCCGGCACAGCCGTTTCGATCTCTGCCATCCCGAGCCAGAAAAGCGCGACAACTGTCACGGATCCTTGCAGTCTTCGGAAGCGCAATTTGTTGCGGTGAAACACTTTCATTATGCAGAAGCGCTGACATATGGACATGGACGGCCTCAGGTTGAGCATCCGCGTCAAAGATGAATTTGACGCCAGGGTGGCCCGGCGAATCAAGTTATTTAGCAGCATTTTGCGTTTCTCTAACGAAACGATGTCGTTACTCCGCGCGTACATTCCACGAAGTCGTTCGGGGCGTAGGCGGTCAGCAGAACGAGCGGTGTCACCGCGCCGACGAGGACCAGGCCAAGAGCGGTCGGCGTGTGAGCGGGCAGCAAGACCGCAGCGAGCGCGCCAAACAGCGCGCCTAAGATCGAACCAACGAAGCGGTCGATTGCCGCCTTCAAAGACCCGCCGACGCTGTTCTGGGTAACGATGATGGCCGTCAGCACGGCCCAGTAGACCTGGGGCAGACGGAGAAGTTCGCTTCACCATCGGATCGGTGGCTCGCTGCTGGGCGAACAGTTCCAGCTCGCGTGCCAGGGCGCCTTCCAAGATTGATACGTCGGGAGCGAGCAGCACGGAAGACAGCCGAATGAAACATCAGCTTTCGTGATAGGAAATAAGAAATGACTATTATCCGACAAGGGCCAAACGACGGATCGATGGAAGCGAAAGGAATGTAATAACGAAAAACAGAAGATATGGAAACAGTAGCATTCACACTGATCAGTAGATGGAAAGAGACGTTTGTCCCTGAGGCGGCCGAATTTCGGCCCTTCGATTTACAAGCGCTCAGACATTCGTATAACGCCAAGGACAACTCTCCGATCCGACCGTCTGACAGGAAGAAGTCGTTTGTCACCCAAGCATCATAAATTGCCGACCGAGGAAATTATAGCTACCACCCCATTATGGGTCCTTCCTACGTATCGGATCCGAGCCGGGCACGGTTTGACGGAAATATAGGCAATTGGCATCTGCTCAGAGTAGCCGCGGAGTGCACCGTAAAGATCCCGGAACGAGGCAAACGCCGGCTCTGGCAGGGCACCTTGTCCCGAGGTCGTTATCACCTGCGTAGACCACGACCGCCGCAGGCTTAAGCCGTAAGACCAAGGGGGGACACATACCGAAGGCAATCGATCAAACGCGAACCACCGAATCCGCAGTTGACGACCGGGTACCCGGTCAATTCCTCGCTCAGAGTCCTCCAGCGACGAATGGACGAACTTCCATAAAAATTATTGGCCGTTGCGAAGAATCGATTCGGCGGTTTTCGAGTGAGGTGACTTCCTGCTCAAACGAACCTATGGGAGGAGCGCAGGACGCGAGTGAAGGAGTGGCACCGGGCATCGCCGGCACACGAAGATTGAGCGGGATAGCGCCAATAAAACCGTTCTTGCTAACGCCGCGACGACGTGAGCTGCAAACGTTTTCACGCTCCTTCAGACCTGTCTCCAGAGCCCGAGCAATGGGCCGGTCCGGCCAACGGTCGGGTCGGAATTGGGAAAGACTAAATGGGCCATTCGCTCAGCCATGGCGGCCGTCGGCGCCTCTCGGCAGATGTCCCAAGTCTGGTCGGGCGGATAGGCTCCGACGACAAGGAAGTCTGAGGTAGCATCGATACGACAATGGCCTGTGCCGGTCGGAAGGACGGCAACATCCCCAGCTTGAACTTTGATTTCACGACCTCCAGGTCCGCCCAGCATTAGCCTCGCCGAACCGGCCGCAAACCCGAGCACCTCATGGGCGGTAGAATGATAGTGGTGAAAGGAATAAACGCCATTTCGCCACTGGGCCGGCCAGCCAGTGCGCTCGAAGAGCGCCTCGAAGGTCGAAGCCGTCTCTCCGCCACCTTTCGGAGTAATCACGCCCCGATACAGCAGGACGGGGAGAACCGGATTGTTAGGCATCCAGTCGTTCGCCTCAAGGAGAAAGGATTCAGGAACCACAGGCGATCTTCCGTTTTGGCCGAGAGTTGCTATGCCCGTGAACGAACCCACTGCGCCGGCGGTTATGATTTTTATGAAAGTACGAAGTTCTGTGTTTGACATGAAATATACTTCAATCGTTATATCTGCAGCATGGTCGTTGCCAACAGTTTAGGACAATCAAAAAACCTGATACATCATCAAGAACGATAATACCTCCTTTTGTTGGCAAATCTCAGCACCTCACGGGTTGGTCCTATTCCACGCCGTGAATAAGCTTGATGTCGTTTTCGCATCTGTGGGTAAATCCTGGGCAAGCTCTCCAGCCCCGCCCATTCGGGGGCACAGCGCCCTGAGTATTTGTTTAGCGTTATATTCGAATCCTTCTCGTCGTCGTCCTTCGCCCTCGGCCGTTTCTCGGATGCTTGGTAGCAAGCGAGCCTCCCGCCGATTGCTTTCTCCATTCAACCCTTTCCATCCCAGCAAACCGCCTCCATCCCCGGCTTTCGAAGAGCAAATGACCGGGGACCGGACGGCCACTATGCTGGTCAGATGAATGGCCAAGCTGGCCTGGATTGCCAAAGCTCTCGCGAACCAGATGGTGCAGGCCAATAGCCTCAATCCATGATCACCCGGTTTACCCGTCTCTGCAGACAGATACGCCGCATAAATCACTTTTACGCATTCCACGGCCAGATCGACGCTGGAGCGCGGTTCCCGGTTCTCGCGGATAGCGCTTACGAAATCCTCCAACTCCTCGGCGAAGCCGCGAAACCAGTCTTCGTCGCAACTCGGTCGGTTCCAACCCGCCTTCGTCTCGAGTTTTTCCGTGAAATATTCGCCCGAAAAAGTCGCCGCATCCGGAGCGTAGGTTTCGATCGCGTCATTGGATGTCATGTTCGCCTTGATCACGCAGTCGGTCATGAAAGCCGTCACGCGCGTGTTCAATCCACCCAGGCCCACATCGCTCACGAGAATGTTGCCGCGAGAACCATCCGCAAAACCGATCACAAGATTGGCCCAGCTTTCCACATCCACGTGATAGGAAATGCACAGACCGGCGACAATGTGACTATCGGCCCGAGAACTTATAACTCAGAGACTCGGAGCTTTGATAGGCCATGGCCATTTGGTCCGGAATCCGGGCCCCTATAATAGGAATTCCGCGATAAATAGGAAGAGAACGTTGAAAACACCGAAAAGAATAGCAATTCGAGAAAGAGCAATAGGAAGGAATCGACTATGAAATCTGTCAGTCTTTCTATCCTCACTGCCTTGGCAACTCTTGTCGTAGCGCCGGGTCTGATGGGCCAAACAACGGCTCACTTCGCTCAAGCGCCTGTCGGGCGTGTACAAGTGTCAAGATTCCACCTGACTCTGCCTGCGCAGCTTAGAGGGGGCTCATCAAATGTCCGAATCGCAGGGTTTCCAGGCGGCCCGACTCAAATACCCTATCCGCTGGTTCGCACCCCCGCGAACGATGCCTGGGCAGGGAATAACGCGTGGGCTGCTTACGACGCGAATCTGCGGCACATCCCGACAGCAGAGAATCCGAACCGTTTGGCGGCGCGCCAAAACCTTTTGGATCAAGGTCGCTTCATCCAGATGCCACAGTCCCCAGTTCGTGACAATTTCCAGTTTAGCGACAATGAGATCAGGTCAATTCAGGCAATTCTTCGGCGACTGGGCATTTATTCCGGTGAGGTCGACGGAATCCTCGGACCTGACACACAGCGAGCGGTCGAATATTACCAGGTCGAAAATAAGCTGCCGGTAACCGGACAGCCGGACCAAAGTCTAAACGCCTTGCTGGGCATTTTTTAATGTTTCCTTCTTGCTGGGAGATTCAAAACGAACTCGCCAGGGGCTTGCCAGTCCCCCTTCGTTCTAAGTACGATCGGGCTGGCAATCATCTGGAGAATGCAAATCGATGCGACACTCGTTTCTCGCCTACGGTCGTCTCTCAAGGAGGATGCAGCCCTCGACTTGTTGCGACGCTTCATAGGTACACCGAGTGTCACCGGCGCGGAGGCAGCTTTCGCGCAGCTCCTTGCGGATGAACTCAGGTCGCTTGGTGCCGACCAGGTGACGCTTGTGGACTTCGCGCCGGGTCGGCCGAATGTGCGCGGTCTGTTGCGTGGGGAACAAACGGTTGCCCGCCCATGCCTGTTAATCATCGGTCATACCGATACTGTACACGTCCGCGGTTGGTCCGAACACTGGGCCGGAACCGAGCGCGAAAATCCTTTCTCGGCCACCATCGTAGACGGCGCTGTCTGGGGACGCGGGGCGGGTGACCTGAAAGCCGGAATCGCCACCACGCTGGCAGCGGCAAGATTGCTGGCTGCAGCCGGTCTAACGCCGCCCGCCGACCTTCTCTTCGCCTTTGTCGGCGATGAGGAAAGCGGCGAGCCGGGCACCGGCGTCAGCGCTGGAATCAAGTCGCTGATCGAAGAAATCGAATCGAGGAAGGTACCCAAACCTGATTTCGCCGTCTATGTCGAACCGACTCGGCTGAACATTTATGCTGCGCAGATGGGATTTGTGATCTGCGAGATCAGCGTCGTTGGCCGTTCCGCGTATTTTGGCGTGCCCGAGCTTGGTTTGGATGCGCTCGCTGCTGCGCACGCTGTATTGTCAGCTGTCTGGGCGCATTCGGCCGTTTTGGAAGGCCGCGCACCGCACGAGCTCGTCGGTCGACCCTTCGTTCTTGCAACCGGACTGAAGAGCGGCGGGTATATTGCCGTACCCGGAGAGAGCCGCATCAGTCTGATCCTGAAACTGCTACCGGGGGAAAGTCTTGACGACGCGGTACAAGGCCTTGAGGCCGCGGTCAGGAACGCTCCAGTCGCTGACGGAATCGTCGTTTCTTTCGCCTATCCTGCCGGCAGGGACCATCGATTCGGCGGTACGCCAACCGAGGTCTCGCCGGACTTTGGTCCCGTCCGTCTGCTTGGACAGGCGGTTCAGTCGGTGCGTGCCGACCGCGGACTCATCGAGGGAGCGCCTTACTGGTCTGAAGCACCGTTCCTGATCGATCGGCTCGGAGTCCCCGCTGTCTACTGGGCTCCTGGCGATATCCGCAATTGTCACACCCTGGAAGAACGCGTGCTCGTAAAAGATTACCTTGACGGCATCGTTGCCTTCGCCGCCTTCGTTGCGGCCTTTGAAGGAAGTGAGGCTATCAATATTGCACCTACTTCATCCCAAACTTAGTGCATCGTCTCATATGTAGCGGGCCATGTACCAGCTACTATGAGACGATGCACTAGATCGAAGGAACAGATGTTATTCAAGCATTACTTCTTGACCGCCGCGCTTGCCGGGATCGTTGTGCTGGGTAATTCGAGCCTGGCCGCGGCGCAGACTATCGGTCCCAATGGTGAGGTCGCGACCCCGTCCAGTGCTCTCACCTTGAGCGATGCAGAGGTGGCAAAGCTAAAGGAAGGCAAGTATTCTGCTGCACTTGTCTGGCACACCTCGTCGGATTTCATCTCCGCTGTCACCGCAGGCGCCATCCATCAGTTCGATCGGGCTGGGATCAAAGTTGTGGCGACCACAGATGCCGGGTTCGATTCTGCAAGACAGCTCAGCGATGTCGAGACGGTCATGGCGAAGTCGCCGAGCGTGATCCTCGCCCTGCCCATTGACCCGATTGGTTCGGCCAAGGCCTTTCAGGCTGCAAAAGAGAAGGGCGTCCAGCTCGTATTCCTGTCTAATGTTCCTGCGGGTTACAAACAGGGAGTGGACTATGTGTCCGTTGTTACTGATGACCTGTTCCAGATGGGGAAACAAGCGGCGGATGCGCTCGCAAAATCGCTGCTCAAGAAAGGGAAGGTCGCCTGGATCTTCCATGACGCCCAATACTATGTCACTAACCAGCGCGACAACGCTTTCAGGGAGACAATCGAGAACGATTATCAGAACATGTCGATCGTAGCCAGGCAGGGGATCACTGACCCGGCGCGCGCCGAAGACGTCGCGCATGCGCTATTGACGAAGAATCCCGACTTGGACGGTATATACGTCACTTGGGCAGAACCTGCAGAGGGCGTTCTGGCGGCGTTGCGTTCGGCGGGTAATACCAAGGCAAAGATTGTCACGCTCGACCTTTCTGAGCCTATAGCTCTCGACATGGCCCGGGGAGGCTATGTAACCGCCATTGTCTGCGACAAAGCTTTCGAACTCGGTCGTGCCATGGCCGTCGCGGCGGGCTACGGCCTGCTCGGCAAAAAGGCCCCCGCTTTCGCAGTGGCCCCTGCTTTAACGATCACCAGAGAAAACCTCGCCGAGGGCTATCGAGAATCGCTCAACCGCGAGCCGCCACAGTCCGTTCTTGGCGCCCTTCAAACAAATCAGCCGCCGTCTAGAGGAGGGCAGTGATGTCCGTCCGTTCCAAGTTCCGTCGCATTCCGGTGGTTGGCCAAGTCGAGCCCAGCACCTACGTTGTTTATGTTGGCTTCCTCTTGATTTTTGCCGCATTCGCCGTCCTGCTACGGGACGAGGGTTTCCTGACCGTCTCCAACCTGTTGAACATCGTACAGGAAACCACACCCGTTACCGTGATGGCCATTGGCATGGTCTTTGTGCTGTCGGCGGGTGAAATCGACCTTTCGATTGGCTCCGTCGTAGCGATCGCGGCGCTTCTGGCGGCTGTAGTGATGCGGGCCCACAACTGGACGCTCGGCGTTGCCGCCGGGCTAGGTGCGGGTGCCGTGGTCGGTCTCATTAACGGTGCTCTCGTCGCCTATGCGCGGCTGCCATCTTTTCTGGTGACCCTGGCGACAATGGGCCTTCTCGCGGGCGTCGCTCGCAGGATGACTAATCTGCAGTCGGTACCGGTGATCGATACCACCTTCACTAGTCTCTTCGGGTCCGGCTCGCTGTTCGGGATCCCATCACTCGTTCTATGGACTGCTCTGGCAGTCTCCCTCGGCCATTACGTCTATCGCGAGACGCCGTTTGGCGCGCGCCTGCTGGCAACCGGCGACAACCCGCGTGCGGCGCGTGCGGCAGGTATCAAGGTCGACAGGTTGCGACTTAAAGTCTTAATTCTCGGCTCGACATGCGCGGCTCTCGCCGGCTTGCTCTATCTGGGACGAATCCAGAGTGCGCGCTATACCCTCGGCGAGACAGACCTTCTTACGGTCATTGCCGCGGCTGTTGTCGGTGGCACACGGCTCGACGGTGGCACTGGCACGGTTCTCGGTGCGTTGATTGGCTCGCTTTTAATGGGGATGTTGAACAATGGGCTGATTCTAATGGGCCTCGCCGTTTCAGAACAGATGGTTGTTCGCGGCTTCATTATCCTCGTCGCCATCGTCCTGACCTTGCGCGAACCACACCGAGCGCCATGAACACGACACCGGCGTTAAGTCTTCGCAACATCCACAAATCTTTTGACGGTATCGTCGCGGTCGAGGACCTCAGTCTCGACGTTAAACGAGGTGAAATCGTTGCCCTGGTTGGCGACAACGGCGCCGGAAAGTCAACCGTAGTCAAGATCGTTGCGGGCGTGCACCAACCGAGTTCAGGCCAGATTCGCCTCGCGGGCGAACTGGTCCATTTCATTGACCCGAGCCGGTCACAGGCAAAAGGAATACAGGTGGTCTACCAGGATCTTGCACTCGCTGAAAGCCAACCGGTTTACATGAACCTGTTTCTGGGCCGGGAGAAAACAAAAGGACGGTTCGGTAAGCTCGACCGAGCTGGCATGATCGCGGAGACCGAAGAGCTGATGCGCGAACTTAATGTGCACATTCCTTCGGCGAAGTCGACCATTCGCAAGTTGTCAGGGGGTCAACGACAGGCTGTGGCAATCGCCCGTGCGACCCATTGGGCCACGAATCTCGTTCTGATGGACGAGCCGACTGCAGCTCTTGGCGTTACAGAAACATCCAAAGTGGAGGACATCATCACCGGGTTGAAAGCGCGCAATTTGGCAATCCTCATCGTTAGCCACAGTCTCGATCAGGTATTCCACCTTTCGGATCACATCTGCGTACTCAGGCGCGGCAAGCAGATTTGCGTAGCTCAAACGAAGCAAACCGACAAGAACGAGATCGTCTCGATGATCACTGGATTGAAGGCGTCGAGCAGATAGCCCGTTTTGAGAGAGGGCAGTTCGCGAGAAATCGCGGATTCGCAAGACTGTGCATCGACGAAAAAATGTGGTTAACTGGAAACTCCACCCGTGTTTGACCTATCCAGATATGTCCTCGAAGCGCTGCGGAAGGATGAAGAGTTTATCCTTTATCGCGGGCGAAGTCAGGACGATACCTCTCAGGTTCTGGTGCGTTCGCCTGTGGCGGAGTATCCCAGGCCGGAAAGTCTGAAACGACTGGAGCACGCATATTCCCTTAAAGAAGAGCTTGATCCGGCATGGGCTGCCCGACCCATCGGGCTCACTCGCCATTGGGACCGTGTCGTATTGGTGCTCGAAGATCCCGGCGGTAAACCGCTCGATCAATTCGGCGGTTTCGCAGCAACACCCGCTGCCGGGCCAACCGCCGCCCATGCATTGGACTTAGGGTTCCGTTTGCGTGTTGGGGTTAATCTGGCCAACGCGCTCGGCCACCTGCATCGACGTGGCATTGTGCACAAAGATATCAAGCCGGCCAATGTTCTAGTTAATTCGGCGACTGGCCAAGCTTGGCTGATGGGCTTTGGTATCGCTTCGCGCCTTCCCCGCGAGCGCCGGTCGCCCGATTCCCCTGAGTTTCTCGAAGGGACACTCGCCTACATGGCGCCGGAACAGACCGGGCGGATGAACCGTTCGATCGATTCCCGGAGCGATCTCTACTCACTTGGCATCACACTTTACGAAATGCTGACTGGAAGTCTTCCCTTCACCGCTTCGGATCCGATGGAATGGGTGCACTGCCACATTGCCAAAAAGCCGATGCCTCCTTGCCAGCGGCTGAAGAACGTACCGCTCCCCGTCTCGGCCGTTGTTATGAAGATGTTGGCTAAGACTGCCGAGGAACGCTACCTGACGGCAGCAGGCGTTGAGAGTGATCTTCGGCGTTGCCTGGCTGATTGGGAAACTCGGAGCCGCATCGACGAATTCCCGCTGGGCGAACACGACACACCAGACCAGCTGTTGATTCCCGAGAAGCTATACGGCAGGAGGCGCCAGATCGAGACTTTGCTTGCCTCCTTCGAGCGCGTCGTGGCTAGCGGCAGGCCGGAGCTGGTGCTCGTCTCCGGCTACTCGGGTATCGGTAAGTCATCCGTCGTCAACGAACTCCATAAGGTGCTGGTTCCGACTCGAGGTCTTTTCGCATCAGGCAAGTTCGACCAATACAAGCGAGACATTCCTTACGCTACTTTAGGGCAAGCATTTCAGAGTCTGATCCATCCGCTTTTGGGTAAGAGCGAAGCTGAACTAAATGACTGGCGCGAGGCCCTTCGGGAGGCATTAGGTCCGAACGGGCGGCTCATGGTGGATTTAGTCCCCGAATTGAAACTCATCATTGGAGAACAGCCGCCACTTCCTGACCTTCCGCCGCAGGATGCTCAAGGCCGCTTTCAACTGGTGTTCCAGCGATTTATCCGCGTATTTGCACGGCCGGAACACCCGCTAGCTCTTTTCCTCGATGATTTGCAATGGTTAGATGCGGCAACCCTCGATTTATTCGAGGATCTGTTGACTCGGCCAGATGTCCGGCACCTGATGTTGATCGGCGCCTATCGAGATAACGAAGTGAGTTCCGCACATCCGCTGATGCGTAAGCTCGAAGCGATCCGCAATTCTAGAGCAGTTGTGCGCGAGATCATCCTCGCACCGCTGACTGAAGGAGACCTAAGACAGTTGATTTCGGAGTCTCTTCGTTGCGAAGCAGAACCTACCGCCTCGCTGGTGCAACTGGTTTACGAGAAGACAGCAGGTAATCCTTTTTTCGCCATTCAGTTTATCTCCGCACTGGCTGAGGAAGGACTGCTCACTTTCGATCATAGCGCTATGGAATGGTGCTGGGATGTCGAGCGCATTCGCGCCAAAGGTTACACCGATAATGTGGTGGACCTTATGGTTGAAAAGTTGAACCGGCTCTCCGTAAAAACCCAAAAGGCCTTACAGTTGTTTGCCTGCATCGGCAACAGCGCTGAGTACGTTCTGCTGGAAACCGCCTACGAGGGGCTGGGCAAGGACTTGCACGACGATATTTGGGAAGCGATCCGAACCGGACTTGTCTTCCGGTCAGAGGGTGCCTATCGGTTCCTCCACGACCGCGTCCAGGAAGCAGCCTATTCGCTGATCCCCGAAGTTGCACGTTGTCACGCCCACCTGCAAATCGGCCGCCTACTCGCGTCGCGGACTGAACCCGCGGAGATTGAGGGCCGAGCCTTTGAGATCGTAAACCAGCTCAACCGCGGATCTCACCTGATCACCTCTCCGGACGAACGTACGCAGGTTGCCGGTCTGAATCTCGTCGCGGGCAGACGGGCAAGACTTTCAACGGCTTACGCTTCGGCGATCGAGTACCTCACAGCTGGTAGAGCATTGCTGACCGAGGAGGACTGGAAGCACAATTACGAGCTTATGTTCGGGATTGAATATCAATTGGCTGAATGTGAATTGCTGACCGCGAGCACAGCGGCAGCGGAACAACGCCTCTCAATGCTGGCAGGGCGGGCCGAAACGGTGCAGGATATCGCTGCAGTTGCGCGCCTGCGCCTTACCCTCTACACGACGTTGGACCGGACGGACCGCGGTGTTGAGGTGTGCCTTGAATACATCCGACGAGGCGGCACGGATTGGTCGCCTCACCCGACACCAGATCAAGCTCAGCAAGAATACGACAGGATCTGGTCGCAGCTCAGTAGCCGCTCGATTGAGTCGATCGTAGACCTGCCGTTGATGACCGATCCCGAGGCTCTCGCTGAGCTCGAGGTTTTGACCGAGATCGTGACGCCGGCAGAGTTCACCGACGAAAATCTGCTTTTGCTCGTGATATGCCGCATGGTCAACCTAAGTCTCGAGCATGGCAACAGCGACGGATCTTGCTTTGCCTTTATTTATCTTGGCATGATAGCCGGCGAACGCTTTGGCAGCTATGGAATCGGGGTCCGCCTTGGTCAGCTCGGCTATGACCTGGTCGAGAAGCGCGGTTTGCGACGCTTCCAAGCCCGTGCCTATCTCTCTCTGGGAGATCTTGTCATTCCGTGGACGAGGCATGTCCGAACCGCTCGAGATTTAATCCATCGCGCCTTTGATACTGCAAACCGGATCGGCGACCTCACCTTTGCGGCTTACAGTTGCTTCAGCCTGAACGCCAATCTGCTGGCAACGGGAGACCCACTCGTCGACACACACCGGGAAGCCGAGAAAGGCCTCGAGTTTGCGCAAAGGACACGGTTTGGTCTCGTCATCGATACCATTACGGCTCAACTCTATCTGATTCGGACGCTCCGAGGCCTGACATCCAAGTTCGGCTGCTTCAATGATGCTCAGTTTGATGAGCTTCGCTTCGAACGTCATCTGGCGAATGATCCGCGTCTGGCGTTTGCCGAGTGCCGGTACTGGATTCGAAAACTGCAAGCTCGTTTCTTGGCAGCAGACTATTCTTCCGCAATTCAGGCGTCATCCAATGTACAAAGGCTGCTTTGGACATCACGGTTCACTCTTTTCGAAGGGGCGGAGTACGAATTTTATTCCGCGCTGTCTCATGCAGCGGTCTGGGACTCCACGACGGCCGAGGAGCGACAGCATCACCTCGAGGCAGTCACTGCTCACTACAAACAGCTTGGAGTGTGGGCTGCCAACTGTCCTGAAAACTTTGTCACCCGCGTGGCGCTGGTGAGCGCCGAGATCGCGCGGATCGAAGGCCGCGACCTTGATGCGATGCGCCTTTACGAAAAGGCCATCCGCTCTGCGCGAGAGAATGGCTTTATCCACATTGAGGGCATCGCCAACGAAGTCGCGGCCCGCTTTTACCTGTTGCGTGATTTCGAGAGGAGCGCGCATGCCTATTTGCGCGAGGCCCGGTACCGCTACCTCGACTGGGGAGCTGATGGTAAAGTGCGGCAACTCGATGAGTTATATCCGCACCTCAGGAAGGAAGAAGCCGTGCCCGCTCCAACGAGCACGATCGGCGCACCGGTCGAACGCTTGGACCTTGCTACGGTTGTCAAAGTCTCGCAGGCCGTGTCGGGCGAAATCGTGCTAGAGAAACTGATCGACACGCTCATGCGCTCGGCGATTGAGCATGCGGGTGCTGAGCGAGGTGTGTTGATTCTTCCGCTGGGCCTTGAGAAGCGGATAGAGGCGGAAGCCACCACCAGCGGTGAAACGACTATCGTGCGTTTGAGAGAAGCACTCGTGGCTGAGGCGGCGACGCCAGAGTCGATCGTGCATTACGTCACGCGCACCCAGGAAACCGTGATTCTCGACGATGCCTCGGCTCAGAATCCATTTTCTGGCGATACCTATATCGCGCAGCACGACGCCCGTTCAATGCTCTGCTTGCCGTTGATTAACCAGGCTAAGCTAATCGGTGTCCTCTACCTTGAAAATAACCTGACTCCTCACGTTTTCACTCCGAGCCGGATCGCAGTATTGAAACTGCTTGCGTCGCAGGCCGCGATTTCTCTGGAGAATACCCGTCTTTACCGCGATCTCGAAGAGCGTGAAGCAAAGATCCGGCGCCTGGTCGAGGCCAACATTATCGGGATCTTCATGTGGAACCTCGAAGGCGAGATTTTTGAGGCCAATGACGCGTTTCTACACATGTTAGAATATAGCCGTCGAGATCTTCTCTTAGGGCGCTTGCGCTGGAAAGACCTGACCCCGCCAGATTGGCGTGAAAGTAGCGAACGGGCCGTGGCAGAACTAAAGGCGACTGGGACCCTCCAACCCTACGAGAGGGAGTACTTCCGGAAAGACGGCAGCCGGGTGCCGGTGCTGATCGGCGCCGCAGTCTTCGAAGGAAATGAAAATGAAGGTGTCGCTTACGTGCTCGATTTAAGCAAACAAAAGCGGGCTGAAGAAGCGTTGCAGAAAGCGCAGTCGGAATTGACCCAAGTCACGCGGATGGCAGCACTGGGAGAGCTGACCGCCTCGATCGCTCACGAAGTCAATCAGCCGCTGGCTGCGGTCGTCAATAATGCCAACGCTAGCTTGCGCTGGCTTTCTCGGGATTCGCCTAACCTCGCCGAAGCTTGCGACGCTATTCGCCGCATTATTCGCGATGGAAATCGGGCTGGCGATGTGATCTTACGGATGCGGGCTCTCTTTAAGAAGGTTAACACGACAAAGGAACGCTTAGATATCAACGAGGCCATTGAAGAAGTTGTCGTCCTGGCACAGGGCGAAGTGCAAAGGAATCGCGTGTCACTCCAGACTCAGCTCGCTAGTAACTTACCGCTCATATCGGGAGATCGAATCCAATTGCAACAGGTGCTGCTCAATCTGCTTATGAATGCTATCGAAGCCATGAGTGGAGTGAGCGAGGGTCCACGAGAATTATGGGTAACTTCAGAGAAAGTCACTGGGATCTCCGCCGAACCGGAGAAAGGCAAGCTCGAGGGTAAAGCCTTAGCTGCCTCTGAATGGACGTTGGTTGCGGTGCGAGATTCGGGTCCAGGGCTGGATGCTAAGAGTCTTGATCGTCTTTTCGACGCCTTCTATACGACTAAGCCCCATGGCCTGGGCATGGGCCTGGCCATCAGCCGTTCGATTATCGAAGCGCACGGAGGACAGCTATGGGCAACGGCCCGTGGCGCCCGAGGCGCCGTCTTTCAGTTTACGTTGCCAATTCGCGACCAGCGGAATTTGGGGTGATTTATTGCCCCGGAGTGGGCCAAAAAAGCAAAAAAGGGGTCAGTCAACAATTCCTGACTGGATTGGTTTTAGCAGTCCACTTTCAGTTTTGACGCCTTTCTCCCTCGCATAAGTTGTTGGCTGACGCTCTCTCCGCTCTTCATCCGCAGGCGCTTTGCTGTCCAGCTTAGAAGTTTTGTCGTACTTTTGTGAATGGTCTCGGCAATGGCACAGAACGGCGACTCGTACTCGGACATGAATCCACGCGTTAAGTGGCTGTCTCGCCTATCGCGACGGGAAGCGGTATCAACTCAATACATTGAACATCGCGAGAGGCTTTTTCGATGTCAGCGGTCACTCAAAACCAGCCACTAAAGGTCGAAATTAAGGGCTTCAAAACCAGCCACTTTTTGGAACAGAAAACAGCTCCTCAAGACCGCGCAGATGCGGGACCAATGGGGCATGTCGCACGTCCTGAAAGTGAGTTTGCAAGCAACGATTTACAGTTTAGACGCAAGAGGCTGGTCCCGGCGGCGGATCGCCCGCGAGCTCGGGATCGATCGAGAGACCGTTGGGCGGTATTTGCTGTTGGCAAAACCAGCCATTTCGACCTCCGGGGTTGAAGGAACTGGTGAAGCAAAACCAGCCATTTCGACCTCCGGGCTTGAAGGAAGCGGTGAAGCAAAACCAGCCATTTCGACCTCCGGCAAAGGCATTGGGCGAAAGAGTCAATGCGAACCCCTGGCCGAAGTCATCACGGCTAAGGTCGAAGTCGGGTTAAGTGCGCAAGGGGCTGAAAATCCTCCCAGCAAAAAGCGGCGAAATCCTCCTGGAGGTCATCATGCGTCGCTACGAAAACCGTTCCACCATGATGACTTCCAACCGACCCATCGAAGAATGGGGCAAGCTGCTCAGCGATGTGCCCGCCGCCGGCGCGATACTCGACCGCTTGCTCCATCACGCCGAGATTATCCCGATCAACGGGCGCAGCTACAGACTCCAGCCTACTGCCAAGCAGCCACCAGGCAAAAA
>Ga0302326_10009750_pt1 | contig 20916 bp, 18 predicted proteins | sample Palsa_T0_3_FD_202264 | JGI IMG/M metagenome (GOLD analysis project Ga0302326, IMG submission 202264) | Peat permafrost microbial communities from Stordalen Mire near Abisko, Sweden - Palsa_T0_3 | ecosystem: Environmental > Terrestrial > Soil > Palsa > Peat permafrost | place: Sweden: Abisko...
ACGGCGCCGGTCGTGGGGTCAGAACGCCACCCGGCGTGTAGCGCAAGTGTTTCCGGATGCTTTGTTTGCGATGTCGAGGACATGGATTGGATCTCCCGATTGCAGAGCGTGGCGGTTCTGCGGCTTCGCTCGCCGCCCCGTACCCGCAAAGGAGTATAATATTCCATTTCAGTCAAGTATCGACGGCTCAAAAGAACGATTGTCGCGATAACGCCTTATTACCGTCTAAATATTCCAAATCATGCGGACTACGGAGAGCGTCCCACTTAAGGCCGACCCGTGCAAACGACCGGATCAGGGCATGGCCTAGGTCGCGCCGCGCGATTGGTTGCCGCGCCTTACCGCCACGATCTCTGCCAGAATAGAGATCGCGATTTCGTCCGGCGTAATCGCACCCAGATCGAGGCCAGCGGGCGCCTTGAGCTTCGCCAGGCGCGCGGCCGGTACATCGCGCTTCGCGAGCATCATCTTCAGCACGTCGGCCTTTTTGCGGCTGCCGACGAAGGCGACGTAATCCGCATCGACCGCGAGCGCCGCCAGCAATGCAGCCTCATCGCCGCGGCCTTGTGTTGAAACGACCACATAGCGGGCGCCGGCCTCCTCCACCGGCAGCGCGTAGCCTTCAATCCGGCGCTCGGCCTGTTCGAACGAAGCCTGCTCCGCCGACGGCGCGCAGACGGTCACGGCAAATCCGGTTCGCCGGGCGAGATCGGCTATCGCAACGGCGACCGGGCTCGACCCGCAAATGACGACCTGCGGCCGCGGCAGCACCGGCTCGACGAATATGTCCATCGTACCTTGGCTTGGGCACATGTTCTTGGCAAAGCGCACGCCTTCCTGCTCATCACCCGCCTCAACGCCATGATCGGCCAGCAGATCGGGCGGCTGCACCGACACCAGACGCGACTTGCCATCGCCGAGCGCATCCTTGGCGGCTTTGAGCACCGCGGCACGCGCGCAGCCTCCGCCGATCCAGCCTTCCGAGATGGTGCCGTCCGGCAGGATGACCGCCTTCGCTCCGGCCTTGGCCGCGGTCGCCGCCACCGTACGCACGACGGTCGCCACGGCAAACGGTTCGCCGGTGGATTTCCGGGTGGCGATGATCTCGTGAATGTCGGTCGAGCGATCCATGGATCAGATCCTCGCCAGGTAGGGTTCGAGCGCCGCCAGACTCTCGAGATTGTGCGCGGGCGCGAAGAGGTCGACATAAGGCAAAGCCGCTCGCATGCCGCGGGCCTGCGGCGAGTAATCGCGCCAGCCGATCAGCGGATTGAGCCAGATGATCTTCCGGCAACGTCGGCGGAGCCGCCGCATCTGTTCGCCGAGCTGCTCGGGTTCGCCGGTGTCATAGCCGTCAGACACGATCATTAGCGCGGTGCGCGAATTGATGACGCGCCGCGCATGCCAGCGATTGAACGTGGCGAGGCTCTCGCCGATGCGGGTGCCGCCGCCCATGCCCTGCGCCATCAGCGCCAGTTTGTCGACGGCCCGCGTCACATCGCGGTCGCGCAACGACGGTGAGACATGCGCGAGCCGCGTGTGGAAGACGAAAGCCTCGGCTTCGCGGAAGCTGTCGACGACACCGTGCAAGAAGCGGACGAAAAATGCGGTGTAGAGGCTCATCGAGCCGGAGGCGTCGAGCAGGACGACGAGCCGCAGCGGCTTGATCTTGCGGCGGCGCCAGGCAAGCTCGATCAGCGTGCCGCCGTGGGATACGTTGCGATGAATGGTGCGGCGCAGGTCGAGGCGGCGCCCATGGCGGCGTACCTGCTCGCGACGAACCAGCCGCGCCCGCATGGTGCGGGCAAGCCGCGCCGCGAGCGCGTGCGTCGCCGCGATGTCGTCGGGATTGACCACGTGACGCAGATCGACAGTCGACAGCGATTCGACGCGCGAGGCGCCTTCACGGCGCCCGCGCCCGTCGGCCGGGCTCTCCTCCTCGCCGCCGCTACGCCGCTCGGCGTGTTCGGGAAGGCCGAGCGCCTCTTGCGGCACATGGGCTTCGGCGAGCTTGCGGGCCGGCGCGCGGCTTTCGCTCGGCGAGCCAGAGAGTATCTGCCGCTGACGCATGCCTTCGCCACGCCAAAACGCATCGAATATCTCGTCGAAGCGCTCCCAATCGGAATGCGTCGCGCAGAACAGTGCGCGCAATGCCGGCTTGAGCGATGAAGGCCGCGCAACGGCGGGCGATGCCAAAATGGCCAGTGCGTCGCCGGTTTCGGCGAGGCCGACCTTATAGCCATTGTCACGCAGCGTGCGCGCGAACCCAGCGAGCCGGCGGACGGTGCCCGGCGCTCGTCCGTCATCCTGAGGTGGCGGCCGTAGGCCGCCCTCGAAGGGTGCACGGCCCGGGCCGTCGCCCTTCGAGGCTCGCGGCGCTCGCACCTCAGGGTGATGGTAAGAGGTCATCACGCCACCTTGCCGAGAAGACGCTCGCTCACCTCACGGGCCACGCGGGAGCGATCCTCGTGGGTCTTGAGCAGACAGATCATCGTCTCGTAGACCGCTTCCGGCTCCTGCCGCAGGTCATGCAGCTCCAGCCCCGCGAGCGTCGCGGCCCAATCGAGCGTTTCCGCGACGCCCGGGACTTTGCGCAAATCCTCCTTGCGCACAGCGGCGACCATGCGCGCGATTTGCAGCGCAAGCGATGTATCGATGCCGGGCGTGCGCGTCAGGATGATCTTTGCTTCGCGATCGACCTCGGGGAAATCGATATAATGGTAGAGGCAGCGCCGCCGCAGCGCGTCCGATAATTCTCGTGTGCCATTGGACGTGAGCACCACCCGCGGTATCGAGGTGGCCTTGATCGTGCCAAGCTCCGGAATACTGACCTGAAAGTCGGAAAGCAGTTCAAGCAGGAAGGCCTCGAACTCCTCGTCGGCGCGATCCACCTCATCGATCAGCAGGACCGGCGCCCTGTCGCGGCGGATGGCGGCAAGGAGCGGCCGTTCCAGCAGATACTTTTCGGAGAAAATGTGTTCCTCGATCGCGTCCGCGTTCTCGCCGATCCCTTCCCGCGTTTTGATGGCGAGGAGCTGGCGCTGATAGTTCCACTCATACAGCGCGGCGTTCTGATCGAGGCCTTCGTAGCATTGCAGGCGGATAAGCTCGGCGCCATGCACGGCGGCGAGCGCCTTGCCGACCTCGGTCTTGCCGACCCCAGCCTCACCCTCAAGCAACAGCGGACGTTTGAGGAATTCCATCAGCCACAGCGCGGTGGCGATATCGCGATCGGCGATGTAGCCGACTGCGGCGAGTTTGTCTGAAATCTCTTCGCGCGCAATGGTCATTAAGAGACCAAAGCCTCCTCCGCGTCATGGCCGGGCTTGTCCCGGCCATCCACGTCTTCTCTCTTCCCGTAATGTTGAAGTCGTGGATGCCCGGCACAAGGCCGGGCATGACGAATGTTGGTGGTTATTGGCTTACCCATGCAGGCCGAGCTTTTCCGCGGCCGTCCAGGTGCGCCAATTATCGTGCGGCATCTGGATATGGGTCGAGCCGAGGAAGGCGAAGGCGTCGTTGACGGCGTTGGAGAAGCACGGCACGCCGCCGACATTCGGGCTCTCGCCGACGCCCTTGGCGCCGATCGGATGATGCGGCGACGGTGTCGTGGTCCAGTCGGTCTCCCAGTGCGGGGTTTCGACCGCGGTCGGCAGGAAATAGTCCATGAACGAGGCCGTCGTCACGTTGCCTTCATCGTCGTAGTGGATCTCCTGGCCCATGGCGATGGCGAAGGCTTCCGTCAGGCCGCCGTGGATCTGGCCCTCGATGATCATCGGATTGATGCGCGTGCCGCAATCGTCAAGCGCGTAGAACCGCCGCACTTTGGTCGACCCGGTATCGACGTCGACGTCCAGCACGCAGATGTAGGCGCCGAACGGAAAGGTGAAGTTGGGTGGATCGTAATAGTTGATCGCCTCGAGCCCCGGCTCCATGCCGGGCGGCACCTCGTGGTAGGCCGCCCAGGCCAGTTCCGTCATGGTCTTGAAGCGCTCGGGATTGCCCTTGACGCTGAAACGATCGACATCCCATTCGAGGTCGTCGTCGTGCACCTCGAGCATATAAGCGGCGATCATTTGCGCCTTGGCCTTGATCTTGCGACAAGCCATCGCGGTCGCGGCGCCGGACACCGGCGTCGAGCGCGAGCCGTAAGTGCCGAGCCCGTAGGGCGCGGTGTCGGTGTTGCCTTCCTCGACCATGATGTTGTCGGCGGGAAGTCCAAGCTCGGTCGCGATGATCTGGGCGTAGGTGGTCTCGTGACCCTGGCCCTGCGACTTTGTGCCGAGCCGGCAAATGCCGCTGCCGGTCGGATGGATGCGGATTTCGGCGGAGTCGAACATGGCGATGCCGAGAATGTCGCAAGCGCGCGACGGCCCGGCGCCGACGATCTCGGTAAAGAACGCGACGCCGATGCCCATCAGATCGCGGGTCTCGCCGCGCTTGAAGGCTTCGCGCTTGGCCTTCTGTTCCGCGCGCAGCTTCTTGTAGTCGACCGATTCCATCGCCTTCTTCATGGCGGTTTGATAGTCGCCGGAATCGTATTGCCAGCCGAACGCCGACGTATACGGAAACTGCTCCCGACGGATGAGATTCTTCATGCGGAATTCGGCCGGGTCCATGCTGAGCTTTTGCGCCATGATGTCCATGGCGCGCTCGATCGCGTAGGCCGCTTCGGTGACGCGGAACGAGCAGCGATAGGCGACACCGCCCGGCGCTTTGTTGGTATAGACGCCGTCGACCAGAACGTGGGCGGTCGGGAAATCATACGAGCCGCTGATGATGCTGAAGAGTCCCGCCGGCCATTTGGTCGCGTTGGCGCAGGCGTCGAACGCGCCGTGGTCGGCGATGGTGTAGCAGCGCAGCCCCGTCACCTTGCCGTCCTTGGTGCAGGCGATTTCCGTCTCCATGTAGAAATCGCGCGCGAACGCCGTGGTGGAAAGATTCTCGATGCGGTCCTCGACCCATTTCACCGGGCGGCCGGTCACGATCGACGCGACGATCGAGCAGATATAGCCCGGATAGGCGCCGACCTTGTTGCCGAAGCCACCGCCGATGTCAGGCGCAATGACGTGGATCTTGTGCTCGGGGATTTTCGAGATCAGCGAGCCCACCGTGCGGATGACGTGCGGCGCCTGGAACGTGCCCCACAGCGTCAGCTCACCCCTGATCTTGTCGAACGAAGCGACGCACTGGCAGGTTTCGAGCGGGCACGGATGCACACGCGGATAGACGATCATTTCCTTGATCGTCACGTCGGCTTTGGCGAAAGCCGCGTCGGTCGCGGTCTGGTCGCCGGCCTGCCACGAGAAGATATGATTGGGGTGTTTGCGCTTGCCGTGCGCGCCGTCCATCTTGTCCTTCAGATCCTCGCGGATCACCGGTGCGCCCGGCGTCATCGCCTTGAGCGGATCGACATTGACCGGCAGCGCCTCGTATTCCACTTCGACCAGGTCGGCGGCGTCGGCCGCGACATAGCGGTCCTCCGCGATCACGAAGGCGACTTCCTGGTTCTGGAACAGAACCTTGCCGTCGGCCAGCACCATCTGGACGTCGCCGGCAAGCGTCGGCATCCAGGCGAGATTCACGGTCTTGAGCGTTTCGGCGGTGATCACCGCGACGACACCGGGCACCGCGGCGGCCTTGGTCGTGTCGATTTTCTTGATGCGGGCGTGGGCGTGCGGCGAACGATTGAAGTCGCCATAAAGCATGCCCGGCAACTTCATATCGTCGACGTAGTTGCCCTTGCCCTGCACGAAGCGAATATCCTCGACGCGCTTCCTTTTGCAGCCCATGCCTTCCAGTTTTTCGGCACGTTCCGCGGAAGTGGGGGTCATGTCGTTCATTCTGCGGCCTCCTGGAAAGCCACGCCGTTGATCTTCGCGGCGGCGAATTGAATGGCTTTGACGATGTTCTGATAGCCGGTGCAGCGGCAGAGATTGCCGGAAATGCCGTAGCGGATTTCCTCCTCCGACGGGTTGCTGTTTTCCTGGAGGAGGCGATAAGCGCGCGTGATCATCCCCGGCGTGCAAAAACCGCATTGCAGACCGTGCATCTCGCGAAACCCTTCCTGCAACGCATGCAGCGTGCCGTCGGCGTTCGCCATGCCCTCGATGGTGCGGATATCGGCGCCGTTCGCCTGAATCGCGAATACGGTGCAGGACTTTACCGACTTGCCGTCGAGGTCGACCGTGCAGGCGCCGCAATGGCTGGTTTCGCAGCCGATATGCGGGCCGGTGATATTTTGCTCGTCGCGCAGGAAATGGATGAGCAAAATTCGCGGCTCGACCAGGGCATCAATGGTCTTGCCGTTGACCTTCATGGAGACTTGGGATTTGGCCATGGGCTTGTCTCCTTCGTTTAACCGCGGGCGCGCGCTTTGGCGCGGGCGAGCGCGCGCGTGAGCATCACGCCGGCCATTTTGGTGCGGTATTGCGCCGGGCCGCGAGCGTCGGCTGCTGGCGCGGTGATCGCTTCGGCCGCGGCCACGGCTTTCTTGACCGTTGCCGGATCGAGCGCGGAGCCGACCAGGATCTTCGCAGCCTCTTCCGCCCATAGCGGCGTTTCGGCGACGTTGGTCAGACCGATCGAGCAGGTCCCGACCTTGCCACCCGCCATGGTGAGCACGACGGCGGCGGCCGCGGTCGCGTAATCGCCGATCTTGCGCTTGAGTTTCTCGTAGGCATAGCCGTGTCCGGCGGCCGGCACTGGAATGCGCACGGCAGTGAGCACGTCGCCTACCTCCAGCGACGTGAAATATGCGCCCTGATAAAACTCCCGGGCCGCGAGCCGGCGCTCGCCGGCCTTCCCTAGAATCTGGTAGGTCGCGTTCAGGCACATCATCACCGCCGGCATGTCATTGCCAGGATCGCCGTTGGCGACATTGCCGCCGAGTGTGCCGAGATAACGCACTTGCGGATCGGCGATCTGTTCGGAGGTCTCGCGCAGGATCGGGATTTTCGTCCCCAACAGCTCGGAGCCGATGAGATCGTGCTGCGTCGTCATCGCGCCGATGACGATGTCGTTGCCGTCGGCGCGAACACCCTTGAGATCGCCGATGCCGCCGAGGTCGACGAGGTGGGCCGGCGTCGCGAGGCGCAGCTTCATCATAGGGATGAGGCTGTGGCCTCCGGCGAGCGCGCGGGCGTCGTCGCCCAATTGGCCCAGCAAACCGACCGCTTCTTTGACGGATGTCGGGCGGTGATAGGCGAAAGCGCCTGGTATCATGGGCATCCTCCCCTGGCGCAGTTTGCGTGGCCTAGGTCATCACCAGGGCCCGTCAGGACTGCGCGCGATATTTATCAGCCCGTTAATTCTGGCGAATTGTGCGCTGCAGCAGCAAGAATGGGTGCACCAAGGTGCCAGCGAATGCACCAGACGTCTCGACGTCGCACGAATGGCGCCGGTGCTTGCACGAATTGCGTCAATGTTGCTGACGCAATCGGGGTGGTATGATCGATTCTATTGCGCTGCGAAACGATGCCGCCGGCGCAGCACGAATTCCGGATCGGCGCCGTTGAGCGTGGCGACCCGCGATTTCAGCGGACCGATGCGGCTGCGGCTGACCGGCACCAGATAATGGTCTACGCCGGCCATCTCGACCAACTCGTTGTCGCCGGAGCGTTTGTAGCCGACGACGCGGTCGATATTGACGATGTGACTGCGATGAACGCGGACAAAGCGGCTATTGTCCAGCCGCGATTCGACGTCTCCGATTGCGAGCGGGCAAAACAGCTTGTCGTTGCCGTCAAAGACGAAGGTGTAGTGCGCGTTGGCGTGGACCGCGACGACCTGCTCCACGGCGAGAAAATGCGTGCCACCGTCACGCTCGATCGGCAGATGACGGGCAAAGCGCCGCGGCGGTCCGCCAACACCGCCAAGCGGAGAGTAAGTTCCGCGACCGAATTCCGGATTGGGATCGGCCTCGGCAGTCATTGGCATTGCCGACGGCGCTACCGCGATTTCCGGAACCGTGCGTGGCATGGCTTCACCGCCCGAGACCGCAACGGATTGTGGTGCCGCGCGCGCCGAATCCGGCAGAAGGAGCAATAGGAATATTCCGGAAATGCAAAACGCTACGACAGCTACAACGATGGCGAGGATGTCGGTCGATAGCGCCGGCGCTCCCGACGCCGCCGTAACGTAGGGATAGAGTGTGACGCCCGCCATCGCCGTATAGTGCATGCCCGAAACGGCAACGCCGAAGGCGGCGGATGACAGGATCAGCGGCGGGCGCCCTCCCCGGCCGGTCGCGAGCCAAAGCGCCAGTCCGGACGCCGCGATCGCAATCGCCATGCTGGCGGCGACGTGGACGGGATCGTGGATCATGTGCGCGCTCGCATCCAGTGCGTTCATGCCGATGTAATGCATGGCGAAAATGCCGCCGCCCATCAGGCAGGAGGACAGCGTCAACCGGAGCAGCGTCAGCGGCCCGGAACTGGTGGCATAAACCGCCCCTCCCACCACGATTGCGCAAACGAGAAACGACAGCAGCGTGGGGAAGACGAGGTAATCGACCTGGAATGTCTGTCGCACCGCCAGCATGCCGACGAAGTGCATCGTCCAGATCGCGACCGCCAGCGAAACCGTGGAGCCGGCCAGCAACAGACGCCGCCGTGCGCCCGTCGCTTCACCGATTTGCACGGCGAGACTTAAGCCAACATAGGCGCCCTGGATCGCCATGACGATCGACAACAGAACGAGCCAGGTCACGTAAGCTACCGGCATTGCCGTCATCCCTTCGCTGTACGGGACGGCTGTAGTTCACCCCATCGGGCATGAAACGATTATAAACGAAGTCGGGCCGGTCGCCGAGACTTTCTCGACGGCCTTGATGGCCTGTTCCGTGCGTTGAGGGGGCTTACCCCGGCCGGGGCAGACACCGACGGCAACGCAGCGATTTGTAGATAGACTCAGTAGCCGACCGTGAAGCGCCGCCGGGAATGCGCCGGTTTTTCCAGTTCATCGACGAACGCAACGGCAAAGTCCTCATAAGAGATGGTGCTGTTGCCCTTGTCATCGCTGAGCAGTCTGTCGTCCCCAAGCCGAAACTTGCCGGTGCGTTGGCCCGGGACGAACAGCGCCGAAGGAGAAACAAAGGTCCAGTCGAGGGCCTTCTCTTCGCGTAGCGTCTGCAGGAACGCTACGCCCTTGAGCGATTCGGGTTTGTATGCCTCCGGGAAAGTTGGAGTGTCCACCAGCTTGCGGCCCGGCGCCACTTCAAGACTACCGGCGCCGCCGACAACGAGGTAGCGCTTCACCCCGGCGGCCTTGATCGCGTCGATCAGCGTGCGCGGGTCGCTTCCGGCAAAGCGAACGGCGCTGATCGCGGCATCATGCCCGCCGAGCAGCGACGTCAGCCCGGCTTTGTCGAACACGTCGCCACGCTTGGCGGTGACGCCTGGCTGCGCCGTCACTTTCTCCGGATGGCGGGCGATGGCGGTGACGGCGTGGCCACGAGCGACAAGCTCGGCGAGCAAGCGCGAACTCGCATTTCCGGTAGCCCCGATCAAAGCAACTTTCATTTTCCGATTCCTCCGGCGTTAAATGCGTCCCGGCCGCTAGTTGACCCGGCGCGCATAGCCCGCCCAATACGGCGCGCGCAGCGTCCGCTTGAGAAGCTTGCCACTAGCGTTGCGCGGCAGCGTGCCGATGAAATCCACCGAACGAGGCCGCTTGTATCCGGCAAGCTTGTCGCGGCTCCATTCGATCAAAGAGGCCTCGCTCAGATTCATGCCCGCGCGTCTGACCACAACCGCCTTCACGGTCTCGCCCCACTTCGCATCCGGCACGCCGATCACGGCGCATTCCAGGACTTCGGGATGGCTCATCAGGACGGCTTCGACCTCGGCCGGATAGACGTTCTCGCCACCGGATACGATCATGTCCTTGATGCGGTCCTTGAGGAAGATATAGCCCTCCTCGTCGACGTAGCCGGCGTCGCCGGTGTGAAACCAGCCGTCGCGGATCGCCTGCGCCGTCGCCTCCTCGCGCGCCCAGTACCCGGCCATCAGATTTTCGCCCTGATAGAGAATTTCGCCGACTTCGTAAGGCGGCAGATCATTGCCGCTTGAATCAACGATACGCACGCGACCGCCGATCATCGGCCGGCCGCAGGAAAGCAACCGCTCCCCGGCATGCTGCTCGTGCGAAAGCGCGGTAAACGGGCCGGTCGTTTCGGTAAGGCCGTAGACCTGCAGGAAACGGCATTTGAAAATTTCAATCGAGCGACGCAGCAGGTCCGGGGAGATTGGCGCCGTACCGTAACTGATGAGCTTGAGCGCGGAGAAGTCGGCAGTGCGCGCCTGCGGCAGCTCGGTCATGAGCAGCATCAGCGTTGGCACCAACAGCGCGCTTTCGATTCTCTGCTCCACGATGGTCTTGAGCAGCACGTTGGGCAGCGGCTCACGCACGATGACGACGGTCGAACCCGTTTGCATGGCCCAGATCGCCCAAATCGTGCCGCCGATATGGAAGAGCGGCAGGCATACGAGCGAACGGCCGCCTTCGCGCATCTCGCTGTTTTCAAGCGCCCCGCAAGAACCGACGTTGAGCAAATTCCATCCCGTCAGCATCGCACCTTTGGGCAGACCGGTCGTGCCGGACGTGCAGAACTGGGCGCTCACAGCCCCATCGGCGTCGCGCCGCGGGTCGCCGCCGCCGTGCGGCAGATCGTCGAACGTCATGGTGGGAACGCCTGACGCAACGCCGTGCGCCTCGAATTCCGGCCCGGCGACGATGAGTTTCGGTTTGACGTCGTCGATGATCTGCTTGACCTCGTGCGGCGTAAGCCGCCAGTTGAGCGGTGCCGCCACCACGCCGGCCTTGTCGAGCGCGAAAAACAGTTCGAAATAGGCCGCGCTGTTCTTGTCGAGAATGCAGACCCGATCGCCGGGTTCAAGGCCGAGCTTGTGCACAAAGCCTGCCGCGAGCTGGGAGCTCGATTCGTTGAGCTCGGCGAAAGTTTGCGATTTGCCGTCGAACCAGACGGCCTCCAGCGACGGGTGGCGTCGCGCCCGCCAACGCAGCATTTCAGCGAGTGTTCGCATCCGCTCTATTCCCGTCCCGGCGGCTCAGCCCAGCGCTTTCATGAGCTTTTCGAGCGCCACGGCCGCGCGCTCGTGCTCGACCTTGGCGACGGTGCGGGTGCCGTCCTCGATCTGGACGGAAAACTTGAACCGGTTCTTCTCGTGGCTCACCAGAACGGTCTTGATGACCAACTCGGCGCCAACCTTGCTCGGCCCAAGATGATCGATGACGACCCGGCTACCGACCGTGATCTGTCCGGGTTCGAGCAGACCTTTCACCAGATGAGCGCAGGCAAATTCAGCGACGGTGACGAGATAGGGTGTCGCCGCCACCTGAGGCATGCTCGGATCGAGCGCGCCGACGGTATCCTTCGGGCCGACGGTCACGCGCGTGACCGAGCTAAGTTCGGAAGAGTTCATTGCTTGTCCATGAACGCGCCGCGGGCGGCCTTTACATGCGCCGGGTGCCGGGCTTCCAGCTATGTTCCAGATTTTCAATCAGCTTGGGGTCGTACAGACATCGGCTTTGCTGCCGCGCATAGGTCGCCATGTAGCGGCGAAAAGTAGATAGAGGCTCTTGCGCAACCCTGAGCGCCTTGCGGTTGCTGACGGCGCTCGTCATTCCGGCGCGGACCAATTGCAGCGCGTTCGACTCGATTGCCGCGTCCATCCCGCCGGGGGGAACGACCTCGTCGCAAATCATACGTCCTTCCGGCGTCTCCGCATGAAACACGCGCTCGAAAAAAATACCGTCGCGCGCGAGCTTGATACCGACGAGCCGCGGCAAACGCAAATTGGCCGCGCCAGGAATGAATCCTTCCTTGCTGGCCGGAAGGTTGAAGTAGGAACCGGGTTCCGCAAGCACGCGATCCATGACGCACAGGAGCTGACAACCGCCGCCGATGGCGAAGGCTTCGACTGCCGCGACCCAAGGCTTCTCGACGTAATCCTCGTATTGTTCGTCGTAAGATTCCGAACGCCAATGGCCGCGATAGATTTTATGAAGCAATGCCAATTCGCGTCCAATAAAAAAATCGGAAAAAGAAATCTGTCCGTAGTAGAGATGCGTGAGGTTGATGCCGGCGTTGAAAATACGGCGGCCGGCGTATTTCGGATGCTGCACGGTGCCGCCGCGCATCACGCCGGCTTCGATCGCATCGTCGAGCAGGACAAGATCGACCGCTGTCTCCAGCGCCGCGGTGGCTCGATCGTCTTCGGCGTTGAGGAATTCGGCATTCGTCAGCGTGACGTGACCGATTCTGCCCTTACGTTCGACCTTGGCTTCGCCGAGATCGGCAAAGCCGGTTTTGCGAAATTCCGAGAGCCGGTCCAGCGCCTCGCGCTTGGGCTTGAGCATCGCGTGAATGAGATGCAGGCCGCATCGCTCGTCGGCGAGCACTTGCGCGAGGAACAGTCCCTGATCCAGCTCGCGGCCGTCCTTGGCGCTCTGTTTCATGAGGGCGCGTTCGGCGTCGATTTGTTCCCGGCTCGGGAGCAGCGCCGGGTAGCGGCTGGATGCGGCCGCCAGCAGGTCCGAAACCCGCAAGGTGCGCGCGCCCTGCCCGGTCAATTCATCGTAGATGGCGAGCGCATGACGCCTGAAGAATTTTTCTCTCACTTCAAGCGCGCGGGCCTTCAGCGCCGTCTTTCGCTCGGCCCCTTCGGTCTGCAACGCCGTTTCGAGATCTGTGAAGAATTTGCTTGCCGCCTCGGCATCGCGTGCGAGGGGGCCGCCAAAAAGCGGATCCGCGGAACCTGTCGAGGACGGGTGGACAGCAAGTTGCTGCAAAGGAACCTCCTTTCGGGCGGCCGGCGGTTAACGAGCCGGCGCTTCTTAACACGAGCGCCATGACGACGACCGTCTCAGGAATAGCCTGGCTCCACTATACCGCCCTTCCCTCCCTCTCAACATCGGCAAAAATAGAGGGCCCGCGAGAGGTTCGCCTCGTTCATGGGCCACGGGGCGTGGCCGGTTCAAACGTGCAGATGCGCAAGAATTTGACCGCGATCGATCGTCGCCGGCGACCCCTCCAGCATCGCGCGGCCCTGATCCATGACGAGGTAGCGATCCGCGATGCGTTCGGCGAAGGAAAGGTTCTGCTCGACGACGACAAACGCCGTGCCTGCGGCCTTTTTTTCGGCGATGAACGCTTCCATATGCAGAATGCTTTCCCACTGCACGCCTTCGCTCGGCTCGTCCAGCAAAACGATCGGCTGATCCTCGGCAACGCCGCGGACGAACGAAAGGATCTTCTTCTCACCCCCGGAAAGCGTGCCGGCATGCTGGCCGAGTCGGCGCTCAAGGATCGGAAATCGATCGAAATAACGCCGGAACGGCGCAAGCCGGCGGCTCTCGCGCATCAACGTCAGATTGTCGCGGACCGGCAGGTCGTCGAACACCGGACGTTCCTGGGGACAATACGTCATGCCAAGCCGGTGGCGCGCCGACGGATCGAGCCCGTGAATCGGTTTGTCATCAAGCAGCACACGTCCGCTCAAGCACGGCAGATAACCGAACAGGAGCTTCATCAGCGTGCTCTTGCCGACACCGTTGCGGCCAAGCACGCACAACACCTCGCCCGCCCTGGCGGCACCGCTGAGCTCGCGGACGATGGTGGTGCTGCCGTATCCTCCCGTCACATTTTCAAACACCAGGCGCGGCGGGCTCATTTCTCGCCCCCGACATAAACGGCCCGGACCTTCGGGTCGGCCTGGATTGCCACGACGCTGCCTTTGGCCAGGAGCGCACCGTTGTGCAGCACGTAAACAATTTCCGCCAACTCCTTCACCAGGCTCATATCGTGCTCGATGATGATGATGGCGCCCCCGAGCCGCTTCGCGGCCCAGCGAACAAGGTCCATGACCGCTGCGGTTTCTTCGGGCGAAAGACCGGCACAAGGCTCGTCGAGCAGCAGCACACGCGGCTCGGTCAGGAGCGCCATTGCCAGTTCGAGGATTTGTTGCTCGCCGTGCGACAGCTCCGCCGCCTTGCGCGCGCCCGTGGCGAGAAAAGCGTAGCGCGATTGAAGCTCATCGAGCATCGGGCTCTTCCAGCGGCGTAACCGGGGATTGAGCAATTGGAGCTTGGTGGCGCGGCTGCTCCACAACGCAATGGCCAGATTGTCGGAGATCGTCAGATCGGGGAAGACGCTTGGGATCTGAAGCTTGCGGGCAACGCCCAGACCGCCGACGCGATTTGGCGGGAGGCCGATAACGTCCGACCCGCCGAATGCGATCCGGCCGGACGCCGCCGCGAGCTCGCCGCTCACGGCGTTGAACATTGACGTTTTGCCGGCGCCATTCGGCCCGATCACGCAGAAAATTCCAGCCTGATCGAAGTCAACGGAGAGCTGATCGAGAATAGTGACCTCCCCGATACGAACGCTGACGTCATGCAGGGCCAGTTTGGCCGGAGGCCTTGCCGCCGGGTCGCCCGGCGCGGCAACAGACGGCTTGTTATGCCGGCGCCCTTCGATCGTCCGAAAAAGCGGCTCGGCCAGTCCGGCGACGCCGCGGGGAAATACCAGCACGATAACGATGAAGAACACCGCCATCAGCACTTCCCAGAACGGCACGCTGTCGCGCAACTGCGACGTCAGCGAGCCGACCAGCAGCGTGCCGATGACGGGGCCGAGGAGACTGCCGCGGCCGCCGACGGCCGCCCAGATCACCAAATCCGCGGAAAGGCCAAATCCCACGACCTGGGGTGTAACGATCCCTTGTTGTGGCGCGTAGATCGCGCCGCCGACGCCGGCCATCAATCCACTGACGCTAAAGGCCACGGACTTGAGTTGGTTGGTGTCGAAGCCGAACAGCTGAAGACGGCGCTCGTTCTGCGCCAGCGCGCGCCACAAAACGCCGATCGGCGCATTAAACAGCCATCCGGCGAGCGCCAGCACTACAAGCAAAGCGGTGGCGGAAACGTAATAGACGTCGGAGATATCGTCCAAACCCGGAAGGCCGGGAATCCCCTTCAATCCGTTGAAGCCGCCGGTGACCGAATTCCAGCTCGTCGCGATCTGAAACCCGAGCAGCGATAGCGCGAGCGCGATCATTGAGAAATACGCCCCGCTTTCGCCGGGCCGACGGAAAACCAGAAGGCCAATCACATAAGCGAGCAGGGCCGAGACCAAAGCAAACAGCGGGATCAACAGGACGGCGACGATCGGGACGTTCGCGAAGGCGATGAACGTGAGACCGGAAAGGTATGCTGCAAGCCCGAAGAACAGCGCCTGGCCTAGCGGCAGGAATCCGGCCTGGCCCCAGCACAGTCCGAGCCCGACGGCGGCCGCGGCGTAGAGGGCGTAAAGACCGAGCTGGTAGGCCCAGAACTGCCCAAGCACCAGCGGCAGCACAATCGCGACGAGGACGACGAGACTAGCTGCGCGCAACGATCCCTCGCGGCCTCAGCCAAAGAAACAGGATTGCCAGCACCAGCACGGCGAAATACCCGTTGGTCGCGCTGGTGGCGGCGGAAATGACGCTGTCGAAGCCGCCGATCACCGCCGATCCGGACAGAAGTCCCGACGCGCTGCCAAGCCCACCGACGATGAGAGCAAAAAACGCGCGCAGCACGTAATCGAGGCCCATGAACGGCTGCACCGGCGCGAGCGGCGCCACCATGACGCCTCCAAGCCCCGCCAGGCAGGTGCCGACGATGAAGGTCCCGGCCGCGAGTCGCCGGACCGAAATGCCTTGAGCCTGAGCCAGCTCGGGGTTGCTGACCATGGCGCGGATCCTGCTGCCGGTCCGGCTCTTGCCGTACCAGATCACAAGACCACCCACGACCGCCAAAGAAAGCGCGATCAACACCAAACGATAGATCGGGTATTCGGTGCCGAGAAGCGCAACCCTGCCCGGAATGGGAATGGCGACGCTGCGGTAGCCCAGGCCAAACATGGCTTCAGCGCCTTTGCGCAACAACAGGCTCAGGCCCCAGGTCGCCACGAGCGTGTCGAACGGCCGGCGATAGAGCGGACGGATGATGATCCACTCGACCAGCCAGCCGAGCAGCCCGCAAATCGCCAGCGTCAACGTCACCGCGACGAGATAAGGCAAGTTCCAGGACTGGATAAGATAGGCGCAATAGGCGCCTATCATGATGAATTCGCCGTGTGCGATGTTGAGAACGCCGAGCAGGCCGAAGATCACGGCGAGGCCGAGCGCAAGAACGGCGAGCGTGCTGACGGCGTAGAGAAGGTTGATCGCCTGCGTGACGATCAGCGGATCCATTCCCGCACCTCCTCAGCGGTGGAGAGCGGCCGTCAGGCTTTGCACTCGTCGCCGCTTTTCACGTCGGCGAAAGTCTTGATGATGTCGAATTCGGTGCCCTTGCAGGTGGCAAGAAACATCGTCTTGTCGACATGGCGTCCGCGCATGGCCACGGTCCCCGCCGCCGTCGGGAACGTTATCCCCTCGGAAGCAGCCATGCATTTCTTCGCATCGGTCCCTCCCGCCTTGGTGACCAGCGCCTTGGCGCAGTAGATGCCGCCGTAGCAATCGGCGCCGATCAAGCCGAGCTGCGGCGCCTTGTCGCCGAACTTGGCAACATAATCCGCCTTGAACTTCTTGGCCGCATCGCTCGGCGCATTGGCAAAGTAGGACATTGAGGAGAACAGGTTGCCGCTGCTCTCGGGGCCAATGCCGAGCAGCGTGTTCTCCTCCAGCAACAGCGACAACCGCGCGATGTCCTTGTCGAGGCCGAAGCCGGCGAAGGTGCGGTTGAAGTTGACGTTGTCGGCGCCAACGAGCGTGATCAACACGGCGTCGGGTTTAGCCGATTTGATTCGCGTGACGATTTCTTCGAACTTGTTGGGCGCACCGAACGGGACATATTCCTCGGCGACAACCTTGCCGCCGTTCTCGGCGATATATTGCTTGGCCTGTTCATTGCACTTGCGCGGCCACACGTAGTCATCGCCGATGAGGTAGATTCCCTTTGCGTTCCGCTCCTTCATCATCCACGTCAGCGACGGCCGAATTTGCTGCTCCGGCGTATCGGCGATGACGTAAGTGTTAAAGGCGCACTCGCTGCCCTCGTAAACGGGCGTGTAGATGTACGGCACCTTGCCTTTGATGGTCGCAACCAACGCCTCGCGCGTGGCGCTGTCGTGCGAGCCGACGAACACATCGACATTCTCTTCGAGCATGAGGCGAATGGCCGATTTCGTCGATTCGGCGGGCGGACCGCCGGCGTCGGTCGGGATCAGCTTGATCTGACGGCCGAGAATTCCGCCGTTCTTGTTGATTTCTTCCGCCGCGAGTTCCGCGCAGGCTTTCTGCGTCGGCCCGAACAGCGATGCCGGGCCGCTCAAGGCGATGAACAACCCGATCTTGAATTCGCCCGCGGCGGCGGCCGGGCGGATCAGTCCGGGCAATGTGCCGAGCGCAGCACCGGCGGCGGCTGCACCGAGAAGTGTTCGCCGCGTCGGTCCTTGCTTCTGAGTAATCATCTTAGGTCTCCCTCGTGTTCGCATTCACAATGTTACTGCGGAGGTCAGGCTTGCGCTGCCGGGGCAGGCAACCGGGGCAGCAAGGGCTCAAGCGCCGCGGCGATGGCCAGAAGCTGTTGATCGCTCGCTTCCGGACCCGACAGCTCGACGCCCACAGGCAAGCCCGCTGCCGTTATTCCGGCCGGCAAACTGATTCCAGGGATGCCGCCGACACTACCCGGACCGGTATTGCGGATGAAGGTTGTAAAGGTCGGGACCGCCTTGCCGTTGAGCATGAACGTCTCGTCCTCACCGATGAGTATGGCAGGAGCAGGCGTCGTCGGAAAGACGATGGCGGCGATCCGGTGTTCGCGGAAATGGCGGCGATAGGTGTCCTGGAGGACCGATCGCTGCTGCAACGCTTTGCGGTAGGCGGCCTCGGGCACGGCGCCCGCTCCGACCAGGCTCTGAAGAATCCCTTTGACATCCGGGCTCGCAACTTCGGCAACGAGCCCGGCAAAATCCAGCCCCGTTTTATGCTCTGCCAGATAGAGATCGAGGTCGGTGACCGTTTCGTAGAGCGCGATCGGGAAGCCTGCCTCGCCGTCGAGCGACGCTTCCTCGCTCATGTCGATGTCAACCAGCACGACGCCCGCTTCGGCCAGGCGCCGCAAGGATTTCTCGCAGATCTGTTCGAGTTCGGTCTCGAGGCTCTCCCAAAAATGCTTGCGCGGGACGCCGATGCGCAAACCCTTGAGCTGAGCCGGCCCGACTTCGGTCGGTCCCCCGGTTACGACGCCATCCAGCAAGGCGCAGTCGGCGACGCTACGCGTCATCGGGCCCGCGGTGTCGCGGGTATGCGATATCGGCACAATTCCGGTTTGAGACCACCGGCCCGTCGTTGGGCGAAGGCCGACAATCCCGCACAGCGCCGCCGGGACGCGCACCGATCCGCCGGTGTCCGTTCCGATCCCGCCGGGAGCGATCCGCGCCGCCACCGCAACACCTGTACCGCCGCTCGACGCACCGGGGATACGATCCGGCGCGTATGGATTGCGTGCCGGACCGTAAGCCGCATTGTTGCTGGTAATGCCGTAAGCAAGTTCGTGCAGGTTGCATTTGCCCAGCGTGATTGCGCCGGCAGCGAGCAGCTTCTCGACGATGACCGCATTGCGCTTGGGCCGATTGCCGGCGAGACCCGGCGTACCGCCGGTTGTCGGCAGCTCGGCGGTGTCGAGATTGTCCTTCAATGCCAGCGGCACGCCATGAAGCGGGCCTGTCGCCGCACCGGACGCACGCTGGCGGTCGGCCTGTCGCGCCGCTTCGCGGACACGGTCCGCCTCAAGCGCTATGAACGCATTCAGGCGCGCATTCGCCGCGGCGCGCGCGAGCAGCGCGTCGGACAGTTTCTCCGCAGTAATGTCGCCCTTGCGGATTGCGGCTGCTGCCTCGGCAACGCCAAGCTCGTGAAGCGCGGACAAGGAGTACCTTCTCAAATGAAAATGGTCCGTATCGTAACGCCACATCCTATTGGGCCCGATCGGTAGCGGGCATCGGCATAAATGCGGAGCAGCCGGGGCCTTAAGATCGCCGGGCCATTGCCGCCGCCAGCTCGGCCCGGTTGGCGCAGCCACTCTTGGTCATCGCGTTGGTGAGGTGGGTGCGGACCGTGCCGAAGCCGATCCCGAGGATGCGGGCAATGTCACGATCGGTGCAACCACGGGCAACGAGCGCCGCAACCTCGCGTTCTCGCGGCGTCAATCCGTCGTACCGTCCGCACCGCATGATCGCGCGACGCAGATGCGGCTCCAGAGCATCGAGAAGATCGATGTCGCGTTCGGAAAATTCGGGCCGGCCTCGCGCCCGCCAGATACGAAGATCGCCGAGGTCGCGCTTCCCATCGAAGATGAACATGTTGACGCCGTGGTGCAGCCCATCGCGAGCCAAAAAGTCGTTGTAGAATTCGGTGCGTTCGAGCTTCTCGCGCGGAATAACTGCGTCGACTAGGGTCGCGCGCCGCCGGGCACGCAGTTCGAACGTCATCGGATCGCGGAACTGATACCAATTCTCGTAGCGACGAAGATTGCTCGGCTCCATGTTGAAGCTGACCGCTTCGTCAAACCGGCCTTTGCGCGAGTCCCAAACGTAAGACGCACCAAAATCGCCTCGCAACAGCCGCATCACGTCGAGGAAGATCACCGAGCGGGCGTCGAGCTCCGGGCCGAGACGTTCAAGGCGCGCAACGATATCGCCGAACAGGCGCAATTCGCCGCCGCTGATGTCGCGAATAACGGTAGCCATAACGTTTGCCCGTCGCCCGCCGCGTTGCGGCATTGGGCGGTCCGAGCTGAAATTGTCCCCGCGCAGCGGCAAGGCTGTCAAGATGAGGAATTGTTCAGCCGGGATCCTTTTAAAGCATTAGTGACCCGTAGCTGTTGCCCTTCCCACGATAGAGCGGAACGGGCGCATCCTGCGGAAAGCCGGCGGCAACGCTGCGGACGAGGTCGGCGAGCGCGATCTCGGTGATGTCGGGGAACGGCAGCTTCATCGCCTCGGCGACGCCGACCCAAACGACTTCGGTCAACTCCGCCTCAGGATGGATCGCGCCGGGAACCCGATAGGCGATTGCGCTTGCATCGACGGCAAGGAAGCGGGCGTCGAACCGGCGCCTGGCGCGCGGAGGCGTGATCGCCCGGGCAATGAAGCGCAATCCCGATAAATCGGGAATAAAACCAGTCGCGAGAAAATCGGCCCAGGCACCGCTCACCGGGGCCAAAGCACCGGCTTGCTTCCGACCGACAACCAGGCCGGTTTCCTCGAAAGTCTCGCGGATCGCAGCGAGTGCGAAGGCGCGCGCATTCCCGGCGGTCGCCCGCGTGGCGACGGCGCGCATCAGACGGGTCTCGACGCTCGGGTGAAGGCCTTCGGCTAACGGCACGTCGCAATCCGCGGCTTCGATCCGCCCACCCGGAAAAACGAAATGACCCGGCATGAACGCGTGTGCGGGATCGCGCTTTCCAAGCAGAACTTTCGGCTCGCTACCGCTGCGATCGACCAAAATCAGTGTCGCGGCGTCCCGAGGCCGCGAATTAGGATAGGTCAGGCTGTGGGCTGTTTCCCTGATTGCGGCGAGTTCGCTCATGGCCTTACCTTCAACCGGTGCCGGTCAATGGGCTTTTGCCCATGGCCTACCAGAGGTTAAGGCGGAGGCCTTCGCTGTTGCAGTGCGGAAAATCGCTGCGACGAAATTCCTTTTTGTGCGACAGCCTTTTGTAATTACTGTAAAATACATACTTATCTGCATGCTATGCGGAATGCCGCATACGATGAACAGTACCCTCGATGTCCATGACACAAGGCCAGGCTCCTTGGAATGAAGAAGTCGCTCTGGAGCGTATCCGGGGCAGCCTCGATCGCGAGGGTCCTCTTCTGCCGATCCTCCATGCCCTGCAGGAGGAATT
>Ga0302326_10009751_pt1 | contig 20916 bp, 17 predicted proteins | sample Palsa_T0_3_FD_202264 | JGI IMG/M metagenome (GOLD analysis project Ga0302326, IMG submission 202264) | Peat permafrost microbial communities from Stordalen Mire near Abisko, Sweden - Palsa_T0_3 | ecosystem: Environmental > Terrestrial > Soil > Palsa > Peat permafrost | place: Sweden: Abisko...
CTTCTGCAGGGCAATCAGCTCAAGGAAGTCGCGCGGGCTCTGAATCGCCCGGTGGAACTGGTCAAGCGCGCCATGGATGTGATTCGCGGGCTCGATCCGCGCCCCGGCCTGCGTTACAACAAGACCCAGGCGCGCCTCGTGGAACCCGACGTCTATTTCCGCAAGATGGACGACGCCTGGCAGGTCTTCATGAACGAGGACGACGTGCCCCAATTGCGCCTCAGTCCTGTGTACCGTCGCCTGCTGGCGCGCGATGCCGCCGACCGCGAGGTGCGCAACTATGTGAAGGAGCGCTTCACCGCCGCCTTGCAGTTGATGAAGAGCATCGAGCAGCGCAAGCACACCATCCTGCGCGTCTGCCAGTCCATCATCCGCCGCCAGGGCGAGTTCCTCGAGCACGGCGCCGATCACCTCAAGCCCATGATGATCAAGGAAGTGGCCGAGGAGGTGGGCGTGCATCCTTCCACGGTCAGCCGCGCGGTCTCCAGCAAGTATGCGCACACTCCCCAGGGCGTGATGGAGTTGCGCTCCTTCTTCAGCGAATCGGTGAATGGGCCGGAAGGCGGGGACATGTCCCTGCAGACCCTCAAGCGCCTGGTTCGCAAGATGATCGATGAGGAAGACACCGCCCACCCCATGACCGACGATCATATCGCTAAGAAACTGGCCGAGGCCGGCATTCAGGTTACCCGCCGCACCGTAGCCAAATATCGCGAAGACCTCCGCATCCCCAGCACCCACCAGCGACGGGTCAAGGCCTAGGCGGCCCTTTGAAGCGACCCGCCGCTTCCGGTGGCCGGCAGTTGGTGATCCTTACCGGCCTGAGCGGCTCCGGCAAAAGCACCGTTCTCAAGACCTTCGAGGACCTCGGCTACTATTGCGTGGATAATCTGCCGGTGGATCTGATCCCCACCTTCAGCGAGATGTACGTCAAGCGCGGTTCGGAAATCGAGCGCGCCGCGCTGCTGGTGGATGCCCGCGAAGGCGAACAGTTGGAAAAATTGCCGGCCCGTTATAAGCAGGTGCGCGGCGAGGTGCCCGCCCGGCTGGTCTTCATCGAAGCCTCCGAAGAGGCCCTGCTCCGGCGCTTTAGCGAGACGCGCCGTCCGCATCCCCTGGGCCACTCCCGGCCGGTCCGCGAGGGCCTGCAGCGCGAGCGTGAAATGATGGCTCCGATTCGCAAGCTGGCGGACGTGGTCATCGATACCACCGGGTTCAATGTTCACGAACTTCGCCAGTTTATCGTGCGGCGCTTTCAAAGCAGCACCAAGCGGCCCCTGCTGATCTCGTTGGTGAGTTTCGGATATCGCTACGGCATACCCGCGGATGCGGACGTGGTATTCGATGTGCGCTTCCTGCCCAACCCGCACTTTGTTCCCTCCCTTTCCCGGTACTCCGGACAAAATGCCAAGGTCAAGCGCTACATCCGTTCCTTTCCGCAGACCGGAGAATTTCTGCGCAGGCTGGATGGCCTTTTGACCTACCTGATCCCGCATTACATCCAGGAGGGCAAGAGTTACCTGACGATTGCTTTTGGCTGCACCGGCGGGCGGCATCGTTCGGTGATGATGGCGGAAAGCGTGCGCAGGTCGCTGGCCGCGCATGGCTATACGGCCAAGGTCGTGCACCGCGATCTGGGAAAAGGGAACGCTTGACATTTTCACGGGGGACTCGTTAGCGTGGCGGCTCTTCAACAAATGAGTGCAAACGCGCCTTCTAAAGGGGGGACTTCCGAGCTTCGCCGCTTGCTGCGATACGTCCATCCCTATCGCCTGCAACTGGCGATGGGCATTGCGGCCTTGGCGCTGACCGGTTTTGCCGAGGGCCTGGTGGCCCTGATGGTCACCCCCGTCTTCGATCGCATCCTCAATCCCCACAGCGGAGATTCGCGCCTGCCGCTGGTGACCTTGCCGTTCGGCGGCCGCACCATTTATCTGAACTCGTTCATGCCCCAGATCCACTACGTGGGCGCCGTTTTCGCCATCTCCTTCATCGTCATCACCGCCGCCAAGGCCCTGTCGGAATATTTCGGCACCGTGCAGATCCAATACGCGGGCCTGGCCGCCATCACCGACCTGCGCAATCAGATTTACGAAAAATTGGTTCGCCAGCCCATCGGTTTTTTTGAGCGCAATACCACGGGACGATTGATGTCCGCGGTCATCAATGACGTCGAGCGCGTGCGCCCCACCCTTTCGGAAACCCTGGCGTCGTTCTTCCAGCAGGTCTTCACGCTGTTCTTCCTGGTGGTGGTGCTCCTGCTGACCGACTGGAAGATGACCCTGGCCTCGGTGATTTTTTTGCCGCCGGTGCTTTGGCCCGTGCGCAAGCTTGGCCCGCGCATCCGCCGCTCCGTGGAGACCAGCCAGGCGCGCCTCGCCGAGCTCAGCCAGATCCTGCAGGAAACCCTCAGCGGCAATCGCGTGGTCAAGGCCTTCGGGATGGAGCAGTTTGAGGTGGACCGCTTCCGCGCCGCGGCGCGCAATCTCCTGCGCGTCTCCATGCGCTGGATTCGCCTGGCCGTGCTCTCCTCTCCTCTGATGGACACCTTGAGCGCGGTGGTCATCGTGCTCCTTCTGCTCTACGCCCGCGGGCAGATCCTGCACAACACCATGACCGTCGGGAAATTTGTCACTTTTGTCTACGCGCTCATCCGCGCCTACCAGCCGGTCCGCAGTATCGGCGTCATCTACCAGCAGTTTGAGCAGGCCCACGGCGCCACCGCGCAGGTCTTCACTTTCATGGACCTGCCCGAGGAGATTCAGGAACACCCCGATTCCCTGGTGCTGCCGCCGTTCTCCCGCCAGATCGAGTTTCGCAAGGCCGATTTTGCTTACGACCCCGAATCGCCCATCCTCCGCGGAATCGACCTGACCGTGCGCGCCGGCGAAGTGGTTGCCGTGGTGGGTTCCAGCGGCGCGGGCAAGACCACGCTCGTCAACCTGCTGCCGAGATTCCACGACGTGACCGCCGGATCGCTGTGCATCGACGGCACCGATGTGCGTGAGGCCACCCTGCGCTCGCTGCGCGAACAGATCGCCATCGTCACCCAGGAGACCATCCTCTTCGACGACACCGTCTGGAACAATATCTGTTACGGCCGGCCCGACCTGCCCCAGGAGCGCGTGCTTGCTGCGGCCCGGGCCGCTTTGGCTCACGACTTCATCACCGAGTTGCCGCACGGATACCAGACGCGTTTGGGGGATCGCGGCCAGCGCCTCAGCGGCGGCCAGCGCCAGCGCCTGGCCATTGCCCGCGCGCTGCTGAAGGATTCTCCCATCCTGATTCTCGACGAAGCGACTTCCGAGCTGGACTCCGAATCCGAGATGCTGGTGCAGAAAGCCCTGGCCAACCTGATGCTCAATCGTACGGTCTTCGTCGTCGCCCACCGTCTTTCCACCATCCGCCGCGCCGATCGCATCGCCGTCCTGAAAGACGGCGTCATCTCCGAGATCGGCACGCACCGCGAACTGCTCGCCGAGGGCGGCCTGTATGCGCGTCTGTATGAACTGCAGTTTGCCGATCATGACGCCGCGCCTTCGCCCGCCGCCGGCCCCTTGGAATCATGAACGCGCCCTCCATCGCCAACGCCGGCACCATCCGTTCCATGACCGGCTACGCGCAGGCGCGCGCGGAAAAAGACGGCTGGTTGCTGCGCGTAAGCCTGCGCAGTGTGAATCACCGCTTTCTCGATTTACGTATGCGCCTGACCGAAGGCTTCGAGGTTTTCGAGCCGCGCATCCGGCAAATGCTCCGCGATGCCGTGCGCCGCGGCCATGTGGACGTCACCGTCCATTTTGAAAACACCGCCGCCACCTCCACGGAGATCCATCGCGGCATCGCCGAGGCTTATCTGCGCGCGGTAGAGGCCTTGCGTCGTGATTTCGCCTTGACCGCGGAGCCCGATCTGGTGGCGCTGTTGCGCCTGCCGGGAGTGGTGGCGTCCAGCGGCTCACCGGACGCCCACCTGCGCGAGGAGGACGTCCAGCGATTGGATGGCCTGCTTGCGGCCTGCCTGCAGGAGGCCCTGCAGCGTCTCGACGAGATGCGCAAAGTGGAAGGCGCGACGCTGGCCGCGGAGATGCGCGGCTTGCTCGCCGGCATTTCCCAACAGATTGTGCAGGTGGAGGCGTTGACCGAGCGCAGCCGCCCGGCTTATGCTCTGCGGCTTAAAACCCGCCTGGCCGAATTGCTTGGCGAGGTGGCCTTGGACCCCGCGCGGCTGGCGCAGGAGGCCGCCCTGCTGGCCGAGCGCGCCGACGTGGCCGAGGAGTTGGCCCGCCTGCGAAGCCATGTCGAACAGTTCGCCACGCTGGTCGGCGGCGCCGGGGAAATCGGCAAGAAGCTCGACTTTCTGTTGCAGGAAATGCAGCGCGAGGCCAACACGCTGTTGTCCAAGACTCCCGGATTGGGCGATGATGGTTTGCTCATGACCGGCCTGGGTCTTCAGATCAAATCGGAGATCGAGAAAATCAAAGAACAAGCGCAGAACGTCGAATGACTCTCCCTTCTGCCTCTCCCAGAATCATCATCGTTTCCGGGCCTTCCGGTTCCGGAAAATCGACGCTGGTGGATCGCCTGCGTGACCTCCCCAGCACTCTGTTTGCTGTTTCCTGCACCACCCGCCCCCGCCGCGCGGCGGAAAGCCCCGGAAAGTGCTATGATTTCACTACCCCGGAAGAGTTCCAGCATAAGGTGGAGCAGGGCGATTTTCTGGAGTATGCCCAGGTATTCGGCAAGCACTGGTACGGCACGCCGCGCAAGTGGTTGGACATGGCCCTGCAGTCGGGCAGCGACCTGGTTCTTGAGATTGACGTGCAAGGCGCCCAGCAGGTAAAAAGGAAACTGCCCAATTCGGTGGCCGTCTTCATCGTGCCGCCCTCGCGGGAACTTCTCGAGCGGCGCCTGCGCGACCGCGGCCAGGATTCGAGCGAAGCCATCGCGCGGCGTCTCGAACGCGCCCGGCAGGAAATGGCTTCTTCGACCGACTACGATTTCGTAGTGGTCAATGACGATCTCGAACGCGCCGGCGATGAGGTGCGATCTATTGTGGTAGCCTCGCGGTGCCGCGCCGTCGATAATCAGGAGCGGCTCCGCAAGATTCTGGAATCCTTTGGAGGTCACTAGCTGTATGCCTGTTTTCAACCAAGCTCCGCAGAGCCAATTTGCCTATGTCTCGGTGGCTGGGAAGCGCGCCCGCCAGTTGATGTCCGGCGCCATGCCCTTGCTCGCCAATCCCCGTTCCCACAAACCCACCCGCGTGGCCATGGAAGAACTCAACGCCGGGCAGCTCGAGTACCGCACGCCCGAACTCCCCGAAGACGCTCCGGACAAGGACGCCAAGCGGCGCAAGGAGTAGCGCCGTCCGTCCATGCGAGTCGCGCTCGGCATTAGCGGCGGAGTCGCGGCCTACAAGGCCGCGGAGCTCGTTCGCCGCCTGCAGCAGGAGCGCATCGAGGTCCAGGCCATCCTGACGCGCAATGCCCGCGAGTTTGTCGCCCCGCTTACCTTCGCCGCGCTCACCGGACAAAAAGTCATCACCGATCTTTTCGGCGGCGATTCCCCCGCCAACGTCGAAAGCGCCATCGAGCACATCGCCGTGGCCCAGCGCATTGATGCGCTGGTCATCGCTCCGGCCACTGCCAACCTGCTGGCCAAGCTCGCTCGCGGCATCGCCGACGATTTCCTCACCACACTCTATTTGGCCACCACCGCGCCAGTCATCGTCGCTCCGGCGATGAATGTCAATATGTGGGAGCATCCCGCCACGCGCGAAAATGTCGAGCTGCTGCGCGCGCGCGGCGTGCACATCGTCTCCCCCGACGAGGGTTACCTCGCCTGCGGCATGACCGGAGCCGGGCGGCTTGCCGGCGTCGAAGCCATTGCCCGCGCCGTCACCGAAGTTTTGGGCATCCGTCACGATCTGGAGGAGCAGACCGTGCTGGTCACCGCCGGCCCCACCTGCGAGGATCTGGATCCCGTTCGCTTCCTCACCAATCGCTCTTCTGGCCGCATGGGATATGCCTTGGCCGACGCTGCGGCGCGCCGCGGCGCGCGCGTCGTGCTCGTCAGCGGGCCCACCGCCCTTGCCGCGCCTGCGGGCGTCGAGCGCGTGGACGTGCGCACCACCGAGCAGATGCATCGCGCCGTGCTGGCGCGCTTGTCGGAAGCCACCATCGTGATCATGGCCGCCGCCGTGGCCGACTATCGCCCCGTGGCGCCCAACCCCACCAAGATCAAGCGCGGAGCGGGCGCATCGGACCGCCTCACCATCGAGTTGGAAGCCACGCCCGATATTCTCGCCGATGTGGCCAGGGTCATTTCTCAAACTCGGCCGCAGACGTCTCCGGCCGCATTGCCGGATCATAGCGGACGCATCCTCGTGGGTTTTGCCGCCGAGACCGATCACTTGGCCGAACATGCCCGCCGTAAACTGGCCGCCAAATCCGCGGACCTGATCGTGGCCAACGATGTCACCGCCGAAGGCGCCGGCTTTGACCACGAAACCAACATCGTGACCCTGTTCACCAGCCGGGGCGATGAAATCTCCCTGCCGCGCATGAGCAAGTTCGACGTGGCCCAGCGCATCCTCGATCAGGTGATTGAATTGCTCCGTGCGCCTGCCCGCCCCACGGCCAAGATCCTCTAACCGATGAAACCCGCCTCCCCCGACCCTGTAAGAGAAAAACTCGAAAATCGCCTGCGCTATTACGAAGACCTGGGCATCCGCGCGTTTTATCGCGACCGTGTCTCGGAACAGACGCCGGCGCGGACGCAAACCAGTCCACAGTCTCCGGAGGAGAATATTTTGGCACCGAAGAAGAAGACGCAGGCCGCTGCGCCCCCGCAGCTCGCCGCCGCTGCGGAAGTCTCCTCGTCCGCCGCCCCCAAGCTGGAAATCGTGGGGCACGGCCCGTCCTTGTTTGAAGCTGCCGATCGCGTCGAGGGGGATACCCTCGAGCGCGTCTCCAGCGATCTCGGCGAATGCACGCGCTGCAAGCTGCATCGTCATCGCAACAAGATTGTCTTCGGTGTGGGCAATCCGCGCGCGGAGCTGGTGTTCGTCGGCGAAGGGCCGGGACATGACGAAGACCTGAAAGGCATTCCCTTCGTCGGCCGTGCCGGGCAACTGCTGACGCAGATGATCGAGGCCATGGGCCTGAGCCGCGACGCCGTTTACATCGCCAATGTGGTGAAGTGCCGCCCGCCGGAAAATCGCACGCCGGAAAAAGACGAAGTCGCCACCTGCATGCCTTTTCTGTTCCGCCAACTCGGCGCCATCGAACCCAAGGTCATCGTATGCTTGGGGAACTGCGCCGCGCAGGCCCTGCTGGCCACGAACAAGTCCATTTCCCATTTCCGCGGGCAGTGGTTCGATTTCCGCGGTGCCAAGCTCCTTCCCACCTACCATCCTGCGTACTTGCTGCGGAATCCCCACGCCAAACCCGAGGTCTGGGCCGACTTGAAAAAAGTGATGGCCTTCCTGGGTTTGAAACCTCCGCCTCCCCGCCGAAAAAGCTGAACGCAAAGCCTGGCCGCGAACCTGCTCTCCTGTGAAGAGCGGCGAAGAATCCCGCCGCAAGACCTGTTCCGATCCACGCGGCTGTTACACTAGGCCCCTCGATGGCCGGCACTTGCGAAGTCGCGTTGCCCGTACCGCTGCGCAATACCTTCACCTATTCGGTTCCCGATGCGCTCGAGGAACGCGTCGTTCCCGGGGCCCGCGTGATCGTTCCATTCGGCAATCGCAAGGCCATCGGCGTGGTGCTGGAGCGCAACAGCCGCAACGCCGGCACGCAAAAACTCAAGGACATTGCCCAGGCGCCCGACCCTGTTCCGGCGCTCCCGCCCAAGCTCGTGGAACTGGGAAGCTGGGTGGCCGGCTATTACCTCGCTCCCGTGGGCGAAACGTTTCGCGCCATGCTGCCTCCGGCAGCGGCCTGGCGTGCGCCGCGCATGCAGAAAATCGTGGCCCTGCGCGCGGAAGAAATCTCTTCTCCCCATCTGCCGCTCCAATCTTCTGCCGCAACAGCACCCCAGAAAATGCGCGCCGCCGAACAGCAGAAACAGGAAAGCGTCCGCCGTGTGCTGGCCGAGCGCGGCCCCCTGCCATTGACGCAATTGACCAAGCTGGCCGGCGTCTCGCGCAAGCTTGTCGAGCGCTTGGCGCAGCAGGGCGGTCTTCAGCTATGGGACGAGCCGGTCGAGCCCAACGAAAGCGTGCTGGATACCGATTTCGTCCCCCCCTCAAACATTTTGAACGACGAACAGCAGCGCGCCTTCAGCGAAATTAAAAACTGGCTCGCCGCCGCTCCCGGCGGGCAGGACGAACCTGCCGGGCCGGCCGGCTTCCGCGTGGCGTTGCTGTATGGCGTTACCGGAAGCGGCAAAACGGAGGTCTATCTTCGCGCCGTCGCCGAAACACTGGCGCGTGGGCGCGCCGCGCTGATTCTGGTTCCTGAGATTGCCCTGACGTTGCGGATTGGGCGCCTCTGCCGCGCTCTGTTCCGCGAAGGCGTGGCCGTGCTGCACAGCGGGCTCAGCGACCAGGAGCGCGCGCGGGAGTGGTGGTCGGTGCGGCGCGGCGAAGCGCGCGTGGTCGTGGGCACGCGCTCCGCGGTGTTCGCGCCTCTGCAAAACGTCGGCCTGGTCATCGTGGATGAGGAGCAGGAGAGCAGCTACAAGCAGGAAGAGACCCCGCGCTACCACGGGCGCGACGTGGCCATCCTGCGCGCCAAGCTCGAAGGCGCCGTGGCCCTGCTCGGTTCGGCCACTCCCTCGCTCGAAAGCTTTCATCACGCGCGCACCGGAAAATACCAGTTGCTGCGCCTGGACGCGCGCATCGCCAATCGCCCCCTGGCCCCCGTCGAAATCGTGGATTTGCGCGAGGATTTTCGCCAGACGCATCGCCCCGGACCGGTCTCCGAGCGCCTGCGCGCGGCCATCTCCCAGCGCCTGTCCGGCGGCACGCAATCGCTGGTGCTGGTCAATCGCCGCGGCTATTCCTGGTTTGCGCTGTGCCGCAGTTGCGGTGCGGCCATCCTCTGCGAAAACTGCAGCATCGCCCTGGCCTACCACCGGCGGCGCGAGCGCCTCCTGTGCCACTACTGCGGTTTTTCGCGCCGCCCGCCGAAAACCTGCCCGAAATGTTCCTCCGAGCACATCTATTTTGTCGGCGCCGGCGCCGAGCAGCTCGAGGAACGCCTGCGCGCATTATTTCCCTCCGCGCGCATCGCCCGCCTGGATCGCGACACCGCCCGGAGCCGCCGCGCCTTTGAACAGGTGCTGGAGGCCTTTGCCGATCGCGAAATCGACATTCTCGTCGGCACGCAGATGGTCGCCAAAGGGCACGACTTCCACGGCGTTACGCTGGTCGGGGTGGTTTCCGCCGACGCCCAGTTGGGATTCCCCGATTTCCGCGCCGCCGAACGCACCTTCCAGTTATTGACTCAGGTGGCCGGCCGCGCTGGCCGCGGCGATTTGCCCGGCGAAGTTCTCGTCGAGACGCACTATCCCGAGCATTACGCCATCCAGCTCGCGGCGCGACAGGACTATCCTTCCTTCTTCGAGAAAGAGCTGCACTTCCGCCGCCTGATGCATTATCCGCCGTTCACTTCGCTGGCCTTGCTGCTGGTGCGCGACCCAAAACTCGAGCAGGCCATTCGCTGGTCGCGGCAGCTCGGCGAGTTCCTGCAGCCCATGGAGTCGCGGGGAATCAGAGTCCTGGGCCCGGCCGCTGCTCCCCTGGCGCGGCTCAAGCGCGAGTATCGCTTTCAATTTTTGTTGAAGTCGCCTCGCCGCGCGCTGCTCAACGGCATTCTGGCGGAATGTTTGGCGTTCAGCGAGCGCAAGAAAATTCCCGGCCGCGCGCTGTGGCTGGACGTGGATCCCGTGAATTTGTTGTGATTCCGGAAGCCGCGCCAGCCCCGGCGCGGCGCGGACTAGACCACGAAGGGCGCGGGCATGAAACAAAGCACAAAAATTCCCAGCGCCACCGCCGCCAAAATGCGCCGCCGGCGGTCCAGCGGTTCCCAGCGATCGATCAGTGGCGGATGCCGGAAGGCAATCGCCAGCAGCAGCCCGGCCCACATCAACCATCCCCACCAGAAGAATACCGCCAGCGGCACCAGCGCCACCGCCACCCCTATCGTAATCACCTTGTGCCACCGGCTGGTCAGCGAATAAAGGATGTGCCCGCCGTCCAGTTGCCCGGCCGGCAACAAATTCAGCGCCGTGGCGAACAGGCCCACCCATGCCGCGCGTCCGATGGGGTGCAGCAACAGAATGGAATGCGGAACGCCCGGCCGCAGCCACGCCTCCAGCAGCCATTCGATCAGCGGCTGACCGAACACCAGCGAGGAAGGCGCCGGCCCCGCGAAAACGATTTTCGAGTGCGCGATGGCGATCGCCAGCGCCGGAACGGCGAACAGAAAACCCACCGCCGGTCCGGCGAAGGCCATGTCGAACAGCGCGCGCCGATTCATGATCGGAGACCGGATGCGGATGAACGCGCCCAGCGTCCCAATCAATGTGGGCGCGGGGACGAAGTACGGATACGTCGCGTCGATTCGATAGTAGCGGCAAGCGAAAAAATGCCCGAGCTCATGGGCCAGCAGAATCCACAGCAGCGTGGCCGCGAAAGGAATCCCCGCAAGGAATAGACGCGGCTCCGAAAATGGCCTGAAGTACGCAGCGAAGAAATTATCGAAGTCCGGCGCATGGCCCGCGGAATAGGCCGCGGCAAATTGCGCTCCGGCGGCAAGCGTGGAGAGCGCCGTGGCCAGGAACAGACCGATCGCCAGAATCAGGGAACTCAAGGGCCGCGGCGGCGGCTCGGGAAGCCAGTGCGGAGGGATGTTCCGAAGCCGCACAAATTGCGGCCCGTTGAGGTCAACCGGCGTTACCGTCTCTTGCATGCCGCGGAGGTCCGCTTCTACGTGGTCGCTCATATTCTCATTCTCAGATCAGATACATCAGGTTGGAGCCTGGACATTCGCAATGCAAGCAAAAGAATTGGCGGGGGGAGGGAACTTGCTAATCGCCGTTTCTATTCGCGATGTTCCTATTCGATGGACTGCAACTCCTTGCCGGGCTTGAAGCGCACGGCCTTGCCCGGAGGGATGTTCACTTCTTCGCCGGTGCGCGGATTGCGCCCAATCCCGGTCTTGCGGGGCTTGACGCTGAACACCCCGAAGCGCCGCAGTTCGATCCGCTGGCCGCGTCCCAGGGCGCTCTTCAAGGCCTCGAAGACGGTCTCGACCGCCTGTTCGGCCTTGGTCCGCGTAACGCTGGTGCGGCTCACGACGTTATTGACCAGGTCCAGCTTAATCACTCGCGCCCCCTGCGCTGAAACGGATGCCTATGCTAGACAGCGCCCCGCGGGTTGTCAAGCTGGCGCGCCGGCGAAGCAGCGCCGTGACCTAATATTGCCGAAGGGCTTGAGCATCACGCCTCCACCAGCCATGAGGGCTTCCTTGCCCCGTGCCCAAGCTGCTTTTCTTAGCCGCCGCGCATCTTAATTACTAGGGTGTGCTTGTGCCGTTGACTTCTCTCAGGCAAACCGTTCGCCGTGGAGCAATCTGCGGACCATGGTGCTTGCGCCTGACGAGAATATTCTCCTATAATCCGGTGATCTTAAAGGACTGTATGGCGATCGTCTGAAAAAAATCGGCTTCATGCAACGGATGCACCGCCCCAGATTTTTTTGCCGAGGAGGCAGTAAATGAGACAAGCTTGCAAATGGATTGCTACGGCCGGTATGGGAGTAGCGCTGCTTGTTGCTACCAGCGGAACCAGGGTTTGGGCGGCTCCTCAGGACCAGGCCAAGCCCGCGTATACCCTGCCCGAATACAACGCCTATCAGGCGGCGCACATGGAGAAGGACCCGGCAAACAAGATCAAGCTGCTGGACGACTTCGTGGCGAAATACCCAATGTCGGCGCTGCTGATGTTCGTCTACAACGACTATTACACCGATTACTACGCGCAGAAAAACTATCCCAAAACTCTCGAATATATCGACAAGTTGCTGGCCCTGGGCGACAAGGTGGACATCGGCACGCGCATCCAGTCTCTCGCCTATCGCGCGCAGGCCTTTTTCGCCGGATCTTCCATGAAGGAATTGCAGACCCCCGACGCCCTCGCCAAGGCCCGTGACGCCGCGGCCGACGGCCTCAAGACCCTGGCCGCCTGGCAGAAGCCCGACAAAATGACCGACGACCAGTTCGCCAACCAGAAAAAGAGCCTGGGCTTCGTGTTCGACTCTGTCGCCGGCATCTCCGAATCCAGCCTCAAGGATTACAAGGCCGCGCAGGGTTCCTTCCAGGCTGCCCTGGTGATCAATCCCATGGATGCCTTGACGCATTTCCGCCTGGGCACCGCCTATTTGCAGGACATGCCGCCGCTGGTGCTCGATGGCGCTTGGGAGCTGTCGCGCGCCATCGCCCTCAAAGCTCCCGGCGACGCGCAGATCCGCGCCTACCTTCGCAGCCAGGTCCTCAATTATCAGCAGGTTTCCTGCGACAAATTGGTCGATGACGAGATCAACAATCTGATTACCCTGGCCGGTTCCAGCGCCGACCGTCCGTCATCGCTTACCCTCCCCAGTGCCGCCGACCTCTCCAAGGCCCGCGATGATACCGCCGATTTCCTCCCCTGGCTCATGGAGGGCGCCGATCACGGCAACGTGATGTGGCTGGCGACCTGCGGCTTGGAATACCCCGACGTCGGCGTTAAGGTTGTCGAGGTTGATCCCGGCGATGGCGACAACGTCACCTTAAAGGTCTATCGCCCCTCGGCCACCGATCCTGACGCTGCCTCCAAGGAGATGGATGCCGCCATGACCGCAAACATGGAAGTGCACGTCGTCGGTCAGCCCGACGCCAAGAAACTCATGAAGGACGATGAGGTTCGCTTCACCGGGACCCTCACCGGTTACACCCAGTCGCCCTTTCTGTTGACCTGGGACATGGCCAAGGTCAACGACGACGATTTGAAGGATGCCACCGCCGCGCCCGAGCCCGGTAAGACGCCTTCCAAGCGCCGCCTCAAGAAGCCCCAATAGCAAGCGGCTACGCTGGATTCCAAACGCCCAACGGCCCCGGAAACCAAATTCCGGGGCCGCTTTCTTTTTCAAACACGCATTCCACAGTGGTTCGGCCAGAGATCTGGCCGGAGATGTTCTCTAAGATTTGCCCTGAGGATTAGAGGAAGGCTCTCGCCGGGTCGCCTTCCGCCGCGCCAGCCCGCCCTTAGTCGCCGCGGTGCGATCGGTGGTCGAGCTTGTAAATGTCGATCTTGCGGCTCAGCGTGTTGCGGTGAATGCCCAGCAGGCGCGCGGCGCGCGACTGATTGCCGTTGGAGCGGTCCAGCACGCGCTTGATGAATTTCTTCTCGAATTCGTTCACGGCTTCCTCGAACAGAATTCCTCGCTCCACCATCTGGCCCACCAAAGATTCCAGTTGGTCTTTCAAATGGCACTCTCCGCTAGAGAAACTCGGCTCGCTGCGAAAATCAAGACAGCTCGTGGCCCGTTAGCAGGCGGTAAGCCTCTCGGTATTTGCTCTGCGTCCCCGCGACCACGTCGGCGGGCAATCCCGGCCCCGGCGGCTGCTTGTTCCAACCGATCTTCTCCAGGTAGTCGCGCACATACTGCTTGTCAAACGACGGCTGTGCCTGGCCGGGCGTGTAGCTGGCCGCCTGCCAGAAGCGCGAGGAATCCGGCGTCAGTGCCTCGTCGATCCAGATCAACTCTTCCCCCAGCAGCCCAAACTCGAACTTTGTGTCCGCCAGGATGATGCCGCGCGGCTCCGCGTAAGCCGTCGCGCGATTGTAAATCGTCAGGCTGATGGTGCGAAGTTGTTCCGCGCGGTCGCCCCCGATGCGCGCCACCACCTCGTCGAACGAAATGTTTTCATCATGGCCGGTGGTGGCTTTCGTGGACGGCGTGAAAATCGGTTCGGGAAGCCGTGCCGATTCGGGAAGCCCCGGAGGCAGCGGGATGCCGCACACTTTGCCCGTGGCGCGGTAGTCCTTCCAGCCCGAGCCCACCAGGTAGCCGCGCACCACGCACTCGATCGGCAGCGGCTGGGTCTTGCGGCACAGCATCGTGCGGCCGGCCAGTTGCTTTTGCAGCGCGCTGGGAACTCCCGGAAATTCCGTCGTGCTCAGAACGTGATTAGGCACCACGTCGCTCAGTTGGTCGAACCAGAATGCCGACAGCTGCGTCAGCACGCGCCCTTTGTCGGGCACCGGCGTTGGCAGCACCACGTCAAACGCCGAAAGCCGGTCGGTGGCCACCAGCAGAAGGTCGCCGTTGACTTCATACAGGTCGCGCACCTTGCCGCGGGAGAGCAAGGTCAATCCTGGAAAATCGGTTTCCCATACCGCTGTGCTCATATATGGAGATGCCACTGGCGTTCGTGTCCCCTGAAAGAAAGAAGTGCTGCATTCTAACGCAGGGGATGGCGAAGTCAACGGGGAAGAAAAATGGAATAGCTCCCTGAGCCTCGAACGCGCCGAAGTTCCATTCTTCCATCGTCGTGGCGCGTCGGGAAAATTTGCCGTTTCCCGAAACAGTGCAGGCCGTTTGCCTGCCGCCGTGGCCCTCGGCTAGAATGCCACGTCCCACTAACAGAGAGTCGGCAACCGGGGCCCTTCATATGCGCCCGTTCGGCGGATTCCTGAGGACCGGCGGATTCCTGGGGACCAACATGGGCGACATCGTCTTTCAAAACACGCTCGGCGGCCTCAAGGAGGCCTTCGTTCCCCTGCATCCCGGCCAGGTTCGCATGTACACCTGCGGTCCCACGGTTTACAACTATGCCCATGTCGGCAATTTCCGCACCTTCGTCTTTCAGGATATTTTGCGGCGTTTCCTGAAGTCCCGCGGCCTGCAAGTCATCCAGGTGATGAACCTCACCGACGTGGACGACCGCATCATCGCCAACGCCGCCGCGGCCGGCGTGAGCATCCGCGAGTACACCGAAAAATACATCAAGATATTTCTGGACGATCGCCTCGCGCTGAGCCTGGAGGCCCCCGAGCATATCGTTCGCGCCACCGATCATATTGAAGACATGGTGGCCCTGATCGAGCGCCTCACCGCCAAGGGTTTCACCTATCGCACCGACGACTCCATCTATTTCCGCATCTCCAAATTCCCGCGTTATGGCGAGCTGGCCCGGCTCGACGTTGCCGGCATCCAGCCCGGCGCCCGCGTGGACGTCGACCGCTACGAAAAGGCCGACGCCCGCGATTTCGCCCTCTGGAAAGCTCCCAAGCCCGGCGAATTTTTTTGGGAGACGCGCATCGGCCCCGGCCGCCCCGGCTGGCACATCGAATGCTCCGCCATGGCCATGAAGTACCTCGGCGACACCCTCGACATTCATACCGGCGGCGTGGATCTCGTCTTCCCGCATCATGAAAACGAGATTGCCCAATCCGAAGCCGCCACCGGAAAACCCTTCGTGCGCTACTGGCTTCACGCCGAACACCTGCTCATGGATTCCGAGAAGATGTCCAAGTCCAAGGGCAATTTTCTGACCCTGCGCGAACTGCTCGCCGCCGGCATCAAACCCTCTTCGCTGCGGTTTCTCCTGGCCTCGGTGCCCTATCGCCGCCAGTTGAACTTCACCGAGGAAAGCCTGCAGCAGGCCGCCAGTTCCGTCGAGCGGCTGCGCACCTTTGTCGTTCGCCTGCGCGCCGCAAAATTCCCGGAGGGCCAATCGGGCGCCACCGAGCGCGCCGAGTACGCCAGAACGGAATTCGAGAAGGGGCTCGAGGACGACCTGAACACCGCGCAGGCGCTCGCCGCCGTCTTCGATCTGGTTCGCGAAGCCAACACCGCCATGGATCGCGGCGAATTCCGCCAGGGCGATGTCGCCTCCGTGCTGCGCACCCTGGAAACCTTCGACGCCATTTTCAGCGTGCTCGCCGGCGATGACGCCGAAAAGCTGCGTGCCCTGGGCGTCGAAACCTCCGCCGGCCTCAGCGATGCGGACGTCGAAGCCCTGGTGGCCGAGCGCCAGGCCGCCCGCAAGCGCCGCGATTTCGCCGCCTCCGATCGCCTCCGCCAGCAGCTCGCCGACCACGGCATCCTGCTGGAAGACACCCGCGAAGGCGGCATCCGCTGGAAGCGCAAGTAATCGGACGCCCTCACGGAGATCGCGGAAATAATTTCCCATGTGTGCAAAAGTGAACAGTCCGCAATTTAGCTTCTGCAATAAAGTGCCGGTGCTCGTCGGAGTACAGGGTTGCGCCCCGCGCCGGAACGCGCATCGGGCGTCCACGCAAGCGCGGGGCGCCTCTCTTATGCTGCCAGGCAACCGCATCGGATAATCAATGACGTTTTTGTCACTAAGTATCCATGTTGACCGCTCTCCTCGGTAACACTACCCCGATAACAATAGACGGAAGCGAAGCGGGGCCTCATCTTCCTCGCACTCCCTCACCGCAAGCGGGGGAATGCCTCTGCCATTGCGGCAGAGACTGCCTCTCCCGCGCTCTAAGTGTCTCGAAGTGAACAGACAATTCTCCTGGAGACGCGCAAGGTAAGGCTTGCAAGAGGCAAGTCCGTTCGTCACGGGATCCTCTCCGTGCCGCCCCTGAGGCACACGATCCCAAACCCGGCGAACGGTTGAGGGCGAGAAGTATTCGCAGGTTTCGATTCTTTCCTCGCGCGCAATTCTCCTTCTGGCCCCCATGGAGGTGGGCAGACATGAAGAAATGGCTCTATTCCGTCGCCGGACTGACCCTGGCATTGGCAGGCTCTCTGCCCGCAAAGGCACAAACACCGGCTCCGCCGCCCAACATCCTGAACGTCCAAACCGACAGCATAAAACCCTACGCGGATGGACCCTACGACAAGCTCGCTTCACAGTACCCTCTCTTGTCGCGCGAACTCAAGGACCCGACGCACGTTCTGGCGATGGAGGCTCTGACGGGCTCGCCGCGGGCGATTTATGTCTCGGGCTACGATTCCTACGAGGCGCTGCAAAACAGCGAGGAGTGGCGGGCCGGCGATGCGCCGACCGACGCGAAGTTTGACGGGCTGGATGCGCGCGAGGCTCCTTACCTGTCCGGGGTCAACTACGCCATCTGGCATTACCGCCCCGACCTCAGCAACAACGTCGCCGGAGTGGACATGGCGCACTCCCATTACTGGGAGGCGATCATTTTTCGTATGCGCCCAGGTCACGACCAACAGTTCGAGGAGTTGACCAAGCTTCGCAGCGACGCCGACGTCAAGACCGGCCAAAATATCCCCTGGGAGACTTACGAAGGACTGACCGGCGTGTCGGACGCCTATCTGGTCTTGGTGCCGATGACGTCCCTCAAGGATAAGGATGCCGGCTTGGCGCATGAGAAGGATTTCGGCGCCGCTCTGGGCAGCGACGGAAAGGACCGCATGAACAAGCTTTCCCAGGAGAGCGTCGTCAGTGTTGAGGACGACCTCTGGATGGTGATTCCGGAATGGAGCTACGTCGAGCAATCCTGGATCGAAGCGGATCGCCCATTCTGGGCGTCTGCGCCGGAAGCGGCAAAGCCTTCGCCGAAACGTGCCGCCGGAGCCGCGCCTGCTGCACCCAAGGCTCCGCCCGCATACTAATTAAATGATTCGGACGATGAAGGGTTCGCCCATCAGGCGAGGATTCATTGCATCAAGGGGGATTCCAAATTTAAATACCGAAGTCCCCCGCGTAATCGATAGATCGAGAGGAGAAATCATGTACAAACCGATTTTAGCCGCACTCTTACTGGCATTTACCCTGGCCGGCCTGTACCCCGAGCCCGCCAAGGCGACGACCCCAACGAGCACCTTCCGTACCGAGTCCAGCTACCATCATCGCCGACATCGTCGAGAGGAAGGAAAAGTAATAATACGCTTATGACCGTTGCGTATGGAACGCAAATGCAACCGGCTTCGAGCAAAGAACCGGTTGCATTGTGCGGGTCGCGCGATCCGATGTATTCCCCATTGACGGTTTTGCTTGACGAAGCCGGACGGACCATGGGAAAATTGTGACAGCGTAATTGGATGGTGCTTTGATCAAAATGTTCCGCTCACCCAAATCCTTGCTTCGACCCGATTTGCTCCCGTCCACGACGCGTGGACTCCGGGTAAGTCCTTCCTTTGCCGGCGTTCTGATTGGCGTTTGGGAGGACCATAGAACTTAGGGTGGCTTCGTCGAAAGTTCTGAAGTGACCAACAGCCACCCTTAACCGGGCGGCTTTTTTATTTTCTGGCCTGAAAGTGTGCAGTAGAAGGCCAACCTTTAAACACCCTTGGAGGTCATTGTGGCAGCCCTCGCAGACATACTGGGAGAACGAGACCCCGATCGGCTCAACGCCGCGCTTCGTTTCGTCCTGCGGCGTTACGGAGCGCAACTGCGCAACAAGCCCGCCCTGGCCATCGGCGCGCTGTTACTCCCGGCCTTGGGCGATATACTGACGCTCTACGCTCCCCCGCTCCTGATTGCCAGGCTGCTCGGCGCCTTCGCTCGTAACGAGCAATTGTCCGCAGCCAGACTGACGCCGTACGTCCTGGCCTTCGCGGGTATGTGGCTGGCCGGACAGGTCTGTTGGCGTATCGCCGGTGCGTTAATTGCCCGCGTCGAGATTCGTAGCATGGAGGCGCTGTACGTCGAAGCTTTGGACGAGCTGCTGGTCAAGGATCTGGCGTTCTTTCAGAACAACTACGCCGGCTCGCTCACCAAGCGCGCGCTGGGCTATGCCCGGCGATTCGAGGATGTGTTTGACAGCCTCGCGTTCCAAATTGCGTCGACCGGCTTTCCGCTTGTCTTCGTTGCCGTGGTGCTATGGGCCTATTCTCCCTGGCTGATTGTGGCCTTGCTTGGGATGTTGACGGCTACATTTTCAATGGTGTTCCCGCTGATCCGCCGGCGCCGCCAGTTGGTGGATCTTCGCGAGTCTGCCTCCAACGTGCTTGCCGGCCACGTCGCCGATTCGATCACCAACGCCGAAGCGGTGCGGGCTTTCGCGCGGGAATCGCATGAGGCGCGCATTCACGCCGGCAACGTCTGCGATTACGGCGCCAAAACGCTGAGATCCTGGGATTATCAGAATATGCGCGTGGACATGATCACCGCGCCCATGTTTGTCCTCACCAATACGGTCGGCCTCGTCATGGCCCTGTGGATCGGGCGCGGCACTGCAGCCAGCCTCGAAGCCGTCTTCATCACCTTCAGTTACTACGCCAGTGCCACGCGCGTGATGTGGGAGTTCAACCGCACCTACCGCAACCTGGAAGGCGCTTTAACGGAAGCGGCCCAGTTCGCCGACCTGGTCCTTGACCCTCCTTTAGTCACCGATGCGGAGGGCGCCGATGCCTTCGCCCCTGCCGATTTCGGCGTGGAACTGCGTGACGTCAGCTTTCGCCACTCGGCCTCGCAGCCCTTATTGTTCAGCGGGCTTTCGCTGAAAATCGCGCCCGGCTCGAAGATCGGTTTGGTCGGGCGCTCCGGCGGTGGAAAAACAACGCTGACGCGGCTCCTGCTGCGCTTCTCGGACGTGGATGCCGGGGAACTCCTGGTGGGAGGTCAATCCATCAGCCGCGTCCCTCAGGCGCACCTGCGAAATATAATCGGCTACGTGCCGCAGGATCCCTCGATGTTTCATCGCAGCATCGCCGACAATATCCGCGTCGGACGCCCTGGCGCGACCGACGCGGATGTGCGCCGGGCGGCGCAGCTTGCCCATGCGGCGGAATTCATCCAGGCATTACCTGCCGGGTACGACACGCTCGTCGGCGAGCGCGGCGTGAAGCTCTCCGGCGGGCAGCGCCAGCGTGTCGCAATTGCACGGGCAATTCTGAAGGATGCACCGATTCTCATCTTGGACGAAGCCACCAGTTCGCTGGACTCGGAGAGTGAAGCGCTCATCCAAGAGGCGCTCTGGACGCTCCTGGCCGGACGCACCGCGATTGTCATTGCTCATCGTCTCTCCACGGTTAAACGCATGGACGAGCTCATCATTCTCGACAATGGGAAGATCGCCGAAAGAGGCACTCACGGCGAGTTACTCGCTCGCGGCGGGACCTACGCCGTGCTCTGGGGTCATCAATCCGGCGGCTTCCTGGCCGAGGAATCGATCTCGCGTAGCGCCTGAGAAACGCGATCGCCGGAAACTGCCTTTGCCGCCAGGCCACATCTCGGTAATCCGGGTAGTGTGCTAATTTGCGTTTCGAGGTTTGCGGTTTCTTAGGGGGTCGGAGCTTCAGCTCCGACATTTAGCCGCACAAATGTCCCGGGCTTTAGCCCCTGAGGAAAATGTTTTTGTCTCTGCCCAGTCAAACTGGGACACCACAATAATCCGGCTCCTCAGGATTTGGAAACCGATTGGATATATAATCCGGTCTTCTTTGTTCTCTTTTCGCTGCCTGGTGCTCAAGGAAGATGATTGTGCGAGGAAGATGATGAGGGTAGGCTCGCTCGCGGTACCGATTCAGCCTGAGGTCTGCCGGAGCCAGCCATGAGGCAAAGACCATGAGGGAAGGAAATGAGCCGGCGGCGCGGCAATGGGGCGGGGCGCCAGGCGGCAACTATGCGCGCCGCCCGCAACGCGGCGGAGTACAACCCAAAGCATTGGTTTGGCTGTTGCTCGTCGGGTTGTGCGGCTTCGTCCTGTCGTTCAGTTTTTCTCCCACGCCATCGAACGCGTCGCCTGGCAATGCGAGTCCGGCGGAACAGTTCACCAAGGGGCTCGACGATTGCAAAAATGAGACGGGCGGCCCCGCCCATGTAGTGCAGTCGTGCACGGCGGCGATCAATTCGGGAAAGCTTTCCGATAATGACCAGATCGGCGCGCTCAACAACCGCGGAATCGCCTATCAGAATGAAGGCGATTTCCCTCACGCCATCCAGGATTTCACCCGGGTGCTAAGCGCCGATCCCGATC
>Ga0302326_10009753_pt1 | contig 20912 bp, 21 predicted proteins | sample Palsa_T0_3_FD_202264 | JGI IMG/M metagenome (GOLD analysis project Ga0302326, IMG submission 202264) | Peat permafrost microbial communities from Stordalen Mire near Abisko, Sweden - Palsa_T0_3 | ecosystem: Environmental > Terrestrial > Soil > Palsa > Peat permafrost | place: Sweden: Abisko...
GTCGGGATCGCACTGTGGGGTCGAGATCGGCGCGGACGGGCCCTCGCAGATGGGTCTCGAGGACCTGGCCATGATGCGCTCGGTTCACGGGTCCAGCGTCTTGTACCCGAGCGACGCCACGAGCACGGCCGCGCTGGTGGCGGCGATGGCGCGCACCCCGGGGATCAGCTACATCCGCACCACGCGTGGCGCCTATCCCGGGCTTTACGAGGCGCGAGAGACGTTTGCGATCGGCGGCTCGAAGGTCCTGCGCTCCACCGAGCAAGACGACGTCACGCTCGTGGGAGCGGGCGTGACGCTCCACGAGTGCGTGAAGGCGGCGGAGCTGCTCGCGGCCGAGGGGATACAGGCTCGGGTCGTCGACTGCTACTCGGTCAAACCGATTGACGCGGCCACCCTGTCCCACGCGGCGGCCGTCACCACCGGACGGATCGTCGTGGCCGAGGACCACCATCCCGAAGGCGGGCTGGGATCGGCCGTGACCGAATGCCTGTTGGCGCAGGGGCGAACGAGCCTCCACATCGCGCACCTGGCGGTCAGGGGCATGCCCGGCTCGGGCACCGGGGCGGAGCTCATCGCGTGGGCCGGCATAGACGCCGATCACATCGCCGCCGCGGCGCGCGGGCTGGTGCGCGCCTGAGGCGCGCGGGCTGGTGCGCGGCTGAAACGCCCGGGCCCGGCGGGCCTCGGTCCACGCGGGACCTGGTCACCAGCTCGAGGCGCGTATGGTGGGCGCATGGCTGAACCTGAGGTCTTCGACTGGGACGAGTGGGAGAACGGGAAGATCTACAAGCTGTCAAACGACGAGCTGGTAGGTGCCCTGCTCAGTGAGGTGAGCGCGCTACGCAAACGGGTGAGGACCCTGGAGGACAGTCAGCCACGTTGAGCGGTACGCCGCACCATTCGGCGTACCTGCCGTACCTGCCGTACCTATCGGAATCCCTAAATGACGAAGGTGGCCCAGCCCAGCAGGTGAACGCCGCCGGTCTGCCGGGTGACCGTGGCCTCCAGGTCGACGAAGCGCTGTCCCTCCTCCTCACGCACGGCGACGATCTTGGCCGCGTAGGTCAGGACGTCGCCGGGCCACGCCTGCTCCCTCCACTGGACCTTGAAGTGCCGGATCGCCGACGCGCCGAAGTGGTCGGTGAGGTAGGTGGCCAGGACACCCGCCTGGAGCATTCCGACGGCGAACGGGGTGGGGAAGCCGGCGCGCTGTGCGAACTCGGTGTCGTGGTGGGCGGGGTTCATGTCGCCCGAGGCGCCCTGGTAGCGGACGAAGTCGGTCACGGTGAGCGGCTTGTCGACGAAGGGGGTCAGCTCGGCTCCCTCGACCAGCTCGAGCTCCTCGGTGCGGGGGGGCGTCATGCGCCCGCCCCCGTCGTCGGAGCCTGCTCGGTCTCAATGACGGTGTTGCGCGTCTCGGCCACCAGGGTGCCCGCCTCGTCGTGGTACTCCATGATGCTGTCGCGGAACTTCATGGCGCCGCCGCGGCGTCCGGTCTTCTCCCACGCCGGCCCCGGCTTGGACGATACGTACAGCACCGCTCCGGCCTTCGGCGGTGGGCCGTAGAAGGTGTACTCCGTCCCCCCGTGCAAGATGCGTTCGTAACCCGATCCGTCCTCGCCGGCCGGGGTCACCACCTCGGGCATCCAGAAACCGGCGGTGCAGAGGAAGGTCGTCGGCGCGGTGGGGCTCTCGTCCTCCAGGTACTCGGGGTTCTTCGATTTCGTGGCCCGGGCGAATTCGCGGATCTTCCCCAGCTCGACATGCATCTTGAACGGCGCGCGGGCCTTCTCTTCTTCCGCTTCCGTCAATGTTCCCCCTTTGCTTCCGTTCGTGTGCCGCCCGACACTATTGCATCGCACGCCGCGTGGTGCGACCCGACCGGTCCCCGGCCTCAGCCCGAGCCACCTCCGGCGTCAGGCTGAGCCAGCTCCGGCGTCAGACCGGGCCAGCTCCGGCGTCAGACCGGGCCAGCTCCGGCGTCAGTCCGAGGAGGGGAGCGGCGCGGCGGACTTGACCGGCAGGGGAACCTCTCCGATGGAGAGGGAGCCGCTGCCCGGCTTGGTGCACAGCACTTCGACGGGCGGATCATCGGTGGCGTAGCGCTTGCCGATGAGCGTGCCGGTGTCGAAGGGGGCTACGGGCTCCCCGCTGCGGGTGGCGTCTCCCAGCTCGACCATCGGTTGGCCGCCACAGCGCAGGTCCAGATCGTCCGGCGGCGCCTTGATGACGATGACCTCGGTGTCGCAGACGACACTGCTCAGTCGCAAGCCTGCTTTGGTGATCACTGCGTGCAGTCCTCCCGTGGGTATCCGGCGTCGGGCGACGAGCCTACCTCCCTGCCGGTGACCCCTCGGAGGAAACGGGATCGCTCGTGCCGAGGAGGGCGCGCATGGCCATCGTCTCGAGGACCCGTCGGGTGCCGTCCGCCGGCTGGTTCGTGGCGATGTGGGGCGTGGAGTTGAGGAGCCCGAAGACGGCGTGGGCCTTGGTCCGCGCCACGCCGGCGGGCGCATACGGGTCCACCCTTCTCAGCGCACTCACCCACAGCTCGACGTACGCCCGCTGGAGCCGGCGCACCCTGCCTGCCTCGTGCGGGGGGAGACTCGCCAAGTCCCTGTCCTGCACCCGGATCAGGCTGGTGTCCCTGATGGCGAAGTCGGTGTGGAAGGCGACCAGCCGTCGCAGGACGTCCTCGCCGGACCGACCGGCATGCACCTCGGCCTGGCCCCCGTCGAACAACCGCTGGCTCGCCCCTACCAGCAGCTCTGCCAAGAGGGCCTCCTTGCTGGGGAAATAGCGATACACCGCCGGCCCGCTGATGCCAACCGTGGCGCCCAGGTCCTCGATCGACACCGAGTAAAAGCCACGATCGGCGAAGAGCTGCGCGGAGGCGTCGAGAAGCTGCTGGCGTCGCTCCGCCTTGCGCCGGCTGCGTTGTGTCTGCTCTCTCATGGCGCTCTGTTCGCTCGCGTGGATCGGGTCCGGTTGGGCCCGGCTCGGTTGGGCCCGGCCGCGTGGCCCGGTTATCCCGGCCCGGGTCGGTGGACGGCCGGTGGGTCGCATGTTACCGTATCTCAGTTAGGGATGATTAACTGAGATACGGAGAGGGTGATCTCGTGGAGCAGTTGCGCAGCCTTGTCGACTGCCACAGCGACTCCTTCCAGCGGAACGAGGTGGTTCAGCGTGCCGCGGTGGACCAGCTGCGCGACCGGCTGGCGTCGTCGTCCCGCGGACCCGAGGCGGCCCGCGTTCGCCACGTGGCGCGCGGCAAGCTGCTGCCGCGTGAGAGGGTCGACGTCCTGCTCGACCGCGGGAGCCCCTTTTTGGAGCTGTCGCCGCTGGCCGCGTTCGGCATGTACGAGGACGAGGCCCCCGGAGCCGGGATCATCACCGGGATCGGGAGAGTGAGCGGTCGCGAGTGCGTCGTGGTGGCCAATGACGCCACGGTCAAGGGTGGCACCTACTTCCCCCTCACGGTCAAGAAGCACCTGCGCGCCCAGGAGGTGGCCCTGCAGAACCACCTGCCCTGCGTGTACCTGGTCGACTCGGGCGGTGCCTTCCTCCCCCTGCAGGACGAGATCTTCCCCGACCGGGAGAGCTTCGGCCGGATCTTCTTCAATCAGGCCACCATGAGCGCGCGGGGCATCGCCCAGATCGCCGCGGTCCTCGGCTCGTGCACCGCGGGGGGCGCCTATGTCCCCGCCATGGCCGACGAGGCGGTGATCGTCCGCAACCAGGGGACCATCTTCTTGGGTGGGCCGCCGCTGGTGAAGGCGGCCACCGGCGAGGTCGTCACCGACGAAGAGCTCGGCGGCGCCCTGCTGCACGCCCACACCTCGGGCGTCACCGACTATCTGGCTGACGACGACGCCCATGCGCTCTCCATCGTTCGTTCCATCGTGGCCAGCCTGGGCCCCCGGGCGGCCCGGCCATGGGAGGTGGCGCCGAGCGAGGAGCCGGCGGTCGACCCGGCGGAGCTCTACGGCGTCGTGCCGGCCGACCCGCGCACCGCCTACGACGTACGTGAGGTGATCGCCCGGCTCGTGGACGGGAGCCGGTTCCGCGAGTTCAAGGCCGAGTACGGGGCGACCCTGGTCGCCGGGTTCGCGCGGATCTGCGGGCACCCCGTGGGCATCGTGGCCAACAACGGCGTCCTCTTCTCCGAGTCGGCGCTCAAGGGCGCGCACTTCATCGAGCTGTGCGACCAGCGCAAGGTGCCGCTGGTCTTCCTGCAGAACATCACCGGGTTCATGGTCGGCCGCCAGTACGAGGCGGGGGGCATCGCCAAGCACGGGGCCAAGATGGTCCACGCCGTGTCGTGTGCCCGGGTCCCCAAGCTGACCGTGATCGTCGGCGGCTCCTTCGGTGCCGGCAACTACTCCATGTGCGGTCGTGCCTTCTCACCCCGCTTCCTGTGGATGTGGCCCGGGAGCCGTATCTCGGTGATGGGGGGCGACGAAGCGGCGGCGGTGCTGGCGACGGTGCGCCGGAGCAGGATAGAGGGGGAGGGGGGCACGTGGAGCGTCGAGGACGAGGAGGCGTTCCGGGCCCCCATCCGGGCGCGCATAGAGGAAGAGGGGGATCCCTACTACGCCACGGCGCGGCTGTGGGACGACGGCGTCATCGACCCGCTCGACACCCGGACGCTCCTCGGGCTGGCGCTCTCGGTGTGTGCCAATGCGCCGCTCGATCCCGTCTCCTATGGCGTGTTCCGGATGTGAGCGCCATGTTCACCACAGTGCTAGTGGCCAACCGCGGGGAGATCGCCGTGCGCATCTTCCGCACACTGCGGCGACTCGGCGTCCGTTCCGTCGCCGTCTACAGCGACGCCGACGCGGGCTCCCAACATGTGAGGGAGGCCGACGTGGCCGTCCGGATCGGCCCGGCGGCGCCCCAGGACAGCTACATGGACGCCGAGCGGATCCTCGCCGCAGCGCGGTCCACCGGAGCCGAGGCGGTGCATCCCGGATACGGCTTCCTGGCCGAGAACGCCGGGTTCGCCCGTGCGACCGCCGCCGCCGGACTGGTGTTCGTGGGACCGTCCCCACACGCCATCGAGCTGATGGGGGACAAGATCCGGGCCAAGGCGACGGTCGCCGCCGCCGGCGTGCCGACCGTCCCCGGGCGGGCCGAGCGGGGCATGTCGGATCGGGACATCGCCGTCGCGGCCGATGAGATCGGGTTCCCGGTCCTGCTCAAGCCGTCGGCGGGCGGGGGTGGCAAGGGGATGCGGCTGGTGGAGTCCCCCGCGCAGATGGAGGAGGCGCTGATCGGGGCCCGCCGGGAGGCATCGTCCACCTTCGGCGACGACACCTTGTTCCTGGAGCGGTTCATCACGCCGGCGCGCCACATCGAGGTGCAGATATTCGCCGATTCGTTCGGAAGGACCTTGCACCTTGGCGAGCGGGAGTGCAGCCTGCAGCGGCGCCATCAGAAAGTCATGGAGGAGACCCCCTCGCCCCTCATCGGCGCATCCACCCGGGAGCGCCTCGGTTCGGCGGCCATCGCCGCGGCGCGCAGCGTGGACTACGTCGGGGCGGGGACGGTGGAGTTCATCGTGGGCTCCGATCACCCCGACGAGTTCTTCTTCATGGAGATGAACACCCGGTTGCAGGTCGAGCATCCCGTCACCGAGATGGTGACCGGCCTCGACCTGGTCGAGCACCAGCTGAGGGTGGCGGCCGGCGAGCCGCTGGGGTTCGGTCCCTTCGAGGGGCGGAGCGTGGGCCACGCCGTCGAGGCACGTATCTACGCAGAGGATCCCCGCCGCGGCTTCCTGCCGACCGGAGGGCGGATCCTGATGGTCCGTGACCCCGCCGGCGAGGGCATCCGCGTCGACAGCGGCATCGCCGACGGCGTCGACGTCGGGACCGGGTACGACCCACTGCTGGCCAAGGTGGTTGCCTTCGGTGCGGACAGGGCGACCGCTCTGGCCCGCCTGCGCCATGCGCTGTCCGAGACGGTGGTGCTCGGCGTGGGCACCAACGTCTCCTTCCTCCACACCCTGGCCGGCCACGACGACGTGGTCGCCGGGCGTTTGGACACGGGCTTGGTGGAACGGCTGGCCGAGAGCCTGGTGGAGCGGCCGCCGCCCGCCGTGGCCTACGGGGCGTACGCCCTCCTGCGCCTGAGGGAGATGTGGCCCGGGGGCCCGATCGTCGACCCCTGGGACATCCCGTGCGGCTGGCGGCCGGGTCGGATCCGGCCGGTGGCCTTCACCCTGGCCGATGGCGCCGGTGATCCGCTGGTCGTCACGGTCACCGGCACGCCCGAGCGCGCCGAGGTCGGGGTCGGGGTGGAGGCGGAGATCGGGGCCGGGGTCGTGGGGGTCGGGGCCGAGGTCGGGACGAGCGAACCGGTCTCCGTGCAGCTGGAGCCGCTCCCCGACGGTGCTCTGGTCAGCGTGGAGGGGACCACCCGACGCGTCTGGTCCGTGGCCGACGAGGCGACGGCCACCACCTGGATCTTCGTCGACGGTGACGCCTGGGCCTTCCGAGAGCTCGTGGCGTCCCGCCGGTCACGAGCGGCGGGCGCCGCCGACGGGGACGTCCGCAGCCCCATGCCCGGAACTGTCATTCAGCTTCACGTGACCACGGGGGAGCGGGTGCGTGCCGGTCAGCCGCTCGTCGTCATTGAGGCGATGAAAATGGAGCACGTGCTGGTGGCCGGGCACGACGGCACGGTCGACGTCCTGATCGGGCAGGGTGATCAGGTCGCCGCCGACGAGGTGGTGGCCCGCATCGAGCCGCCGGCGGAGGGCGTTGCGCCGCCGGCGAAGGGCGTTGAGCCGCCGGCCGAAGGATGACCCGATCCGCGCGGAAGAGGCATACTACGGGGCGTGACGAGCCCCCTGCCCCAGATGCACGTCTGCCTATGAGGACCGCCGTCCTCGTGGTGCGGACCACGGGGCCCTGATGGACAAGGTCGTCGCCAGCGCAGACGAAGCCGTGGCCGACGTCACCAGCGGGTCGACACTGGCCGTCGGAGGTTTCGGTCTGTGCGGCATCCCGTCGACGCTCATCGCCGCCCTGCTCGATTCCGGAGTGACCGACCTCCAGACGGTGAGCAACAACTGCGGTGTGGAGGACTGGGGACTGGGGATCCTCGTCTCCGCCCACCGGGTGGCCCGCACCACCTCGTCGTACGTGGGTGAGAACAAGGAGTTCGCCCGGCAGTTCCTCTCCGGCGAGCTCGAAGTGGAGCTGGTCCCCCAGGGCACGCTGGCCGAGCGACTGCGGGCCGGGGGTGCGGGGATCCCGGCGTTCTACACCCGGGCCGGGGTGGGGACCCAGGTGGCGCAGGGCGGCCTGCCGCAGTACTACGACGGCAAGGGAGGGGTCGCCATCGAGTCCGAACCCAAAGAGGTGCGCACCTTCGAGGGCACGCCGTACGTGCTCGAGCGGGGCATCAGGTGCGACTTCGGCCTGGTCCACGCCCGGGTGGGCGACCGCCACGGGAACCTGATTTACGAGAAGTCGGCCCAGAACTTCAATCCCCTCTGCGCGGCGGCGGGCCGGATCACCATCGCCGAGGTGGAGGAGCTCGTCGAACCGGGCGAGATCGACCCGGCCATGGTCCACACCCCGGGGATCTTCGTGCAGCGGGTGGTCGTGGCCTCCGTCGCCGAAAAGCGGATAGAGAAGCGCACGGTGGCCCGCCCCTCCGCCGCGCCCGGAGGGAAGGGCTGATGGCGCGCACCCACGACGAGCTGGCCAAGAGGGTGGCCGAGGAGCTGAGCGACGGTCTCTACGTGAACCTGGGGATCGGGCTGCCCACGCTGGTGCCCAACTTCGTCCCCGACGGGATCTCGCTCTTCTTGCACTCGGAGAACGGCATCTTGGGAGTGGGCCCCTACCCCGAAGAGGACGCCATCGACCCCGACCTCATCAACGCCGGCAAGGAGACCGTGACGGTCCTTCCCGGCGCGTCCTACTTCGATTCGGCCACCTCCTTCGCCATGATCCGCGGCGGGCATATCGACGTGGCGGTGCTGGGCGCCCTCGAGGTGTCGGCCCAGGGAGACCTGGCCAACTGGATGGTCCCCCTCAAGATGGTCAAGGGCATGGGGGGTGCCATGGACCTGGTGCACGGGGCGAAGCGGGTGCTGGTGATGATGGAGCACACCACGAACCAAGGAGCGCCCAAAATCGTAGAGCGCTGCACCCTCCCCCTCACCGGCGAGCGGTGCGTGCACCGCATCATCACCGATCTCGCGGTCATTGACGTAGAAGACGCCGGGCTCGTCCTGCGGGAGACGGCTCCGGGTGTGACGCCCGACGAGGTCCTGGCTGCGACCGGTGCCCTGCTGCACGTCGACCTGTGAGGAGGGACCGTCATGGCTGACGCCGGGAGCGCCGGGGTGGGCGCGAGTGCCGGGGTGAGCGGAGAGGCCGGGGGAGCGGGAGACGGCGGGGACGTCGACCGCCACGTGGTCGAGCAACGGGGCCTCTGGTTCGAAGAGCTCGACCTCGGCGCCCGTTACGTGCATCGCCCCGGCCGCACCCTCACCGAGGCGGACAACGTCTTCTTCACCACGCTGACCATGAACACCCAGCCGCTCCACCTCGACGAGGCCTGGAGCGCACAGCAACCCTTCGGGCACCGGCTGATCAACAGCCTGCTCACCCTCTCGACGCTCGTCGGCCTGTCGGTCAGCCAGCTGACGCTGGGCACCATCGTGGCCAACCTGGGCTTCCGCGACGTGCGGTTCCCCCATCCCATGTATCACGGGGACACGCTCTACGGCGACACCGTCGTGCTGGAGAAGCGACCCTCTTCCAGCCGTCCGGGGGAGGGCATCGTGACCTTCGAGCACACGGGGAGGAACCAGGACGGGGTCGTCGTCGCCGCGGTCGTGCGCCTCACCCTGGTGCAGTGCCGACCGGAGGAGGCGGGCCCGGCGTGAGCTGGCGTCCGCCGGGCCCAGCCCTGCTGTTCTGCCCGGCCGACCGGCCCGAGCGCTACGACAGGGCCGCCCGGGCCGCCGACGTGGTGATCCTCGATCTGGAGGACGGGGTCGCCCCGCCCGACCGGCCGGCGGCGCGCGGGGCCCTGCAACAGGCCGATCTGGACCCGACCCTGACCATCGTGCGGGTCAACCCGGTCGGGACACCGGATCACCCCCTGGACCTCGAGGCCCTGGCCACCACGCCCTACGACCTGGTCATGCTGGCCAAGACCGAGTCCGCCGACCAGGTTGCGGGCCTGTCGCCTCGCCAGGTGGTCGCGCTCTGCGAGACGCCGCGTGGCGTGCTCGCCGCCACCGAAATCGCCGCCTGCCCCGCCACGGTGGCCATGATGTGGGGGGCGGAAGATCTCGTGGCGGCGCTCGGCGGCCGATCGAGCCGCCGGCCCGACGGCCCCTACGGCGACGTGGCCCGCCACGCCCGGTCGCAGGTCCTGCTGTCGGCCGGCGCGTACGGGGTGGCCGCCATTGACGCCGTCCACCTCGACATCGGGGATCTCGAGGGCCTCCGGGGTGAGGCCATCGACGCCGCGGCGTCCGGATTCGTGGCCACCGCCTGCATCCATCCCAGCCAGGTGGCCGTGGTGCGCGACGCCTACCGGCCCACCGAGGAGGAGCTGGCCTGGGCGCAGAGGGTCCTGGCCGCCGCGGTCGATGCCCGCGGGGTGTTCTCCTTCGAGGGGCGGATGGTGGACTCGCCGGTGCTGCGGCACGCCGAGCACATTGTCGAGCGGGGCGCGAACTAGGACCTAGGGATGGCGGGACCTAGGAATGAGGACCTAGGTCGGCAGACCGAGCTGGCGGGCGATGAGCATCCGCTGCACCTCTGACGATCCCTCGCCGATGGTCAGGATCCTCGCATCGCGGAAGTGCCTGGTGACCGGCGAGTCGTCCATGAAGCCGTACCCGCCGTGCACCTGGGTGGCGATCGATGCCGCACGCATGGCCATCTCGGAGGCCACCAGCTTGGCGACCGCGGCGCTGTGCTCGTAGTCGTGGCCGTGATCGTGCCGCCAGGCGGCGTCGTAGGTGACGACGCGGGACGTCGTCACCATGGCGGCCAGGTCCGCCAGGGAGAACGCCAACGCCTGATGAGCCCCGAGAGGACGCCCGAAGGAGGTCCTTCCCTCGACGAACTCCAAGGACTCGTCGAGGCATCCCTGCGCCAGACCCACGGCCATCGCCGCGATGGGGATCCGTGACCAGGTGAGAAACTCCAGGGCGGCCCGATAGCCGCGGCCCTCCTTGCCCAGCAGGGCCGAGTGCGGGACGCGGACGTTGTCGAAGAAGAGGGGATGGGTGTCCGAGCTCCGCCATCCCAGTTTGCGGTAGGGCTCGCCGACGGTGAAACCCGGGGCGTCGGTGGGAACGAGGAAGGCGGTCACCGGTGGGCGCCCGTTCGTCGCCGCCCCCGTGGCGGTGAACACGATGACGTACTTGGTCAGAGGGGTCCCCGAGTTGGTGATGAACTGCTTGGCCCCGTTGATCACCCACTCGTCGCCGTCCCGGACCGCCGTCGTGGCGATGTTGCCGGCGTCGGAGCCGCCGCTGGGCTCGGTTAGGCCGAAGGCGACGAACTCCTCGCCGGCGGTCATCTTGGGGAGTAGCTCCTCCCGCAGGCCCGGGGGAGCCAGCTGGGCGAAGAGCGCCGCGCTCATGGCCTGCACGTGCACGGTCACCGCCAGGGAGGAGTCGACCCGGGCCAGTTCCTCGACGGCGATGGACAGACTGGTCACATCAATGGTCGGGCGATCGCTGCGGTCGTCGATGAGCTCGAAGACCCCGAGTCTGGCGACGGCCCGCACGAGATCGAGATCGAAGGTCCGGGTCTCGTCCCTCGACGCCGCGCCCGGGGCGACGACGTCGCGGCAGAACTCGCGCAGGACGTTGCGCCAGGAGTGCTGCTCGTCCGACACACACCACGGGACCTCGTCCCGCGGCAGGTTGCCGCCGTCCCGCGGCAGGCCGCCGCCGTCGGTCAGAGGATGACCCCTTCGATCTTGAGCTCCAAGAGCGCATCGGTGTCGTAGCCCAGCTCACCGAGGACTTCGTCGGTGTGCTCGCCGTGCTCGGGCCCCCTGGTCAGATCGGGCGCCGTCTCGTTGAACTGCAGGGGCGAGGCCACCATGCGGAACACCGTGCCGGACTTGGCCTCGACCTCGCGGACATAGCCGTTGGCCAGGGCCATGGGGTCGACGAGCACCTCACTCGGCGTCTGGACCGGAGCCCAGACGCCCTTGGCCGCAGCGAGGATCTCCTTCCACTCGGCAAAGGTCTTCTGGGCGAAGATCTCGTCGAGGATCCCCACGCAGGCCGCCGAGTTCTCGGCGCGGGCCTTGGCGTCGACGAAGCGGGGATCCGTTTCGAGCTCGGGTCGGCCCGCCAACTGGCACAGGTCGCCCCAGTACCGGTCCGACTCCAGCATGACCAGTGAGAGGTAGCGGTTGTCCGAGGTGCGGTACATGCCCACGATGGGGTTGGGCATCTGGGTGCGGTCGGGAATGACCATGCGCTCTATGCCGAAGAGGCCGGCGGCGAGGGATGTCGCGCCGGTCGCCCACATGGACGTGGCCAGCAGCGAGTTGTCGACGATGACCGGCTCGCCGGTGCGCTCCCGGTGGAAGAGCGCCGCCGAGATACCGCCGGCGATGGTGAGGCCGCCGATCACGTCGCCGAAGGCCGGACCGGGCTGGTTCAGCGGGTAGTCGTCCGGCGGCGAGATGATGTCCGCCGGGCCGCCCCGCCCCCAGAAGGTGCAGCCGTCGTAGCCGCCCCTCTCCGCGTCGGGTCCCCGCTGACCCTGGCCCGATCCCCGCACATAGATGATGTTGGGGTTGACCGCACGGATGTCCTCGACGTCGATCCGCGACTTGCGGCGCGCCTGCGGACGCCAGTTGGTGACGAACACGTCGGCGGTGGCGCACAGTTGCAGGAGCAGTTCGCGTCCCTTCTCCGACTTCAGGTCGAGGCCCACGCTTCGCTTGCCCCGGTTGGGGAGCTCCATCATGTGCGCCACGCCACCGGGTCCGGTGGGGACCAGGCCCATGGCCGCCAAGCCCCGCTGGGGGTCACCGGACTCGGGGTGCTCGATCTTTATGACGTCGGCACCCCACTCGGCGAGCACCGCCCCGGCGATCGGCACGTACGTCCACGAGGCGACTTCGACAACTCGGATGCCATCCATGGTTCCCATAACTGCTTCTTCTTCCTTTTCGTCGTGTTGCCTGGTTGTGTGGCCTGCTGCCGTGCTGCCGTGCTGCCGTGCTGCCCGGTTTGTCGTGTTGCCGGTTGTGGTGATCCTCAGTCGGCTTGGGCCGTACGAGATGCGAGGAGCTCGGTGAGGTCGACGCAGCCGGTCATGATGCCACCCATCGTGCCGCCGTCGACGTTCAGGTTCTCACCGGTGATGAAGGAGGCGGCCCGGCTGTTGAGGAAGATGAGGGGGTAGGCCTGCTCCTCGGGGCTGGAACGGTGGCCGACGGGAATGGGGTAGCGCTCCATGAACTCCTTGCCCACCGTCTCCTCGAACTCGGGCATCATCGGCGTCTGCGTCGGGCCGGGGCTGGTGCAGTTGATCCGGATCCCCTTCTCGGCCAGGGCGGTCGCGGCCCACAGGGTCCAGACGATGATGGCCTCCTTGGAGGGCGCGTAGCCGCCTTCGATCTCGTCGGGGTGCTCCTTCAGCCAGTCGAGGCCGGAGTCGAACCCGTCGCTGGTCGCCAGCGGCATCCACTTGGCCAGGTTGGAGATCCACCCTGCTCCCGCCCCCGACGAGATGGTGACGATGGCACCGCCCCTCGGCATGCGGGGCACCACCAGGTCGGCCAGGTGCTTGGCGGCGAGGAAGTTCACCGTCATGACTTCGAGGTCCGGGAACTTGATGCCCGGACGACCGGCACAGTTGAAGAGTGCATCGATCTCTCCCCCGATGGCGTCGACGGTCTGCGCCACGGCGTCGGGATCGAGCAGGTCGGTCTTGAAATAGCCGGTGGCACCGGGCGGCGGCTCACGCAGGTCGATGACGTGCACCTCGGCACCCAGACGGGCGAGCTCGGTCACCGCCGCCGCTCCCATGCCGCTTCCTCCACCGCCCGAGACGATGACCCGGGTTCCTTCGTAGTCCCACACGGATGCCACGGGGCACCCCCCCTCTACTCGAACGACCACGAGCCCTCGGCCCTGGCGTGGACCCGATGTTTACCCACCCCCCGGAGCCCGTCAAGGTGGTCGTCAAGGTGGTGCGGCTCGTCGCGGCTGTTCAGCGGGGCAGCCCAAGGCCGTGCTCGGCCAGGATGTTCCGATTGATCTCGGTGGTGCCCCCGGCGATGGTGCTCTGGCGCGACGAGGCCAGATTCTTTCCCCAGCGTCCCCCGAGGGCCTCAAGGCCGAGGAGGTCGACGGCCAGCTCGGCCAGGGACTGCTCGGTGCGCGACCACATCAGCTTGGCGATCGATCCCATGGTGGGGGAGGGCTGGCGACCGGCCCCGATCGCATGCAGCTCGCGGGTGGTCGTCCAGCGCATGGCGGCGATCCGCGCGTAGGCGCCCATCAACCGGTCCCGGACGACCGGGTCCTGCATGGCCGGGCGGCCCTGGGCATCGGCCATCAGCCGGTTGAGCCGCTCCTGCAGACTCAGGTGCAGCCGGGCCACGCCGGCGCGCTCGTGGCTCAGCGTGGTGATGGCCACCCGCCAACCCTCGTTGACGGCCCCCAACAGGTTGGCCTTGGGGACGACGACGTCGGTGAAGAAGAGCTCGGAGAAGGTGCGGTCCCCGGCCATGGTGCGGAGCGGGCGTACCTCCACCCCGGGGGAGCGCATGTCGACCAGGAGGCAGCTGATGCCCTTGTGCTTGGGCGCGTCGGGATCGGTGCGCACGTAGAGCTGGCACCAGTCGGCGTAGGCCCCCAGGCTGTTCCACGTCTTCTGGCCGTTGACCACGAATGTCTCGCCATCCTGACGGGCCGAGGTCCGCAGCGACGCCAGGTCCGAGCCGGCGTCGGGCTCCGACATGCCCTGGCACCAGATCTCGTCCCCACGCAGCATCGGCCGCAGATAGCGCCGACGCTGCTCGTCGGTGCCCACCGCCATGATGGCCGGGGCGATATTGGCGGTGCCGATGACGTTGACGGCGCCCGGCGCCCCTGCCGCGGACATCACCTCGAGCCAGGCCAGCTGCTCGGGAACGGTGGCGGCGCGGCCGCCGTACTCCTCGGGCCAGGCGGGCGCCGCCCATCCGGCGTCGGCCAGCGTCCGGTTCCAGTCCCGCAGGACCGTCATGTTGTCGTCGTTGATGACGCCGCCCTCGGCCGCGACCTCCCTGATCTCCGCGGTCAGATGCTCGTGGAGCCAGGCGGCGAACTCGGCCCGCAACCGGTCCGCCGCAGGCTCATTCATTGAGGCCGATGCAGCCCTCGGGGCAGTTGTCCACCGCCAGCTGGGCTTTTTCCTCGAGTCCGGGCGGGACCCCTGCCGCCAGCACCACGCTGTGGCCCTCGTCGTCGCTGTCGAAGAGCTCGGGGGCAAGCGAGTAGCAGCGACCGTGGCCGGTGCACCGCTGGGTATCGAGGACAATTCTCACCGCGCGGGAGTGTATCTGCGTTGTGCGGGCGCCACAGTTGGTCCGCCTCGGGTCGGTCCCGGTAAACTGGGTCGATTCTCTGAAGGGAGCGCAATGCCTGAAGCCGTCATCGTCTCTGCCTGCCGTACCGCCATCGGCACCAGCATGAAAGGTACGTTGAGCGAGACCGAGGCGACGGTGCTCGCACGATCCGTGGTCGACGAGTCGATGTTGCGAACCGGTATTGCCCCCAAGGACATCGACGACCTGATCCTGTCCGAGTCCATGGCCGGCGGCGGGGTCATCGCCCGCTACGTGGCCGTCGAGGCGGGCCTCGAGAACGTGCCGGGGCTGGCCCAGAACCGACACTGCGCCGCCGGATTGGCGGCAGTGCAGACGGGGGCGGCCTCCATCATGGCCGGCATGGACAGCGCGGTGATCGCCGGCGGGGTCCACTCCTTCTCCACCTCGCCCCGCTCGACGAAGAGGATCGTGGGCACGACGGACTGGGTCGACTGGACGTCCTTCTCGCACCCGGACTCCCCCGAGGCTCCGGCCTTCGACATGTCGATCACGGTCGCCTGGAACACGGCCAAGACCTTGGGCATCAGCCGGGAGGAGATGGACGCCTGGGCACTGGGCTCCCATCAGCGGGCCATCGCCGCCATCGACGAGGGTCGCTTCGCCAAGGAGATCGTGCCGATCAAGGTCACGACCAGCGACGGGTCGGCGGTGGTCTTCGAGGTGGACGAGCACCCGCGGCGGGGGACCTCCATGGAGAAGCTCGCCTCGTTGAAGGTCCTGCACCCCGAGATCGAGGGATTCTCCATCACCGCCGGGAACGCCTCCGGTGTCAACGATGCGGCGGCGGCCGTGGTGCTGACCTCGGACGGCTTCGCCGCCGACCACGGTCTGGCACCGCTGGCCACCGTGCGCTCGTGGGCTTCGGTGGGGGTCAATCCCTACGACACGGGACTGGCGCCGACCGTGGCCATTCCCAAGGCGCTGGCCCGTGCCGGGCTGAGCGTGGCGGACGTCGCGCTGTGGGAGATCAACGAGGCGTTCGCCGTCGTGCCCGTCGCCGCCTGCAAGGTCCTGGACATCGACCCCACGCTGGTGAACATCTCGGGGAGCGGCTGCAGCCTCGGTCACCCGATCGCCGCCACCGGCGCGCGCATGGTGACCACGCTGATCTACGACCTCCAGCGCCGGGGCGGCGGCATCGGAGTCGCCTCCATGTGCGCCGGTGGCGGCATGGGTTCCGCCCTGGTCATTGAGGTCGCCCCCGGCTGAGTCGCGGACGAGTCGCCATCGGCTCGTCGAACGGCGATCGGCTCGATCCGGTGCTCAGCCATATAAGGTGCTCGGCCATGCCCGAGGTTCGGCCGTGAACGTGGTCATCCCCGGCGTCGACGGCGATCTCACGGGAGTGCTCCTCGAACCCGAGGGGACTGAACATGACGGGGCCCCGACTCGTGGGAGCGCCGATGCCCCGGCCCGGCTCCCGGCGGTCGTCGTGCTGCCCGAGATCGACGGGTTGTGCGAGGGAACCGTGGCGGCGGCGCGGCGCCTGGCTGCCGCCGGATACGTGGCGCTGGCCCTCGATCTCTTCGCCCCCTACGGCTCGACTCCGAGGCTGCGCACCATGGAGGACACCCACGCCTGGCTCAGTCGGCTGAACGACCGCCGCCAGCTCTCCGATCTGGCCATGGCGTTCTCCTGGCTCGAGGCCCTTCCCGAGGTCGATCCCGATCGCCTGGGCGCGGTCGGGTTCTCCGTCGGAGGTCGCTACTCCATGATGATGACGACCGAGCCCCACGGGTTGCGCGCCGTCGTGACCATGTACACCCGGGTGTGGCCGGGCGCCGCGGTCGGTCCTCGGGCCCTGGCTCCCGGTGAGCACGTGGCGAGCTTCGCTGCGCCGGTGTGCGCGGTGTTCGGGGCCGACGACGAGATGATCCCCTCTGAGCAGGTCGATGAGCTCAGCCGGCTCTTCCGGGTGCACGCCGCGGTGGGCCACGAGGTGCATGTCGTTCCCGGGCGCCACTTCTTCGCCAACGAGAGTCGTCCCCGCCGATATCTGCCGGAATCGGCCGAAAAGGCCTGGACCATCGCGCTCGGCTTCCTGGCCGCCAACATGGCGCCCAGAGGTGGCTCTCACCTTCCCAGTTAGGTGGCTCCGAGCGCCCGGTAGGTGAAATCGACGAGCTCGCGGATGGTGCTGCTGGTGGGCTCGATCCGGTGCACCAGGTGACGGCGGATGGCGTCCATCGTGTAGCCGTAAATGATCCGGGCATCCTTCGACGGCGACGGGCTGTGTGCCGCCCCAAGTGCCACGGCGTCGGTGATCTCACGCACCAGGGGGGCGATCAACAGGGCCTGGCAACGGTCGAAGTGGTCGGGGTGCAAGGTGGCCAACCGCCCGACGCCGAGCGTCGAGGGGATGTAGCGCGGTGCCGCCTCTCGGAGGGCCACGTGCTGCAGGAATCCCTCTATCCAGCCGCCGATCCGGTCGAGCGGCTGTTCGAAGCCGGCCATCCTCTCCTCGATGAAGGCCACCAGCTCCAGGGAGCCCGCCTCGAGGGCCACCAGCAAGAGCTCGTCCTTGGACGGGAAGTGCCGGTAGAAGGCCTTGGTGGAGATACCCGCTTCCTGAAGGATCTCGCGCACCGAGGGCTCGAAACTGCCCGTGCGGGCCGTCACCGCCCAGGTGGCGGCGATGAGCAGCTCGACTTCAGCGGGGGTGCCACCCCGAGTGCAGAGAGCCACGTCACCAGGCCCGGCGGAACTCGTGGCGACGAGCAACGGGGTCGGAGTTCCGTCGTCACCCACGCCGGAGGAGCCTACTGGGAGCCGACGGGGCCCACCGTTTCAGTCTCCCAGCGCGATCCCGCAGACCTTTATGTCCTGGTACTCGGCGAGGCCTTCGTGCCCGCCCTCCCGGCCCAGGCCGCTCTGCTTCACACCCCCGAAGGGGACGGCCGCCGACGTGGGGTTGATGTCGTTGATGCCGATGATGCCGAAGTCGAGCTGTTCGGCCACCCGGATCGCCCGATCGAGGTTGCGGGTGTAGATGTACGACGCGAGCCCGTACGTGGTGTCGTTGGCGGCCGCAATGACCTCCTTCTCGTCGTCGAACACGACGACGGGTGCGATGGGCCCGAACGTCTCTTCGCGGTAGATGGCCATGTCGGACGTGACGCCGGTGAGCACCGTCGGGTCGAAGTAGTAGCCGGCGTCGAACTCGTCGCCTCGCAGGCGGGCGCCGCCCGTGACCACCGTGGCGCCGTGGGCCTGGGCGTCCGCCACCTGGCGTTCCATCTTGTCCATGGCTGCCTCGTCAATGAGCGGACCGACCGTCACCCCGTCGGCGGCACCGTTGCCGGGACGGAGCTTGGCCACCCGGGCGGTCAGCTCGGCGACGAACGGCTCGGCCACCGATCGGTGCACGAAGATCCGGTTGGGGCAGATGCAGGCCTGTCCGGCGTTGAGGAACTTGACCAGCGCGGCGCCCTTGGCGGCGTGGACCGGGTCGGCATCGGCAAAGACCAGGAACGGAGCGTGACCGCCGAGCTCGAGGGAGACACGCTTGAGCTGGTCCGCGGCACGGCGGGCGATCTCCTTGCCCACCTCGGTCGACCCGGTGAAGCTGATCTTGCGCACCGAGGGATTGGTCAGAAGCTCGTCGGCCACGGGGATCGGATCGCTCGTCGTCACCAGGTTGACGACGCCCGGTGGGAAGCCCGCCTCCTCGAGCACCCGGAAGGTCTCGACGGCGCACAGAGGGGTCTGCTCCGCCGGCTTGAGCACCATGGTGCAGCCGGCGGCGACGGCCGGGGCGATCTTGCGGGTCAGCATCGAGACGGGGTAGTTCCACGGAGTGATGGCCGCGGCCACGCCGATCGGCTGGCGCAGCACCACAAAGCGCTGGTCGGCCCGGGCCGACGGGATGGACTCGCCGTAGGACCGCTTGGCCTCCTCGGCGAACCAGAGGAGGAAGTCCGCCGCGTAGCCCACCTCGTTGCGCGCCATGCGCAGGGGCTTGCCCTGCTCGGCGGTCATGAGCTCCGCCAGCTCCTCGCGCCGCGCCGTCATGATGCGCCATGCCTCATAGAGCAGGGCGGAACGCTCGTACACGGTGGTACGCGACCAGCTGGCGAAGGCCTCCTGGGCCGCCTGCACGGCGCGTTGGGTATCGCTGCGGTCGGCGTCGGCCGCTTCCCCGAGCTTCTCGCCGTTGGCGGGGTTGCGTGAGTCGAAGGTTCGGCCCGACGAGGCGGTCTCCCATTTGCCATCGATGTACAACACTGCAGCGCTCCTCTATCTACGGTTATCTACGGTGTCAACGGTTATCTACGGTGCCCACGGTGCCCCGGCCGTGCCCCTGCCCCCGGCCGTGCGCCGGGTTGATCGGTGACCGAGGCTGATCACCACTAGGTCTAGCCGATCACGCCGGGCCACCGGACCACCGGGCCAGGGAAACCGGGGTCGATCAGCGAGACTTCTCCTCTACCTGTGTGATAACTATCCTCTCAATTTTTGCGATGGCTCCCCTCAAAGGTGAAATTGCCCCTGGCAGTATCGTGGAGAACGCTGATAGCATGACGTCCCAGAGAACAGAAAACCCATTGGCCACCCACCAGAGGTCCGAAGGACATCGAGGGGGTCGGCTGAGCGACAAGGGGGCAACGATGCCGTCACGGATCCTCGATTTCCCGGTGTGCGATGTGGACAACCACATGTACGAGAAGCCGGAGGCGTTCACCAAGTACCTCCCGTCCGAGTACGCCGGGTTCATCAAGTACGTCCAGGTGGACGGTCGCACCAAGATCGCCATCAACAACAGGATCAGCGACTACATCCCCAACCCGACCTTCGAGGTCGTGGCCGCGCCCGGCGCCCAGGAGGAGTACTTCAAGTCGGGCAATCCAGAAGGCAAGTCCCGCAAGGAGATCCTGGGTAGGGGGATGCGGGCCCTGCCGGGGTTCGGCGACCCCGAGCCCCGTCTCAAGCTCCTCGACGAGCTGGGCATCGACCGGGCGCTGATGTGGCCCACGTTGGCCAGCCTCCTCGAAGAGCGGGTGCATGACAACCCGCCGGCGGTCCACGCCGTGGTGCACGCCCTGAACCAGTGGATGGGCGAGCACTGGACGTACAACTACGAGAACCGCATGTTCCCCACCCCGGTCATCCACCTCGGCATCGTCGACGAGGCGATCCGTGAGCTGGACTACGTGCTCGAGCGGGGGGCTCGGGTCATCCTGGTCCGTCCTGCTCCGGCCTGGGGCTTCCGGGGACCGCGGTCCCCGGCCCTGCCCGAGTTCGACCCGCTCTGGGCCAGGGTGGCCGAGGCCAACATCCTGGTGGGTTTGCACGCATCGGACAGCGGCTACCACCGCTACGTCAACGAGTGGGAGGGCATCGGCGACGGAGAGATGAGGCCGTTCGTCGATCAGACGGGCTTTGCGGCCATCACCGCCCACGCCGGGCGTCCCATCAACGACACGGTGGCCTCACTCATCGGACACGGCCTCTGCTCGCGCTTCCCGACCCTGCGCTTTGCGCCGGTGGAGAACGGGTCGAGGTGGGTCCGGCCCCTCCTGAGCGACATGGAGCTCGCCTGGGAGATGTCGCCCAACTCCTTCGAAGAGAACCCCCTCGAAGTGTTCAAGCGCAATATCTGGGTGCACCCCTTCCACGAGGAGGACCCCAAGGCCCTGATCGATCTGCTCGGCGCCGACAAGGTGCTCTTCGGCTCGGACTACCCGCACCCCGAAGGCATGTCGGACCCGATCACCTTCGTCGACGAGCTCAAGGGCCTGCCCGACGACACCATCAGGAAGGTCATGGGAGGGAACCTCAACCGCCTACTGGGCTTCGAGGAGACGGCATCCGCGACGGCGGCGGCCTGAACTTCGGCGCAGCTTTTCGGCCTTTCGGCCTTTTCTGTTCGGAACCGCGGCCCGGCGAGGGCCGCGGTTCCGCGTTCGGCCGCCTGATGGGCGCGTGACGGCGGCAGTACTTTCCTTGCCCGTTCTTGCCTGACCCGTTTTCGGGCCGTCCCGTTTCCCCTAGCCCGGGCCGGCGGGCGGTGGCCGTTGGTTGCGCAGGCGGTTGTGGAAGCCGCAGAGCACCCTGCCGTTCTCCTGGGTGGTCGGCCCGCCTACGGCGTAGGGCACGATGTGGTCGATCTGGCACCGCTCGGCGGGCACGTCGCAAAAGGGGTGGGTGCAGGTCCGGTCGCGTAGCTCGATGGCCCGGCGGGTGGCCCCGCTGAACAGGCGGGCGGTGACCGAGACCTCGATCCGCGTGTTCGGGGCGAAGACGGCCCGCTCGAAGTCGGCGCCCTCGAGGTAGGCCAACAATGAGCCCGGGGTGACGAC
>Ga0302326_10009754_pt1 | contig 20912 bp, 21 predicted proteins | sample Palsa_T0_3_FD_202264 | JGI IMG/M metagenome (GOLD analysis project Ga0302326, IMG submission 202264) | Peat permafrost microbial communities from Stordalen Mire near Abisko, Sweden - Palsa_T0_3 | ecosystem: Environmental > Terrestrial > Soil > Palsa > Peat permafrost | place: Sweden: Abisko...
TCTCCTGGCTGGCGCGTGGGACAGCGAGACACCTGGAGATCTCGAAGTGCTGAAGGTTTTGTCGAACGGGAGGTATGAGGACGTGGGGAGGAGTTTACCTGGCTTCATCGGTTCGCCTGATTCTCCGTTGCGACAGGCAGGTTCGACCTGGAAGATCGCCGCGCCGAAAGATGTTTGGTTTCGTCTAGCGAAATTGATTACCAAAGACGACTTGGACCGCTTTAGCGCGGTGGCTATGTCGGTTTTGGGATCGGCAGATCCTCGCTTTGAGATGGATCCCGACGATCGCTGGCTGGCGCCCGTAAGAGGGAAGTTGAGGGAGAACTCGCCGTGGCTCCTCTCGGGTTTGTCAGAAACTCTCTTGTTGATCGCAATGTGGGGTCGTGCGACTAAGGCGGTGCCCCACGCTGCTGGGTACGCCGGGCGGATCGTATCTTCGCTCTTGAAAGGCGCTGACGCGCAGCGCTGGTACTCTCTGTCGCACCAGCTAGGGATTTTGGCGGAGGCAGCTCCAGAGGAGTTTCTCAGCGCGGTGGAAGATAGCTTGGCGCAAGACGAATCCCCGGTAATGGCTCTGTTTGAGGAGGACGGTGGCCCTCTTTTTGGAAGTGCGAATCATTCGGAACTGTTGTGGGCTTTGGAGGTGCTTGCGTGGGACGTCAAATACCTAGCACGGGCAGCAGCGGTGCTTGCGAGCCTCGATCGGCGCGATCCCGGGGGAAAGTGGGCGAATCGGCCCAAAAACTCGCTCCGCACAGTGTTTCTCCTCTGGAAACCACAGACACACGCGACGCTGGCACAACGACTCAAGGTCATCGACATCCTGCGGCGCAAGGAGCCTAATGTAGCGTGGACGTTAACGCTTGGTCTGCTCCCTAGCGGTCACGACGCGATGTCGCCCAATGCTAAACCTCGCTGGAGGGACTTTCCGGAGTCAGCAGACGAAGTGGTGACTTATGGACTAATCCGGGAGGGGGCGACCGAACTGTCTATACGGCTTCTCGATGACGCCGGCATTACCGTCGATCGCTGGGTTCAGCTGATTGAGGCGTTCTCCAATCTAGCGGACGAAGCTCGCTCCGAGCTTCTGAGCCGTCTTAGCGCCCTGGCGCGCAAGTTCAATGACGACAAGGATCGTATTCCAATATGGGGTGCCCTGCGGACGTTCTTGGGGGATCACAGATCTTTTCCGGATAGTCACTGGGCGCTTCCCGCGGACATTCTGGATCAGATCGAGGTTGTGTACGATCTATTCCGGCCAACGGACGACGTGAACCAACGCGCCTGGCTCTTCTCCAGTAGGGTCCGCCCCGTAAGAGGCCAGCGCGGAAATGATTGGGAGGCACAATCGCGTGAACTGCTGACGCTGCAACAGCAGGCCCTATCGGAATTGATGGCACAGAACGGTATGTTTCGTCTGCCGGAGTTGATTGCGAAGGCCGAGAGGGCTTCGGTAGTGGGTTTTGCTCTCGCGCAGAATGCCGCTTCGATGTGCGAACTCGATTCGTATCTGTCTTCCGTATTGAGTGACTTGACCCCAGCCATCCAGGACTTCACGGGGGGGCTCATCGGGGGGCTTCTGTCTCGATTCGGTAAAGCTTGGCAAGCGTCGATTTTGACTAAAGCTCGTGAAGATCAGTGGCCGGACAACAACGTGCTGGCGCTCCTCCTCCGGTTGCCTTCGACTCCTGATATTTGGGCGGCAGCTGCGTCGTTTGGCGACAACATTAGGATTGGCTATTGGCGCGCAACCCAATTCTGGGCCAGAGAAGGCGCACCGGAGACCAACTATGCGATACAGCAGCTACTCGCTGTTAGCCGCGCCCGAACCTGTGTCCACGTTGTAGCTGGAGCCCACCTGCGATTACCGACATCGGTATTGATCGAGATGCTCACTCAAGCCGCCCGTGAGCCCCTTCAAGATCCCAACGACCATAATGAGCAGGTGATGTTCCAGTGGTCGGTATGCCAGTTATTGAATCAACTCGACCAAGATTTGGAGGTTCCGGAGTCTGAGATCGCGCACCTAGAGTGGGTCTATCTTCGATTACTTGAGTACTCGGAGCGCCCCCCCAGGGTTCTTCACAGTTGGATGTCGAAGCACCCAGCTTTTTTTGTAGAAGTACTGTCAGCGATTTTCCGCGCTCGATCGCAAAGCGCTTCGGATCAGGAAACGGTCACGGAGGACCAGCGAAACGTGGCGTCACAGGCGTACCGTTTGATGGAATCATGGTCGACCGTTCCAGGGCTGGAGGGCGTCACGCTTGAGGGTAGTATTCTGCGGCGCTGGGTTGAAGAGGCTCACAAGCTCGCTGTCAATGCAGAAAGAGGAGAGGTCGGCGACGCATATATTGGGCGGATTCTTTCACGCTCGCCAAAAGGCGATGACGACGTCTGGCCGCACGCAGCCGTGCGCGATCTCTTGGACGAGCTTCGCAACCAGAGTATCGAGAATGGCATTGTGGCGGGCGTTCACAACAAGCGCGGCGTGACCAGCCGCCTCCCTCTCGACGGCGGCTCGCTCGAACGCGCGGAGGCCGCACAGTACCGAAAATGGGCAGAAGCGATTGATTTGGAGTGGCCCCAGACCGCCGCCCTACTGGAGCGCATCGCGAGCAGCTTCGATGAGAGTGCCAGGCATCAAGATGACATGGCGGAGAGAACCCAATGGACGTATTGACGGTGAGCCGAGTTGTGATGAGTCCCGCTACAGTGCTACAGATTTTGAGGTGGGGTCGCTACATTATCCGCTACAGTGGACCCATTTCGGGCATCCTGCGGGGTGTTGATTTGCTTGTAAGTTATTGATTTTATTTGGCTCCTCAGGTAGGATTCGAACCTACAACCCTTCGGTTAACAGCCGAACGGCCTGTAGCCGCCTAACATTGCAAACAAAAGGGTTGTCCGTTTATTATCCGGGTTTTGCCGGAAATTGGGGGGACTCTGGGGGTACCCCTGAAATATCCCAACAAAAAGCCTCGAAGCTGACACTTTTGCGGCGACGGGCGAGTCGTCCAGGGAACGGTCACGAGGCGTTTTCAGCACCGCTATTGTTGACGCCACGCGACGCTTTGGCTGATGGTGCGCCCGTGAGCCGAATGTGATAGATTCGACGCGGATCATATCGTGCGATCGGCAGACATACTTATTTCTCTGACGCTGGCGATGCAATTCGGCTACGCACAGGTTTATTTCCCGCCCGGCGTTTTGGCACGAACACCACAGGCGAGCGAGGTCGCCGCGAATCAATGCTCTATATTCCTGAAGTCCCTCCACGAGCCCTCTCTTTGGGAGTTGGCGCAGCACGATCCGAGTGCGGAAGCTTACCGGCTTCTCTGGCTTCAGGAGTTTGATCGTCCCGCCAGCGTCCGGTTCGTCAGGAAGCCCGGCGGCACGGGATGGTTCTACAGGCGGATGACGGGCGGCCGGGGTGGGGCGAAACCGGGCCGCATGACCGAGTATGGAATGTCGTGGTTCTGGAAATCCAGAACATCATCTTTCCTGAGCACGGTCGAGAGCTTGGGATTCTGGAATCTGCCGACACTGTGTGACGCTGATGGGAACGCGATTCGGGGCTGCCCGGCGCACTGGATTGTGGAAGGGATTAAGAACGGGCAATACCATGTTGTGGACCGTTGCTCGCCCGAACAAACTGATCCCGTGCGCGCAATCGGAATGCTGGCGATGAAACTGGGCAATCTCAGGGTTCACAGAAGTGACCTCTACTGATTTGCGGCAGTCTTCTTTGGGATCATTCTTGTCTCCTGCCGGGTCAGGTACAGTCCTGGACTCGTGTTAAATCAGGAAACACGCCTCGGCGTGAGTTTTAAGCGCGCCAAGTTCGGAGCCTGATCGTATAAAGTGACGTAGAGGAGTTCCACATGAAGAAGATTCTGACTCAGTTCGGGGTGTGCGCGCTGACGCTTGCGGCCGCGTTGACGACAACGATGGCTCAGGCCCAGCCGGCGGGAACGCAGGCAGCCTTCGCAAAAGATGCCGGTACGCTTTCGGATAAATTTACCGGCCTCGCGCGCGTGATGACGGGCAAGTACGACTGGAAGCCCGGCCAAGGCGTTCGCTCAGTCAGCGACGTGTTCAACCTGATTGTTACAGAGAACGGCATGCTCGTCGGCGTGCTCTCGGGCACGCCAAATCCGGGAGGTCGTCCCGCGCCCATCACCGATCCGGAGAAAATGCAGGAAGCTCTGAAGACTTCTTATGCCAATCTGCAAAAAGCGATTACGGGACTTTCCGACAACGACCTGCAGGCGCCGGTGAAGCTGTTCGGAAGAGACATGACGAAGGAGGGCGCGCTGATGCTGCTTCTGGAAGATCAACATGAGCATCTGGGACAGTCGATCGCCTATGCACGCAGCAACGCCGTGGTTCCGCCCTGGTCTAAGTAGCTCTGGGTGAGGCAGGAATTCGTCTTCGCCAGATCCTCGCCTTCACCTGCCGCTTCCGATAAGGTCCTGGCCATCGATTCAACCGCGAAATCCGGTAGTGATGTCATCTCCCCGCTATGACATCACTACCCGAAATCCATACCCGGCAATCGCTGCTGCCAGCATGCACGTGGTCTGCCCAATACGCGGACGGCTCTTCCTGGTGCTGGGAAACGCGCTCCAGTAGCATCGAAGAACGCCGCGGGACCAAGAAAGATCTCATCCTGATGGATAACAATGTCGCGAAATGGGGGTACTCTGGGGGTACCCTTTGACGCATCCATTTAGAAACGTATAGTCCACCCGGAATGTGACGTTCGGGGCCTCAGCCCTTCCCTCGTCTCCTTGCGTGGATGACGACTCTGTAATTATTTTCCGCGTTGAGATTGATCAGCGCGACGAAAGCGCGGCCCTCGCTGACGCCGATAGTTCCCGACTGCGATACCGCCGATACATCCCAGCCTGCGGGCAGAACGACGGTGTTGCGGAGTCCGTGTAAGGTGCGGTCGAACACCAGGTCGCCATTGGCGGCCTGGTAGCCGGAATCGTTCAGGGTGCCGGTGATTTTGATGTGTGCGCTTTGTTTGTCGTCGACGATCGGGACGTCCAGCTTTACGGCCATTGCCTTGCCGTCCTTCACTGGAGTGAAGACCCTGGCGGTGTCCAGATCGATCACTTTGACCTCCTTCATCGCCAGATAGGCCAGCGAATCGAGCCGGGCTTTGTCGCCCTTGCGGTAGTCGCTGTAAATTTGTTCGACCTTGATGTTGTGCGTCTCGGGCACTTCCAGATCGTAGACCGTCTTGATATCGTCAAAGAAAATATCGGTGTAGTCGGTGGGCGGAAAGGTTGCGGTGGTCCTGCGCGCGTGAATCGTCACGGGGTTGCTTTGGCCGCTGGGGTTCGCAAAGGCCAGCTTCAACTGTCCCGTGGCAGTGGTAGAGAGTTGCGCCGCGACGTTCGAGGAGATGAAGGCGAAGCCTGGCGGGAGCAGGACTCCCAGACGATAGCCCGCCAGGCTGCGCACCCAAACGATGTCTTCGCCATGCATCGTGTAGGTCCTCGCATCCTTATACGTCTTGTAGATCAGGACGCGGCCGACGCCGCCGACGGGAACCGGAATCGGAAGAGTCGCGTGAATGGAGTGAGTCTCCGGATCGTTGGGCTCGGGTCCATAGGTAAACTTCATGGGTTTGCCGGTGCGCGGATCGAACACTTCCACGTCGGACCCTTCACTGCCGCCGCGGGTGGCGTTGACCAATTCGGTCGCGCCTGCCCTGGTTTCCTCGGGCAGAAATCTGATCCTGAATTGCTCGCTGCCGGGAGCGAGGATGGCGTATTCGGTGTAAGCGTCCTGCGTGAACAGGCGAGTCATGGGAGGGGTGGGGCGCAATGAACCATCGGGGTTCGCGCCGCCAGGAAAAGGACCATTAACCCGTCCGGGTCCTCCGCCGCGTTGTTGGCCCGGGAGTTGAGTTGAAGCGATATATAACGCGACCGTTATGGTCAGAAACGTCGTTCGGAATTTCATAGTTTATCCTCACCGTCGGGCTGCTGGCTTCTCACCTCTGTTGCGCCGTTCGTTACTAAGACCTTACTATGTCATTCACTTGAATATCCGGATGAGAACTGCACCTGCTACTGGCACACTTAAACTGCTTTGAGTGATCGCGCCTGCCGGACCATCTCTATCAAAACGCCTCGGGCGGCATCGCTGTTTCTTACCTCTCGCAGAAAAGCTACTCTTCGGCCGTGAATTCTCTCGCCGGACCTCAGCCGGAGATGGAACCCCAGGCGATCAACGGCGGTCATGGCAGCCTCGTCGGCGGTCTCGCCCGCAAGGTGGCGCGCGATCAGAAGGAGCGAGTCGGCGTGATCGGTATTCATGTGCTGGATGATTCCCGGCGCGACCTCGGCGAGAGGATCGGGAAGAGAGCTTCCGTAGTCCTCGGCTGAGATCCATCCCATCACGCCAAACCCTCCGATGAAGTAAACGCCCGAGACCGCCAGCCGGTAATACGCAAAGTCGGTGTAGTTCTGCCAGTATTTTGCGCTCTCATACCGCGAGAGATACAGGTCTCGAACTTCCGCCGCCGGCACCTCCGTAACGGCGCCTAGGAGCGTCAGCCGCGCAGCCCCCAGGGGATCGCCGGAAACATCCGGCTGGGTAAGGAGCAGGCTGGCGCGTTCATCCTGCCGGAGATTCTGGGTGTGCATTGCCATGCTGCTGATGAAGAAGGCTGGGCGGCCCAGTTCATCGGCCGCATAAGGCATCATGGAGCCGAAAGGGAATCCGGGAAACCTGCGTGAATGCGTCGAGAGGGTACCGATGCGGCCGAGCGAGGCGAGCGTGCGCGCACGTTCGGCGAGTGAGGGCTCAGGAACGTCCGGAGGCGCAGACCCCGAGCCGGTGTGTTGGCGGGCAGGCACGGTTCTATAGTACCCAGGGTGATCTTCAAGGCTACGCGGGAAGGGACCTGCAGCAATTTACTGTCCGGCGGCTATGTCCCGGGACGCCGTTTTAAGGACGGTTTCACTTGTTCTGCCAAGGCCCGAACCGGGTGTCATGGATGGTGATCCCTCGCGCCGACAACTCGTCCAGCAACCGCCTCACTGCCGGAGACATCTCTCCATCTCCCGGCACGACCACTGCCCATTCCAGGTTCTCCCGGAGCTCTCGCGTGATGACGCGCCATCGATCCAGGGGCGGCGGTGAAGTCGCTCCGATCTGAATGAGAGACCAATGGCGAACGAGTGCGAGTGCAACATTCCGGTCCGGCAATGAACCGCGGACGATGAAATGATTGTCGCCATGCACCAGAATGCCCACCATGGCGATCTCATGCCTCGAGGCGCGGATCGGGAACCGGATAACCGATTGCGAAGTGATAAACCACCTGCCCCTGCACGGGCGTCAGTTCGAGATAACGGTTCACTTCCGCGTCGTAGAACGCGCCAATTCCGGTGGCCCCCAGCCCGAGTGCTTCGGCGGCAAGATACAATCGGTGGCCGATGGCGCCGGCTTCGAAATGAACATATCGGTATCCACGATCACCATGAGCGCTGGCGGCATGAGCAAGATAGCCGATCATGGAGAACGCCACGCATGCGTTACCGGCGAGGTCCTGCCCGAGGCTTAAGCCCGCGGCCGCGACTCGCTGGTCGCCGCTCCTGATCCGCTCCAAACCGCCACGCTCAGGCCAGTGCCTGTAGACACCTGGTTGCAGCCCGTCGACGCGATGCACGTACAAATAGAGCTGGATGAAACGCGCACTGGCAAAATCGGCAAGGAGCGGCCGGGCCGTCGCGGCAAGGATGGCCGACAGTTGCGTCAACGACATGGATTGCGTTCCGCCCTGGAAGTCGAGTGCCGAACGCCGCGTGCGGGCGACTTCGCCAAAGGAGCGTATCGATGAGGCCGGAGGAGGCAGTGTGATCTCGCCGGAGCCAGTGGGAGCCGGCTCGGCGGCCGAGATGGAGCGGCACGCGCGGTTGCTGAGTTTCGTGGCATTGTGAATCCCGTCAATCGACGGATACACGATTGTTTCTTTCGAGAGCTGATTGGCATGCCCGCCGTACCAAACGGTCTCGCGGGCGTCTGGCTCGCGCACGGGAATGGACGCGCCCCGCACTTCGACAATGAGCATCGGCCACTCATCCTCGTGCAACCGGCAGAACTGTGCGACTTCCTCATCGGGGAAATGACCGGTCGCGAAGCTATCGCATCCGATGGCTCGGATGGCGAGCGAGAGCGCCTGCCAGGCGTGTCCGATGTCGTGTAAGCAGTATCGATATGCGCGGTCACGGTACTTCCACGCCTCACGCCACGCAATGCTTGTCAGGACAAACACGATTGGCGCAGAACTGCCGGTCAACTTCATTTCAAGGTCGCCCAGCGCCCGCTGCTCGGCCATGTGCGCAGAGGAACGGTAATGATAGAGGCCATCGGGCCACTCTTTCAGGCCCCGCGCGAGGAAGTGGAATTCGGTCGGGTGCAGATTCCCGGAGGATGGATTCGCGCGCAATGCGTACCGGTATCCGGTGGACGGAACGCGCTTGGACGCACTGATCGCAGCGGAATAGAACAGCAGTTGCGAAAGGAACGCCGGACCGTCACGGGCTGGGGTGGCGCCGGTGACACCGGCAAGCACGTCAATTGCCGGCGTTTCAAGGAGGGGCGGGTCGGCCGGGAGGTCTAGCACCGGCACACCCTCGTAATGTCGAAACGGATCGGGCATGTTCGCCCAGTCCAGAACGTACGGCGCGCGCCTCAACGATTCAACGCTGTGCCCAGTAGAATCGTGATATTCCCGCCATGCCATGGCCGATAGATCGGTGTCGCTGATAGATGCGGCAGATGCAGAGTCGCTGCTCGATCTTAACAGCCGAACCTCGTCGCGCTGCCGCAAGGGAAACAAACTGTGACGATCCTGGCGAATGCCGTTCCACCGTCCCGCGAAGGTGCGCCAGACCCAAAGAGGGCCAACCGCTCGACTGAACGCCGTCTCGGACCACCGGCGGCACGAGTCGGGAATGCCGACTTCCATGTGGTTTCCGTGGACGCCGTTTCACGGGCGCGATATCGTCGCCCTGCATGTGAGGTGCTCACGGGCTGAGCCAATGTACGAGTGGCGCGTCATTCGGGACGGAGCGCGGTTCCACGTTTCGCCCAAGAAGACCTTCTGGCCCGGGAACTCTACTTCGAAGAGACTCGCCGATCGCCGGAGCGTCAGCCACTCGATTGCGATGTGGCGGACTTTCCAACGCGGGGTAGCCTGCTTTCCAGTCCCCGGCAGCGCTGTGCTGCCAACCCTGAAGGCGCCAGCGTATTCGAAGTATCATGACCTAAACTGGGCCTATGTCGAATAGCAGCTCGGTTCATCTGAAGCGTCCGTTCTTCTTTGAAAATTGGCAGGCCTCGGCCGAGCAAGGAGCGAGCGATTTTGTTGAAGGCTGCGAGTTCCCGCTCTATAGCGACGCATGGATGACCGGAGAGGAAAGGGTCGGCCCATACCACTTCATCAATACAATCGCTCACGCGAGCGGGCATACTGGCATCGCGCCAGTCATGGTGATACGCGCCGGATTTCACGTCGAAATCTCCGAGCCAAAGATGGATCGTACTGATACTAGCCTCTACCATGGAGGCGCTCTCTCCGACGAGGTGGCAGCGCTTGCGGCGCTTGCGATCGGGGCGCGCGTAAAAGCTGGGCCGACAACGCGACAGTTCTCGACGGGCGACTCTCGCGGGAGGCCCGTCGCTTATTGGGGACATCAACCCCCAGTTCTGCCTCGCGGCGATGGCCGCATTCGGTTGCCGAGGGTGCAGGGTAGTAGGTTTCTTGGCGACCTACAATGGCTCGGAGACTGGGTTGACAGAGACCCGAGAGATGAAATTGCTCTCATTAGGTCGGCTCGCCTTTACCAGGAAGCTCTCTGGATCGGCGACGCGGAACCGGCTCTCGCGTGGCTCCTGCTCGTATCGGCAGTGGAGACAGTCGCCGATCGTTGGTACAGCTTCAAAGTGTCGAGGGTTGACCGCCTCCGCGATGCGAAGCCGCGCGTTGTCCAAATGCTGGAAGAGAATTGCCCCAGCATACTTGCCAACATTGCTGATGAGTTAGCCGACTCCGTAGGTAGCACACGAAAGTTTGTTGAATTCATCCGTCACTTTCTGCCACCTGCTCCAACGATACGGCCTCCAGAAGCCTTTCAGGTCGAGTGGGAGCACGTCGCTTTTGCCAAAATGCTGCGAACGATATACGCCTATCGATCGAAAGCCCTTCACACGGGTGTGCCCTTTCCAGCGCCAATGTGCGACGCTCGGATCGATCTCTCCGGGACAAGAGGAATTTGCGAGCGCCCAGTTGGACTGGCGATGAGCACAATGGGTGCGGTATGGCTCCAGAAGGACACACCCATGCTGCTACACATTTTTGCGTATCTCACCCGGGAGGTTCTCAAGGCGTGGTGGTCCGCCTTGAAGCCGCGGAGTGGTGATGAGACTCGCGACGTCGGTATCTCCGGAAATGAAGGAAAGTAGGTTGCCGGTTACTCGAAAAAACGGCGTCGGTGAAGTGTCAGGCTCGCTCCGGGTCAATCGTCGGCCACTCGGAAAGAGCCCTCTCAACGTGCCTTGGGGTTGAGTACCGTCGACTCCCCTTCGGTCCGGCAATTGGGTTTCCGGTGGTCTGGCCGCCGACTTTACTGAACAGCTTGTAACTTTGCAGGTGTGGCCTGATCGAGACGCTCTGCCTCCTTCTGGCGATTCTCGTCGGCTGCCCGCTGGCGTGCGGCGATTTCGTCGAGGGCGCGGCGTTTCGCTTCCATCCGGACGTGCGAGTAGCGTGAAAGCATAGCGCGCGAAACGTGTCCCGCGATGGACATGATCACTTCATCGCCCGCGCCCGACTCGGCGAGTTCCGTGACCAGCGTGTGGCGGTTATCGTGCCACCGGCCCGTTACGCCGGCCATTTTGCGTACTTTAGTCCACGCCGTCTTGAACGACGTGATGGGGCGCGTGGGATCTTTGGGTAGCGGCGTGCCGAAGGCGAATACATACCATTCAGGCCTGCATTCTCCGAACCGCCCGATATACCAGGAGGCGTGTGTCTTCAGGGCGGCAATGGCAGTTTCGTTCAATGGGATTACACGGCCGGTTCCGGCGTCGCTTTTCGACTTCCCCACGGTGAGCGCCTTCCGGTGAATGAGGTCGATCTGTTCCCACCGGATCTGGCGCAACTCTTTGTCGCGCAATCCCGTGTTCAGATCCAGTGCGAGCGCTGCGCTCATCTGCGGCGTACGCAGCTTTTGGGCCTCTTCCAGCATCCGCGCCTTCTGGTCGGCCGTATAGGCTCGCCCCGGCGAAGGAGGCAGCCTAAGTTTCAGCGACTTCTCCCGCCGCAGCTTGGCGCGGATCAGATCTCCCTGTTCCCCGCACAATCGCAACAGCAGCATTACTTCGTCGTTGATGGTCTTTGGGGCAGCCTTTTCTGCGAGCCGGTTCATCTGGTACCGCTTCACTACTGTCGGCGTGATCTCTACGATGAGCTTTTTTCCGATGAGGTCTGTCACGTGGCCGAGCGCGTACACGGCGTACGTCCGGGATTCGTGCTTCAGGGCATAATCGACCAGGAATTCGTCTGCGGCTTCCCGGATCGTTTTCCGCTGCTGCCCCCGTGTTTCCTCTTCGATGATCTGTCTGTAGCTCTTGTCCAGTCGCTCGCGTTGGCGACGCTCCTCCGCGATCGCCTGGGGCTTGCTCGCGGTGCCGGTGGAACCCCGGTGGCGTCGGCCGTCAAGGACGAATTCGTAATGATAATACGTGCCGTTTTTGAAGACGCTCATCTGTTGGTTTCGCGGGCCTTTCCGGGCCAGCCTCACTTTGTCGTCACCATTCGTCACTTCGGTTGGAGGCAACAGTCAAGTCGATTTGCGCGGACGGCCAGTCTCGCGGGGCGGTAGATTACTCGGCCTCGTGGAACCCCCACCGCCTGGCTGGGAGTCCAGAAAAGCCGCGATGTCCCCCATCTTGTATCGGATCGTCGTTCCGTTGATACGTCGGAACGGGCAGCCGATATTCAATCGCCGTTCGTTCTGCAGCACTTTCACGCTGCACCCGCGGATGGCCGCATACACGTGCTCATCGACCCACGCAAACGGGACCGCGGGGACCTGCGTCAGATCGACAGGCCGGCGAATGCTGCTCATAACATCGCCGCCGTTCTGATCCGGCCCCGTTGCCCGGTGACGCCTTGCTCCTGAAAGAGCCGATTCAGCGTTGCCGCTTTCCACTGCGCCCAGGAGCAATGCTTCGGGAACCACCCGATTTCTCTCAGAATTCGGTCCCGCACTTTCCAGGGGTCCGCTGGATGCCGGTCCATTTCGGCAAGCACACTCAGAGGGACGGGTTCGCCCTGCACCTGCCGCAACTTGTACCGTATCGGGACGTCCGCCCCGTCGAGGTAGAGGACCGACAGCCTCTCGTGTCCCAGCGTGCGCAGCGCCTCCCGGATTTCCGGCCCATCCAGGTCGCTCCACAGACCGATGGTTGTAATGCCCTCAAATTGCATGATGCGGACGCCGGTTCGGTTCAGTAACGCCCGCGCCTGAATAAGCTCCGTTGTAGCTGGTTCAGATTCAATCTCGGGAGATTCGTCCGAAAAGGAACCATCAAAACCTACAGAACCAGGTTTTGATGGTTTTGTAGGTTCGCTACTCGTGGAATCCGCCAGGATTTGACCCTGTGGCTGCCATTCCATCCAACGGTTCCGCTTCGCCGGGACTTCAGACGAAAGACTCATTTCCACACCCTCGGGTTAACCTCGTACCGTTCCGGCGGACGGCCACCGGACGGGCCAGGTTTGTCGGGAGCCTCGCTTATCCAATCGGCATCCTTAAGGACTTCCGCCGCTTGTTTTACGGCTTCGGGCGTGTCCAATCCGCTCCACCCCTTCAAATAAACACCCCGGCAGGAGAAGAAGCCGTTTGCGCCGACCTTCCGCCGCTTAATCTTATTCGCCAGTTCCTGCGCCGCCCGCAGTTGCGGTGTGACAACACAGGAGTAGATCCGCGACGCTTGAGACTCCAGGTATCCGCACCACGCCGCCGCCCGCCGCGTGTGTTCAAGGCTCACGAAGTTTTGCAAATTCGCCAGAGACGAACGTTCAAAACCTACAGAACCAGCCCGATCAGCCAACTCAAACAGCAACGCCAGAGACGGCATCAGGCTTCTGTACTTTGCCAGGTGCGAAGTGAGAGCCGGGTGGAGTTCGTCCCCCCGAACTTTCGCTTCGAGTTCCGCCAGCCACTCAATAAAGAGTTCCTGCGCATCAGGACTGAAACGGAATTGCGCCGGGTTCTCCGCGTCCAGTTCCACCAACTCGCGGAAAACGCGCGCCGCCTGTTGCTCCGACGCCGCGTCGGGCACCCGGTCCACATACTCCCAGTCGGGTGCGGTATCTGGCCAAACCAGCAAACTGAAATCGCTGAATGAGTCCGTCATTGGAGGGGCCGTCTTTAAGCGCATCCACCAGATAAGAGCGAAGCCGTCCCGGCTGGATGCCGCCTAACATGGACTCACAGCACGCCGGAACGTGGATGGTGCCCCGTGCGATGCGGTCTATCGTGTGTCCCGTGTCCCCGTTCCAGGCTTGCAGATGAAACGCGCGTTCACCTTCCCGGCCCGCGCGGTCGAGTTGACTCCACCATCCCGTGAGTTCGTCCCTGATTACCAGGATGCCCGCCGGGTTTTCCCTCATAGTTTCGTGAAGCTTCTCGAACGTCGCATCATTCACGACCAACCGCCGCAACTTCGGTTCCCCGGGTTCGTCTTCCGGCCTGTCGGGCGCAGGCTTCCGCTTCTTCGATGCCGACTTATAGTCTTCTTTCCACGCCGCGCGCCGAAGGTCGTATTCCTCTTTTTCCCGACCATATCCCTTCAGCGCCTCTTCGTACCCTTGCCACCAATCCGCCTGAATCTGATTCAGAGGACGGGTTGCCGCCGCGATAACGGGAGACTTCATGAGGCCCGGCAGTGCGATGAGGCCACCCCAGAGATTCGGCACCAACACCCATCCGGTATCGTTCGCCTTCGGCTGAATAGTGGCCCGCCGGTTCACTACACCCGCAAGACAGAGCATCATTATCACCGCCGGAAAGTCCATCGGGACCTGCATCCGTTCCGTCACATCGCGCACCAGGGAACGGAACGAATCTGGAAGCAGGTCCTCGGAGAAGGCTTCCACAGGCGGAAGTTCGCTGTGTATTGGCTCCGGCTTTGGCCATTCGTCCGCACCGTCCACGCGCGCCATCGCGGCAATCGGCACCGCAGGTTCCAGAAATTGCTCGATGCGCGCGCGGTCCCATTTCAGAACGTTGACCGCGTCGATAATATCCGCCGCGACCGGAAATCCTGCGGGCGGTTTGAGTAGCGTAATGCTCCGCGCCTGCGCCGCACCGCATATCACCAAAGCGGCGGTATCGGCCTGATTGTTCCCGCTCGTATCGTTGTCGGGCCAAAGAATGACATCGCAGCCTACTAATTCTGTGGCCTGCTTTGGCTTGAGACTCTTGAACGAAAACGCGGCGAAGCCGAAATCGCCCTGCAAGGTTCGCTTTTGCTTCCCCTTCAAACCCCACCGCCAAGCCAACCTGTTCGCGCTCCCGGAATACGCGATTAATGTAGAGGGGCGTTGGGATGCCACCATCGCCGGAGTACCACCGTCCATCAACGAGGTGTTCCCAGCGGAATGTCTTTTCCGCCCGGTCCTTATCAGACTGTCGCGCTGACTCATGTTCGAACCTGACGGTACGATGACGAGTGCCGTGCATAAATTCGGCAACCACATGGAAGCCGCTGCGCGAAAGACCTCGCCGAACCTTTTCTGCTGGAATGCGCGGGCGGACGTGGCTACTTTGTTCGGGGGCTTCCGACTCGCCTTGCCCAGCCCTGCCGTTCAGTTTCGGCGGCTTTGATCGTGCTTTGCTTGCCGAATTTCTGTTCGTGCTCGGACCATTGCTTCGGTAATCGGATTCTGTGCGCCCCACCAGCCGGAAGACTTCGGCCTTAGCCGTCTTGAAGTCTGTGCCCGACAGCGCCATTTCGAGCCCAATCATGTCCCAGCCCCGTCCACACCGCGAATGGCAGTACGCCGCCCCGGTCTCGGTATTCACAGCGAAATTAGAGTCCGTGCCTCCGTGAATCGGGCACGGCCCCCGACGTTCAGCGCCATGTGCCTTCCCAACCTTCTGCACGCGAGCCGCATAGTAATCGGCAACCTCTCTGGGACTGAATACGATGGATGAAGTATTCACAGGCTTTGTTCTTTCGAGATTTGCCAGTACCAGGGCTTAACGTCCGCCGCCGGTCGGTCTGGTCTCCAGCCATGCCCGAACATCTTCAGTCCGGTACCGGACGGATGCGCCTATCTTTAGGTACTTCGGACCGTGCTTGAACAGGCGCCAGCGCCGGACAGAAGCCACGGAAAGGCCCGTTACTCGGGCTACGTCGGATTCGTTGAGAAGGGTTGGTAATTGGGTCGCGGCTACGCTCTCGCGTTCGCCTGGTTGCGAAGTGTTCATAAGATCCCTTTTTCTCAGGAATTCGTAGGACTGCGCTAATTGACCCAGCTAAGCTGCTGAAAACAATAATATATCTGTCGAGATAGGGGGTAGAAGCTTCATACGAAGTTAGCTGGAAGCTTCAGGCTGGTAGAGTGCTTCCACATCTCGGCCCATCAGATTAGCCAGCTTGGTAATCGCATCCATTCCGTGATAGCTGCCATTATTCCTCAATGAGGAGATCGCGCGCACAGACGTTTGCATCCTTTGGGCAAGTGTCTTGTTGACCCAACCTTCTTCGCGCATCCAGGCGCTGATCATCAACCCGTTTAGAAGTGGACGAGGCGCCACCTCCTCCACATTCGCCGTGTTCGGGACGACGTCTTGTTCCGGCTCATCAGCGGCTGACCCGTGCACTGATGCATCCGGCCGTCCGATCAACCGTATCGGTATATTCGGATCCCCGACGTTATCCGACGCAACTCGCAGCATCCGGTCAATGGTGATTTCTGCCGGAGGAACTCCCGAATCGACAAGGATTCTTCTCAAGATTCGTTCATCGAATTCTCGGGGCGGGGTAGTTCCAAGCTGATTGAAGCCCTCGTGAACCTGAAGCAGCAATCCCTCGGGAGTTGCCGCCGGCAGCTTCAAAATCACAAACTCCGGCTTCGGGAGATCGATTTCATATGGTTCAGCGTTCACCCGGGCGCGCCAGTACTCCGCCCATGGCTCAATTAACTCCGCCAACCAGTTTCTGTACACGGGCTCGACCAGGTAATTCCTCGGCGGGGCATCAGCGTTCAGTCGTTCCGGCCGGGATTCATCCAGGATCGACTGTTCCAACCAGCCGATGTCAACGGCCAAATTCAGAACCTGCTGCGAGTCGCAACCGTGAGTACGAGTTCCGGCAGACAGCCATCCTGCCGTTTTCGCTCCTCAATCAGCACGTTGTAGCATTCCTGGATGGCCACGCAAATAGCCTTTTCGCGAGTGGCTCCGCCTCTGAGTTTGGCGATGCAGCCAGCTTTGATCGCCTGAACCCGCGCCCATGTCCTCTTGGGGAGCGACCCCGGATGTTGGGGCGCGGAATTTGCGAGGTTTTGTGTCGGCACAATTTGGGCGTTCGAAGGGCTGTCGCCGGCGCCGACTGCACTTGCCGCAGCCCCAGCATCCCAGGCATCGGTGTGTTCTTCGGGTTTAGTTTTCCTTGTCTGCGAAACCTCCCGTTCCGCATTCACTACAGTCGAGGCAGTTCCGGCCAACTCGACCAGTTCGGCAAGGTGCTGCTTTCCCTGTTGGTCCAAAGAGACACCTTCTGCGAAGATAGCCCGACACGCCACTTTCCTATCATCTGAACGGTCTCCGTGTTTTCGAATGAAATAGTGATCGGAGACAATCGATAGCGCCGCTTCGGTGGCCTGACGCGTCCTCCTTACAGACCAGTGTCCTTCTTTGCATGCTCTTCTTGCTTCCGCGCAATATGCGAAGAACACCTTCTGAATCAGGACCAGATAATTGATCGGGAGTTCGGCGAGCTCCGGATTATGCGGAAACATCTCGGCCCGATTTGCGTAATCCAACTCCGCCTTCGCCTTCGCGGTTTCGAAGCGATCCTGGAACATCCCCGGAAGTTCCAGGAGTTCGTCCAACGTGCCAGTGGTGGATCCAGCGGGCTTACTGACGTACTCTGCGGTGCCTAATGATTCCTCACGTCCGGATGGCGATTCCGGAAGCGGCTCCCGGATCGCTGTTACCGCACGTTCCTGAAGGGCTCCGGTCACACGGTCGTTCAGCGAAGGAGAACCACCTGAAGGAAACCCCTCGCTCCAAAGGGCCGCTTCGAATTCAATGAAACCCATCCTGATATCGTTTTTGTCCTTCGGTCGAGACAAGAAGTCATCCCACGCTCGAATCACGAGCCGGTCCCGGATCTTACTGCACGCCGCTTCGATATCGATATCGGCAGGATGCGCGGGCAACTGAAAATCGCTCACCGCCTGATCCAGGAACTTCGCTGTATACTGCCGGGCATCGCGCAGCAGGTTTCTCTGCCGCCCGACCTCGGGCCCGTCCCCTCCCGACAGCCTGCGCGCGTACTCTGCATTCAGGTCCGTTACGATTTGCCGCTCCTTCCGCTTTTGTTCGGCCAGGGATCGCAGGTAAAGGCAGTAATTTGCCGATGCAGTAAAGAGACCTGCAATTTCTTCAACCGACGTATCCCAGAATCTCCGCCGCTTTATCGTTCCCCCGCCGGCCGCTGAACTAGTGGCCGCGCTTCCAGCGGTGGATCCCTCGGACATCATGAATTCGATTAGGCCGACAGGAGGAATGAACTCGCCCGAAAGTGTCTTGTGCGCGAGATCTTCTTCACTCAGGACCATCGAACCTGTCATCGTAACTTTGCAGTAATACCTTTCGCCCGTCGATCCGTCGGTCGCCCGCGCCAATGCATTCAGCCAGACAATCCAACGTTCGGCGTATGATGAGCCGGCGAACCCCTCCGCGGCTACCCGAGCCTGAGATTTGAATATGTGCTCGGCACCAGGCTGCGGTGGGCCGACACCAGAACCGGCGCGGAATTTCCAGAGGTCTCCAGTCGAGAACCAAATCGCGAGAAGAGCGGTGTTAGCGGCCGTGTCGTGCTTCCTAAACTCGTTCTCACGTGCCTTCCAGAATCCCGGTCCGGCAACGACATGAGGCTCCATCGCTTGATTATGAGCCGGACCTTGGTCATTCGGCGGCAATGGGATCATCAGGAACCGACCGTACTGGTGGCACAATTCCCGAGCGGCGACATCGATCTGCTCTTCCGACACATCGGGTGAACTGACGCCGGATTGGGCCGCCAACGTATCGCGGAGGAAGGATTCTGGTATTCGCTCGTACTCTTCGGTCGCGATGTTGTTCACCGCCTTGAATTTCTCCCATCGCCAGATCAGAGGCGACCAGGTTCTCGTGTCGACAACGGTTTGCGGTCCGTCGTTGCGTGCGAAGGTGCCGGGACGGTTAAGTCGGCCCGATATTCGGCAAGGGTTACATCGCCAGATTTCGGCAAACAACGCCAGCTCCGACGAGCACAACAGACATTCCGAGGGAGTATTGGAGTCAGCCATCTTCTTCGTTCGGGCGCGTTTTCCAATACATAACACGTAAATCATGTTGCGGCGTGACTGTGGGGAGTTTTTGTGGGGATTCTCCTTCAAAGTCCTTGTAGTCGGTAGCGAAATGGAGAGCAATGCTGAGCGAATTGGCTCGGGAGAAGTGTTTCGCCCAAAGGCGGCTAAACTGGCTGCCCTTAGCAAGATAGCGCAATGTGTGGGACCTTTGGCAATAAGCTAAGCGGCTGTGTTTTGATGAAGTTGCACGGCTGTTAACCGAAGGGTTGTAGGTTCGAATCCTACCTGAGGAGCCAAACCTCTCTTGATGTATCAGGTTTCGGAAAGTATCTGTTGCAACGTTTTCTCCACAGATGGCACTAGCCACCGGGAATTCTTTCCCGGAAAGAGTGCATATGTCTACATCGCACTTCGCACGCCCGGCCCAGATTGCCGGGGAAACCACAGCACAGATTGCCACCTCCGTCCGCGCAGGCTGCCCCCTGCAAACCACTAACACCATGCCTTCCGGTCGGATCGGATGGCTGGCTCCGGTCCCGATCTTCGCTGCACTGGCGATAGCGAGTCTGGCGTCTGCGTTCGCACAAACAATACCTCCCGATGCGAAGCCTACATGCACTGTCACGGCGGCGGTCTTTAAGACGTGGTTCACGTCCGGTACGCCAGTGCTGAACGGCGTCGTGAATCCGGCTAACAGCGTGACCTTCCCTAACACGCCGAACTGCAGTTTCTACAGTGGGCGGTGCAGGACTTCCTTTGGGCCACTTCGCCGTCTCCGGCCTTGTATGGTGGGAGCGGCCGGATCATGGACTCGCCGGCGTTCTATGACGTTTCGCCTCCCGATGGAAGCGGAAACCGAACGTTTATACCGCACACGACGGGTGGACTGACGTTCCTCAGCGTGCGCGCCGCGCAACCACGTTGCCGAGGCCATTCACAAAAATAATGTTCGGGCCCACGGTAAACTTCTGGACTGTAAGGGCAGGATTCAGTGTGCTCGGAATGATCGGCTTCGCGTTCGGAATCGCTTTGCCCGCCTTGTCCAGAAACGAAGCCTTTCCGTTTACCACGATGCGTATTTCCCGACCGGGTCGAAAGATAACAAGATCCTGCCGATGCCCACGACCTTTCCGACTACGGCGCGGCTTTGAACCAGATCGTGGCCTTTGCCGCCGCCCAGAGTCCGTCCAAGACGTTTCCGGACTCCGTCGCACTGGCGATCGAGCGAATACGGATATCATTTCCATCAACAACAACGTCTTGGGGATGATGCCATCGGCGGATGTGCGCGATAACTAGTTCCTGGTGGGTGCGACATGGACGGTCAACGGGTTTTCGCCGATCGGCAGCTTCGCTGGGACGGTGACCAACGGGATCGAAGTGGGCACCAGCCAGATGGCCAATACGACCATGGAAACCTATGAGCAGATTCCCTCCTCAAACTGCTTTAATTGCCCCGCCAGGGGGCTTGGCACAATCAATCCGAACGGGGGCCTTAGCCATATCTACCCGGTTCTTAAGCCGCTGTTCTGAGAGGACGGGCGCTGTTGTTTCAGCCCTGCACGCGGGCTTTGCCGACAGCAAAGCCCGCGCGGTTGTAGGTTCGAATCCTACCTGGGGAGCCAAATCTATCAACCACTTACGGATGCGTCAAACGGCCTTCTCTGCGTATGAATCACGCCCATTCCTGCACTCGCGTGGAAACGTGAACCCGCACTTAGCCCTTGCACGAGAAAGAAATCGCATATCATCGGTCCCGATCCACCGCGATCCCGATCCACCGCGCAGTACCGGCGTTCGTCGTGTGGAAGACGGCCCAGGTTGACTATTCGAAAATGAGCGGAGGTCGCGGGTGAGATGGTTACGCAGCCTGAGGCGTGGAAGAGAGGGTAATCGCGGCGGGTTTCGAAGGAAAGAACGGCCGTTCGACGTAGATGTATAAGCAGCGCCCAGCCGCAACGGTCAGAAAACTACACACCAACACGAGGACAAGATAACCTGGCCGAAGGTGCAGTTTTGTAATCACCAGCAGCACGCCATGTAGCGTGAGGCCCTGTACGAGATAGAACGAGTAGCTGATAACTCCCACTTGCCTAAACCACGATAGCGAAAAAAAAACGCCCTAACCAACTGCCCCGATGTAGAGCACAGAAGCCCCTTGAGGAAACAGCTGCACAATAGATCAAATATGCCGCAAGACTATTAGCGTGCGTTGAACAGAACCTAAGAGATATCACCTGATCTATGCACTTCGAATCGAGTCGGGCGAAAGCAGCATCACGGTAAACCA
>Ga0302326_10009757_pt1 | contig 20907 bp, 19 predicted proteins | sample Palsa_T0_3_FD_202264 | JGI IMG/M metagenome (GOLD analysis project Ga0302326, IMG submission 202264) | Peat permafrost microbial communities from Stordalen Mire near Abisko, Sweden - Palsa_T0_3 | ecosystem: Environmental > Terrestrial > Soil > Palsa > Peat permafrost | place: Sweden: Abisko...
ATAGAGATAGCCGGGAAACTCCGACGAGGCGGCAAGAGAGATATCCGGAACAAGACGGTTGGTTGCTCCGGAGGGAATGCCGGGAACACCGGTCTGCCAGGCAGGTAGCGGCTCGAAGAGGCTGATGCCGCCTCCACCGGCGGAGATCACAGGACCACCAAGATTGGCAGTAAGGAATGCATCGTCGTTCCAGACCTGCTCGGGGATATAGGAGAGGGCGGTGCTGACGACGTCCCCGTTGGGGGCGGAGGCCCAGAAGGTAGTGTTGGGAGGGGTGACGTCGGCGGCAGGGAACTCGGTTCCACCCATGGCGGTAACATAGGGGCTGCTGGCTGGGTAGCTGACGGCGAGGGAGGTCTGCAGTTGCGAGGTAATGAGAGTGTCGTACTGGCAACCTGTAGAACCGGTGTCGCCGGAGGATGCAACCACGGTTTCGCCTTGGGCCGCCGCTTGCATCAAGACTGTTGAGTCGAAGGAGGCAATGTTCATGGCCCCCAGGGCGAACTCGCAGGCGCCGAAGCTAATGGAGACGATGGGCGCGAGATCGTTGTCCACAACGTATTGCAGAGCGTCGAGCACACCGAAGTTGGTATCGCTGCCGGTGTAGTAGAAGTTGACAGTCGCGCCGGGAGCAAGGGCGCTGGAGTACTCAAGGTCTACGTCGGCCTCGGTTTCGTCGCCTGCTACGGCAGTTGAGGTTCCTGTATTGGGCACCAGAATCGTCCCGGGAGCCTTTGCCGGCAAACCGATGAGGGTCTGGAAGTTTGTGATGTCCGTGGTTGTAACTGCCGACTGGCCGACGATGGCGATAGTCTGGCCGGAACCATTGAGGCCTTGGCCGATGGCCGGATTGACATCATAGATTGTTTCAAGGTCCGGGGGCGTGAGGAAGTAGGCCTGAGTGCCCTGAACGGTGTATTGGGGCCTTATCCGGGATGGTTGCAGCGTGAAGTGGGAGTGCGGACGGAAGCTGGAGAGGTTGCCGATGGCTAGGACGCTGGAAGCGAGCGCGGAGGGAATCGTGAGGTCCGCCGATGGGGCAAAGCTCGTGCTGGCGGGCTGACTTCCACTGGCCGGAGTTCTGTAGTTATGAAGCGGCGCGCCGAAGGCCGATGCGACCTGCGCCGCGCTGCCGGAGAAGAAGATGCGGTTGCGGCTGCGAGAGACTGAGTCGATGGAGAAGCCCTGCTGCTCAAGCCAGGATTCGACGGCCGAGATGTCGGCATCGGCGACGCCGAACTGTGCTGCGAACTGCTCCGGAGTGAGCCACTGGTGATAGAGCGGCGTAGCGGGGTTCTGTTGCGCGGCGAGGAGGTTGTTGAGAGCGGTCTGCTGTGCGGTGGAACGGCTGAAGACCAGAGAGATGCCCTGAATCTTCATGGAAGGCGAGACAGGACCGATGTCGTTCGCTGGATTGGCGCGCGGCGGCTGCGACCCGGTGAGCGTGGCGCGGCTGGAGTTATCGATTTGCGCAGGGATACGCGGCTGAAGCGGCGGTATCCGAGTTGCCGTCTGCGCGATGGCGAAGGAGGAAACAAGCATCGCTAAGAGGACCGGGGCGAGATACCGGCGAAAACGCAAAGACACAACAGCTTTCACGAAACAACCTCCAGCACGTCCACCATCTTTCCTTGAAAACCTGAGATTGGCTGGCGAACTATTCGCGTAAGCTTAACAGTTGCTATAGGAGTCGCGTCGCATCTTAGTAGGGTACTTTTCACACTACCCTTTCGGGTAGGTAACACATCCCGTTGAACGTCTGTCACGCATCCAACAGTCCCCGCTGAATCCCGATCACCACAGCCTGCGTTCGGTCATTCGCATGCAACTTTCGCAAGATGTTTTTTACATGCATCTTCACCGTGTCTTCAGAGACTGAGAGAAGGCTGGCAATCTCCTTGTTGCTCTTGCCCTGCGAGATGAGGCCAAGCACCTGCAGCTCGCGCTCGCTGAGCTTTTCCGAGGCGATATACCGGGTGAGCTTTTCAGCGGACTCAGGCGAGAGCGAGTGGCCGCCCGCGGCAACATAGCGCACATGCTCCGCCAATGTCGCTCCATCGATGCCTTTTAGCAAATAGCCGCGCGCGCCGAGGCTAATGGCGGTATAAATGGAGGCATCTCCCTGGGCCGAGCTCAAGATCAAGATGCGTCCATCTGGGTCGACCTTCAGCACCGAGCGGACAACATCGAAGCCGCTTTGGTCGGGCAGACGAAGGTCGAGCAGCATCACATCCGGGCGGTGCTGAAGATACATCTCCAACGCCTGGCTTCCATTGGCCGCCAGCCCAACCACTTTGAATTTGTGACGTTCCAGCAAACCAGCCAGGCCTTCACGGACCATGGGATGATCGTCCACAATCAGGATGCTGGTCTCTTTCTCATGCGGATCGGCCTTCGTTTCCAAGAGACTTCTCCTTTTCGTGGCCTGTGCCTGCTCCATCGTGCCGCCAGGGCTGCCATTTCTTCCACTGTTCGGTTGCAACGCGTAGTGTCACAGTCGTGCCGCTCCCAGGAGAGCTTACTATATCGAGCTTTGCTCCGATGCGCTGTGCATGCGCCTGCATGCCACGCAATCCAAAGTGCCCTGGACGCCCATGGACGCGTGTTTCCTCGCTCATTCCCTCTCCATCGTCGGTGATTTCTACCTCCAGCAAATGCGGCAGAAATCGCACACACACGGCAACGTGCTGCGCATTCGAATGACGGAAGGCATTCGCCAGCGTTTCACGGCAGATGCGATACACTTCATCGCGAACAAGCGGATGAACCGGTCTGGCCTCGCCTTCGCTGGTCAGTTTGAAACCGGGTATATCGCTCTGGCGGAACTCCGCCTCCGCATGACGAAGCACCTCGGCAAGGTCGTACTGTATCACGGCAGTGGCATGCAGATTCGATAGCATGTTGCGGCTGCGCTCAATGATCTTGCGCATCTTTCCTGCTAGGGCTTCGATGGAGTGTCCCGCGGTTTCAGGTTGATCGGCTATCTGAAACCCGAGCAGTTCCAGCTTCAGCGTCGCTCCAATTAAATCCTGAATAACAGTGTCGTGAATCTGATAGGCGATGCGCTCACGCTCTGCAACCCGCTCCTGAAAGCGCAAGCTCAGCCGTTCTGCAAGCACCCTCGTTCGGCGGCGAGTGACTTCGACAATCACCGCGGCGACAAATACAATCACTGCAGCCAGAAACCACTTTGTCTGCCAGAAGAACGGCCGCAGCCTCATATGCAGCGAGGCCGGCTGAGGGTCGCCGGCGCTCTCGCGGTTGGCTGCCGTCACCTGAAAGGTATAACTCCCGGGCGTCAGCCCGGTGTAAGAAACTTCGCGCGCGGTTCCCGCATCGACCCAGTGCTCGTCCCAGCCCAACAAACGGTAACGGAAGCGTGTCTGCTCGGGAGCGATAGTCGCCGGCGATGTGTAGCGAAAAGTTATGCGATGACGCCCCGGCGCAACGGATAAATCGGCAACTGGCCGCTGCTGTTCGTCAACGATAACCGCGTCCATTGCTGCGCGAGCCACAGGCTCCGGAGAAAGATGCGGGTCAACCGCGGAGACGCCGTTTGAGGTAGCGAACCAAATGCGGCCATCGGCTGTGCGCATTGCCGTCACGATATTCAAGGGCAGCACATTGCTGCCTTTGAGACCGTCGTCTTTGGTAAAGATCGCCGGTTCGATCCGGTTCGAGCGGCCCTCCATGTAGTCCATCCACTGCGATCTCCGCAGCAGGGTAATGGCGCGCGTCGTCGCAATCCACAGATTTTCCTGTCCGTCTGCAATTACATCGAGCACCGTGTTGCCGGGCAGACCGTCATCCTGCGTCAGCGTGCGCATCGCGCCGCCATCTCTGCGTAAAATCAGGCCGTGCAAGGTGCCAATCGCCATTCGGCCGGGCAGCCACGCAACGGTGAGAACCGGCGCAGGCGAAGTGAGGACATTCTGGAAGCGTTGGCCATCCCACCGTTGCAGCGCAGTAGCGGTTCCAACCCATGGCGCACCTTGCGGATCGGCGCCCACGCTCCAAACCGGGCTGGAACTTAGTCCCTGCATCGCGCCAACGGGCTGCACCTGGCGATGACGCATGACAAAAAGTCCTTTTTGCAGCACGTTGAGCCACACACTGCCATCCCCGGCAGTCACTGGTGTATCGATATACCCGTGCGGGATGGACGGTATTTTTACGAAATGTTTTCCGTTCCACTCGAAGATGCCGTAGTCGGAAATGGCAATGGCAGGCATATCGCCGTCTTCAAAACATCCCCGCACCTGTCCACGTGAAAGGCCCTCTGCTGTGCCGAACCGCCGCCACCGTCCATCCTTGAAGCGCAAGACCCCATCTTCCACGGTTCCCACCCAGATCGCGCCGTTCTTCTGCTCGAAAATAGCATCGGGCTGGGCAGAATGATCGGCCGCTACAGCCTGTGGAGCATAGGTGGTGAAGATGCCGTGATGCAGACGCTGCAAGCCGGAGATCGTTCCAATCCAGATATCCCCGTTCCTGTCCTCCAGCAATGTGCGGGCATCGTTGCTAGCCAATCCGTCCGCTACCGTAAGATTCTCGATCGTGTCTCCCGATTTACGGGTGAGCCCATGTAGGCCGCCGCTCGCCATCCACAATCGGCGATGACTATCCATCATCACGGAGACGAAATTGGTTAATCCAGGATTTTTGACCTGCTGAAACTTCTGCCCATCGAAGCGAAAGAGGTGATGTCTATCGCCGGCAAACATATCTCCGAAACGATCGGCATAAAGCATCTGTGCACCCTGAAGATGAAACCTGCGCATGCCTCCACTACTGGGAGATATGGCAAAGATGTTCTCTCCATCGGTTATCCACAGAGTTCCATCCAAGGTTTCTTCCATGTCGCTCGGCGTTTTCACCGCTGGAAGTGGAAGGGCCTCAATCTCCAGCCGGTCGCCTATAGTCCGCGCCAGCTTTCCGTCCCAGTAAACCCATAAGCCGCCATCCCGTCGCGACGGTGCCAGCGCATCGATCTCGTAATGCATATTGCCCTGGAAAGAAATATGCGTGAAGTGTCCAGAACGATAATGAAAGAGGCCGCCATGCGCCGCAATCCAGAGACCGCCGGCGTTGTCGCCAACCAGCGCGCTGATGCGGTCCTGCATCTCTGGAGGTCCGTCTTTGTTGAAGTTCCGGAAGCTCAACCCATCGAAACGTACAAGCCCGGTAAGCGTTCCCACCCACAGAAAACCATCGGGCGTCTGAGCGAGCGAAGTAATAAAATTCTGCGGCAACCCCTGGTCTGTCGTCCACGTCGAAAGAACATCTCCGCGCAGCGGAGGGACCGAATTGGCAATGTGGTTTGTTTGCTCAAGAGCCGATGCGCTCGTTGAAACGAGAAGCATCGCCATAAGCCAATGAAAGATGCAGCGCAAGAGAGCGTCACCTTTTCTGTCGTAACTTCTCATGCACAGGAGCCGGCAAATTTGTTTCTGTATCGACTTAGACAGAATCATAGCCCGCTCTCCACTAAGTTGTCGGTGCGAAGGTGTGAGGAAGTGTAGGTTTGGTTGTCCCCATGGACCATAAGAAACTGACACTAGATGCGGTCCTCCGGGCGAACGTCGCGAAATCGAAAGAACCGATCGAAATCTCGCCGGGGCATGCCAGTGCATGCGCACACCGTATGCCTCATGGCCCAGTCCACGAAAGCGCCCATGGCCTTTTGTTCGTCTTCTCCAAAGGCTTTCGGGGAGATACCGGCAAGGCTCGGTTCCTTCAATCCGGCAGGCTTCCAGGCATTGTTCAACTCGGCGATATGCGCCATGCGTCGGCTGAAGCCCGCTTTTGTGCCATCAATGAGGGTGATATAAGCGCGTGTATCGAGCATGCGCGCGATGGCGATAACGATCCGGCTCTCGCTCTCCGGCGTACGGTAGGAGACCTGAACCACTGTGTCCCAGCCGTCCGTGCTGGGCATCTCCACTGTTTGCCCGACGAGGAGATCGAACTCCGGCTCTGCCTGCTGCCACGCAAGACGAAACAACTGCTCGGTGTCGGAACCGACGGGACGGACAAGAAAGAACATCGTCAAATCGGACTCTGGCCCCATGACGGTTAAGGGATCGCCTTGATTGATGACCGTCCAGCCAGCCGGCAGAAGAACCGGTAAAGCCGCGTCCGGCATCGCGATGTACACCTGGGATTCGTTCATGTCCTATTACTCCTATTTTTCAGGGTTGCGGAAAGATTTACAATCGCAGGCCCGGCTGTTAGACTCCAGCTCACGAGGGCTGGCCATGCGGCGAACAATCCTGCTCAGCTTGTTTGTGCTTCTTGCCATGAGCGCGGCGCGCGACGCCTGCGCCCAGCGCCACGGCGGAGCCGGGCATGGCTTCTCCCGTGGCGGCTACGGTTTCAGCCGGGGCCGGGCCATCTCGCCCTACGGATACGGCTACGACTCCGGCGCCGCATACGCCTACGCGCCCCAGCCCGCCGTTTTTATTCAGCAGCCACCCATCATCCTTCAGCCGCCCGCGCTCCCCGCCGCCGAGCCCGAGCATCCCGTCGTCACAGAATACAAGTGGCCTGCCGCACCGGCGGCTTCGTCCCCCTCCCAGTCTGAGTCGCAGGTCTTCGCAATCGTCCTCAAGGACGGTTCAACCCTCTCTGCCCTAACCGTCTTCTCCTCGGACGACGGCCTGCACTACGTCGACCCCGACGAGCGGCACCTGCGCATCTCCATGAGCCAGGTCGACCGCGCAGCCACCCTCAAGCTCAACCGCGCCAGAAACCTGAATCTCTATCTTCCCGCCCCGCAGTAAGCCGCACCCGAGCTAAAGCGGGTGCCCCATCTTCACCGACGTTCTGTGTCGGTTAAGGTGGGATACTTTGTATCTATAAGCCCTTTACAGCCTTTGATAGCTTTTCCTGATCGCTGAATCTCTGACCACTAGCGACCCGCCGCAGCAATCGAAGCAAACCCATCCCCAGGGTAACGCGCATGAGCCAAGGCCGAATCGTAGCTGAGCTGTTCATGCCAGCTTTGCGGGCGTCCCTCCCGCGTGAAGTCGAAGACATTCCATATCTGTTCGATGGTCCCGTTATGCCGCGGGTTCTGCCCAGGGTCGGAGCCCGCAAAGATCATCTCCGAGCTCCAGAAATGCCGAATCTCATCGCCCTCGCGATGAAACACCGTCGTCAATGGCAGTTGCTCCCCCTCCGGCGTCTGCGCCAGATAATCCCGCTTGAAGTTGTTCCCAGCCGCCGACAGCATCCGCAGATTGCGCCATCCCCGATCCTTCGCAAACGCCCCGATCCGCTCTATCGGAGCCTTCGCGATCACCGCAAGATTCACGCCCCCATCCTCCACATGCTTCGCCGTCCCATCCAGAGAGTCCAGAAACGCCGCGCATGAGGGACAAGGCGCTTCTTCCAGCTTCAACACCTTCAGCAAACCCCCGCTCGGTCCCGGCCGCAGATCCTGCGGCCAGCGCGGAAACATGAAGTTGTAAATCACCAGCGAATCCTTCCGCGGCGCGAACAACTCCGAAAGCCTCACCTTCACCGGCATCCCATCCTCGCCCAGCCCATCGAAAACATAATCCTCGGGAACCAGCCCGCCTGGAGGCAAACTCCGGCGCGCTGCAGCGACCGCTTCCATAGCCCGCCGCAGCCCAATCTCCTCCGCCAGCAGCCGCTCCCGCGCCGCTCGATACTCCGCCGACTCATTCGGAAAACCAACACTCATAAATCCCATCCCCCGTCCAAGCGGAATCTTACGCAACGCCGCAGGACAAAGCCAATAGCCAATGTCCACGGATGCAGCTAGCCACTCACGCCCGAATGACTGTAATCCCGCGCTTCTCAAACGGCTTCGTAAGCGCCTTATCCGCGCCGCGTTCGATGATGATCCCGCTCACCTCATCGAGGCCGACGACCGCATACGGCGAGGCCGCACCCAGCTTCTCCGATGAAGCCAACACATACGTCTCGGCGGCAGCCCGGCACAGCGCCCGCTTCACCGCGGCCTCTTCAAAGTCGCCGGTCGTCAGCCCGGTCTTTGCATGAACTCCAGTCACACCCATAAAAAACACATCCGCATGAATCCCGGCAATCGCTTCGATCGCCGCCGCGCCAACCGCAACGACCGAATGCTTGAACATCCGCCCGCCAATCAGAATCACTTCGATCTCAGCATGGTTGACCAACTCCAGCGCAATCGTCGGACTATGCGTCACGACCGTGGCCTTCATCTCCATTGGGATGTGCCGGGCCACCTGCCGCGCCGTCGTTCCCCCATCCAGAATCGCCACCTGCGCCGCGCGAATCATCCCCGCCGCAGCCTTGCCGATCGCCACCTTGCCCTCGGTTGTCAGCGCCTCGCGCCCGGCGAAATCGGCCATTGCCGGCGAAGCCGGCAGCGCCCCGCCATGCACTCGCTGCAATAGCCCCTCCTGCGCCAGCTCTCGCAAATCGCGCCGGATCGTGTCCTCGGAGACCTCCATGGCCTCCGCCACATCCTTCGCGATCACCTGACCTTCGCGCTTCAAAATCCCCAGTATTTGCTGCTTCCGCTGCGTAGTTAACATAATCTCTCATGCGCAATACTACTTGACATTGTACGAAATTGCACGATATCGTCCTAATTATCTTCGCGTTCGTGCAATATCAGGCAAGAACAACCGGCATCTTTCCCCGAAAGGACCATCCTCGTGACCCAACCCAGCCAATCCCTCATGATCCTCATCGCCGGCCCCTACCGCAGCGGCACCAACGACGACCCGGAAAAGATGGCCCACAATCTCCGCCAATTGGAGTCCGTAGCCCTGCCGCTCTATCGCGCCGGCCACATCCCACTCATAGGCGAATGGCTCGCCCTTCCGCTCCTCCGCGAAGCAGGCAGCAAGCATCCCGGCGACGCCATCTACGACGAAATCCTTTATCCAATCGCCAACCGTCTAATCACCCGCTGCGACGCCGTCCTGCGTCTCCCCGGCTCCTCCAAAGGCGCGGACGAAGACGTCCGCCTAGCCCAAGCCCGCGGCCTGCAAGTCTTTCATCGTCTCTCCGAAGTCCCCGGCTGCGGTTGAATTGTCAATGCGGGTGCCCCACCTTCGCCACGTCTTTGTTCTTGTGGCTAAGGTGGGATACTTTGTACCTGTAAGCCTTTTACAGCCCTTTATATTTCCCTGCTCCCGCCATCACTTCACCTTCACCACCACAAACCCAAACGGCTCCAGCTCCACATGCCCCAGCGAAACCGTCTCCAAAGCCGTCCCACCCTTACCCAGCGGAGACCGGTACAAAACATCCGCCTTGCTCCCCGCCGTCTTGATGGAAACCGTCCTCTGCTGCGCGCTCATATTCAGCGCCACCACAATCGTCTCGCCTCCGCTCTTGCGCAGATACGAGAAGACATGCTCGTTCGTCTCATCCACAGCCTCATACGAGCCATCCCTCAGCGCCGGCTCCGACCTTCGCAGCGCCAGCAGCCGTTTGTACGTCGAGAAGATCGAGTCCGCATCCTGCGACTCCACCTGCACGTTATACGTCTTCGCGCTCGGAGGAATTGGCAGCCAAGGCGTCCCGCCAGTAGTAAACCCCGCGTGAACACCCGTGTCCCACTGCATCGGAGTCCGCTCACCATCCCGCCCTTTTTCCTTCGGCCAACCCAGCTTCCCGATCGGATCGTGTACATCCTCGATCCGCGCCGGGGCCGTCGTCCGCATCCCAAGCTCTTCCCCGTAATACATCTGCGGAGTGCCCCGCGAAGTCAGCAGCAGCGCCGCCATCAGCTTCGCAATCCGGTCCTTCATGCGCTCATCCGTCACGCCCGCGCTATAGCGATCCCATTGCCGCTGCTGGTCATGGTTGCTGAAGAAATACTCCGGCTGCCCCTTCGCCGTATTCGCTTCCACCTCATTGAACCGCTCGCGAAATTTAGCCGCCGACAATTCGTTCACATCCGCGATCTGGAAATCCATCGGCAGTTGCACTTCATCGCCCGCACCGGCGCCATACATCTTCGTCAGGGCGGCAATGTTCGGCTCATCGGCCTCCGTCACCAGCACCGCATCGCCGGGGAAAGCATCCACCACCTTGCGCACCTCGCGCAGCACATCGTGAACCTCCGGCAAATCGTCCGTGTACTTATGCTGAATATTCCTGTCGCCATACGCGTTATATCCAGGCTGATAAGGATCGTCCCGCATCTCCGGGTCTTCAAACAGCCGCGAAACCGCATCGATCCTGAAGCCCGCAACCCCATGCTGCATCCAGAACTGCAACACCCCATACATCGCCTTCCGCACCTCGGGGTTATGCCAGTTCAGGTCCGGCTGCTGCACATAGAAGTAGTGATAGTAGTACTGCTTCGTCCCTTCATCCCATGTCCAGGCCGAGTGCCCAAACCAAGACTGCCAGTTATTCGGCGGGCCTAATTTCCCATCCGGCCCAACCTTCCCATCGCGCCAGATATACCAATCCCGCTTAGGATTATCGCGCGAAGCGCGAGACTCCTTGAACCAGGCATTCTGATCCGAAGTATGGTTGATCACATAATCCATAATCACGCGAATCCCGCGCGCCTTGGCCTCCGCCACCATGTGGTCGAAGTCCTCCATCGTCCCGTATTCAGGGTCGATGGCAGTATAGTCCGCGATGTCGTACCCATAATCCACGCCCGGCGAAGGATACATCGGAGTAATCCAGATCGCATCGATCCCTAAGTCCTTCAGATAGTCGAGCCGCGAAGTAATCCCGTTGATATCCCCGATCCCATCGCCATTCGAGTCCTGAAAGCTCCGCGGATAAATCTCATACAGCACCGCATGTTTCCACCAGCTGTCATGCGCCTCGCCGCCTGCGGGCAACACCACCGCGGCCACACTCGAAGCCGGCCCCGCCGCCTTCACGCTCGTTGGATTTACCGCTCCCATGCCCATCGCCGCCATGCAAAGAAAATGGCCCAGTCTTGACCTGTTCATCATGCCGAAACCTCAATCGCCGAGAAGTATAGAACTCTACACCTCCAAAGCGACATCCGAAAGAGAGCAATGAAAATTGGCCTTCGACCCTCGCATTGCCTGGCTGCCATGACCTATCATTGCCGCTGAGGCCAGCGGGGGCTGATCTCACGCACCGCATCCCAGCCGGCGTTCCTCCACTGCGCAGAACCCTCATGATCAAGCTCCCTCGTGCCTGGCAGCCCGTTCATCTCTTCGCGATCGCCGCAGCATCGTTCTGCGGCAGTCTCATTGCGCAGGTTCCACCACAGCCCGCCGCGCCGCAGCCACGTCCCGACGCAGCCTCGCTCCAGCAGTTGCTCGATCGCGACGACTACATCGGCTATTCCACCGCAATGCCGCGCCTCGAAGCCGGCGCGCTGACCTCAGCCCAGCAGCAATATTTTCTCGGGATGCTGGGCTTTCACGCCGGCCACCTCGACCGCGCCAGCGCGCCGCTCATGGCGGCCGTCAACGCCAGGGACAAATCCCTCACCTCGGCGCAGGTTGAGTCCGCCCTCGAAACGCTCGCCCAGATCAATTTCAAGCTCTGCCGCTTCAACGACGCGGCCCTCTACTACGGCGAGATCGATCGAGTCTTCGGCTCCCGGCTCGGCGATGGCCAGCAGTCGATCCGCGACAACGGCCATCTCGCCGCGCTGCTCAAAGATATCGCGCCGCAAACCATCCAAATCTCAGCGGACTTCACTCTCCCGCGCACCGGTCTTGACTACCCGGTAAGCATCCCCAACCGCCGATCCCCGCAGCAGCTCTTCGCGCAACTCGACACCGGCGCGGAGGTCTCACTCCTCTCCGAGTCCACGGCCAGGGCATGGGGTGTAACTCTGCTCGACGGCTCCGCCACGCTGCACGGCTACGGCGGAGGAGCCTTTCCCGTTCATCCCGCTCTGATCACCGCGCTCACCATCGGCAAAGCCGAGCTCCGCAATATCCCCGTCTACGTCACCGCCGACGCCAATCTCTACATCGCAGCAATCAAGCGCCAGACCAACGCGCTACTCGGCTACTCGGTCGTTGCAGCCCTCGGCCGCCTCACCTTCGCCAAGGACGGCTCGCTCACTGTCCACGCCCAATCGCCCAGCCGTGACCTTCACTCGAGCGCCGCGCTCTGGCTGGCGGATCACTCCCTCCTCGTCGAACTCGGAACTCAGCCGGTCTTCACAGGGGACAAGATCACCGGCTCTGCCGCCACCCGGCTTTTCATGCTCGATACCGGCTCCAACAGCACCTTGCTCACCGACCATTACCTGGCCGAGCACACCAATGTCTTCCATGGCACGCCGCCCGAAATCGCTCGCCTCGCCGGTGGCGGAGGCATCCATGCGATAGCCGCCTACAGCGCTAAAAACGTGCCGCTCTTCGCCGGCGACACTCTAATCCTGCTCAACGGCCCGCATATCCTCGCACGTCCCTCAGGCTCCGAAGTCGAAAACTTCTTCGGCCTCCTCGGTCAAAATATCCTGGGCATCTTCTCCAGCTACACCATCGACTTCCGCAACATGTCACTCACCTTGTCGCCATAAGTTCAGGCTGAATGAACGCCCGGTTACACCCCCGTGAATCCCACCTGTCGAGTCGATTCAACAAGAGGCTCCATGTTGAATACGGATCACGCCGCAAGTCGAACCAGAAAACAAAAGCCGGGTGCCCCAGGTCTCGCTTCTGAGACCTGGGAACCGCGGCAGCCAATTCACTCCGAATGCAGCACCGAATTCAAATCCGTCCGCGCCGCATGAGCCGCGGGCACAAGGCTTGCGCCCAGCCCAACCGCCGTCATCAGCCCGCACGCGACACCAAGCGACACCGCATCGTGCATCGGCTTGGCCAGCAGAGCGGCATCCGCGCCTGCACCCGTCTTCGAGTCCGTCCTCACAATCAAATTCAGCGCCGGCTGCGGATACTGCGCCATCGGCCTGTAAACCTCTGCCTGGGCCGGCTGCTCCAACCCGTTATGCCGGGTATCCGCGGCAATCCCCACAATCGTCACCACCGTGTGGTCGTCTCCTCGGAAGTACAGATTGAACCGCCTGCCCAACCCCTCCCCGCCCTGAAAATACTTCTTCGTAAACGCCACATTGACCACCGCCACCGGCATCGATTTTTCCTGGTCGCCCGCATTCAAAGCTCGTCCCTCCACGAGCGCCGTCCGTTCGTCATACGGCTGCATCGGCAGCAAACTGCTCACCGCCGCTGCCTTCACTCCCGGCAGCCCGCTCCACCGGCACACCCGCGGCCACCTTCTCATCCGTCAACATCTCCACAAACCCGCGCAACTCCACATGCAACTCAGCCTCAATCCGCCGCTTATGCAAAAGATTCCGCCAAACACCACGAACCCAAGCTCGAATCCCCATCGGTCACCGCCCAAATTCTTAAAGAGAAGTGTTGTCATCCTGAGCGCAGCGAAGGACCTGCTTTTGTTCTTGTTCTTGTTCTTGTTCTTGTTCTTGTTCTTGTTCTTGTTCTTGTTCTTGCCGTTGCCTTTGCACTTGCACTTGCCGTTGCCTTTGCACTTGCCCTTGCACTTGCACTTGCCGTTGCTTTGCACTTGCACTTGCCGTTGCTTTGCCCTTGCACTTGCCGTTGCCTTTGCCCTTGCACTTGCCGTTGCCTTTGCTTTTCTATCTGTCATTCCCGAAGGGAATCTGCTTCTGTCTTTACCTTGTGCTCCGTATGCTCAGCACAAACTCTCTCTACCAGCGCCTTAGGTAAGCCAAGGCTTCAGCCTTGGCATTTCGCCCAGCCCAAAAGGCATCCCACGAGGGGCCTCGATGGCCCCGAGCCGTCTTTCGCCAACTCGCCAAAGCGCGCAGCGCGCCAACCCGCCAACCCGCCAACCCGCTAACCCCTCAACGCCACCATCGGACTAATCCGCGAAGCCCGCCGCGCCGGCAAATACCCAGCCAACACCGCCACCACCCCCAGCAACATCAGCACCCCCGCATACGTAGCCAAATCCGTAGGCGCCGTCTCAAACAGCAGCGCAGCGATCCCCCGCGCCATCAGAAACGAAGTCAGTGTCCCCACCGCCATTCCCACCAGCGCCAGCCGCAGCGTCTTCGTCATCACCCCGCGCTGCACCTGCCCCGCACTCGCGCCCAGCGCCATGCGAATCCCAATCTCCTGCGTCCGCTGCGCCACCGAATACGAAATCACCCCATAAATCCCCAGCGAAGCCAGCACCAGCCCCAGCGCCGCAAAGCAGCTCACCAGCACCAGCAAAAACCGCCGCGGAGAGACCGCATGATCCACAACCCCATCCAGCGGCTCCAACGCATACGCCGGCTCCTCGGGATTTACCGCGCGCAGCGCCGCCAGCACACTCCCCGCCAGAGTTCCCACCGGCAGATCCGATCGCACCACCAGCTCCGCACCCTCCGGCGGCCCTTGCATCACGGGCACGTAGATCTCCGGCGCTGCCGCATCTTCCAGGCCTGTCTGTCGCACATCGGAAAGCACTCCAATCACGCGGGCATGCCCTTCGTCGCCGCCATCCAGCACGCTTTCTTTCCCCATCGCATCTTCGCCCGGCCAGAAGTGCCGCGCCGCGGCCTGGTTCACAATCACCACCTTCGGCGCCTTCGGCCCATCCTCCCAAGTGAAATCGCGTCCCGTCCGCAGGCGCATTCCCATCGCAGCCAGATACCCCGGCGTCACAATTCTCACCATCGCCACATCGATATTGCCCTTCTGCGGAGGATGCTCCACAGCCCAGAACTGCCAGCCCCGGTTGCGGCCCAGCGGCAGCATATCTGCAACACCCGCTTGCTTCACTCCCGGAATCGCCAGCACGCCGCGCAGTATCTCCTGCAGCACAACTGCCCGCTTCCCTCCGTCGCCGTACAGGTCGTAGTCGATCTTCATCGCCGCCGCATGGCTGGCGTCGAATCCCATATCCACGCGCATCGCATTCACAAAACTTCGCAGCAACAATCCAGCGCCAATCAGCAGCACACACGACAAGGCAATCTCTGCCACCACCATCGCCGACCGCAGCCGGTCGCTCCTGCCGCCCACGCTCATCCCATGCCCGCTGTCCTTCAGCGCATCCTGCAGATTCGCCGCAGCTTTGCCCAGCTTCATCCCCGGAACCAGCCCAAAGAGCAGCGTTGTCGCCAGCGTGATCAGCAGCGTCCATCCCAACGCCGCGCCATCCACGCGCACTTCGTTCAGCAGCGGCAGCACCAGTTGGTCCTGGTGCGCCACGTAATTCGTAATCGCGTATGCCAGGCCCAATCCAAGCGCCGCGCCCGCCGTCGCCAGCACCAGGCTCTCGGTCAGCAACTGCCGCAGCAGCCGTCCCCGCCGCGCGCCCAGCGCCGCGCGCATGGCAAACTCCTTATTCCGCGCCGTCGCCCGCGCCATCAGCAGGCTTGAGAGGTTCACGCAAACAATCAGCATCACCATCCCCACCGCCGACCACAGCGCAATCATCGACCGCCGCAGCTTCCCGCTCACATGCTCTTTCAACCCAGTCAATGTCGGAGAAAAATCTACCTTGATCCCGCCGTACGCGCCCGACTTGTAGCGCTCTTCCGTGATCCCCGCAAACAGTGCATCGGACTCCGCCTGCGCCTGCTTCAGAGTCATGCCCGGCTTCAACCGTCCCACCACCGACAGCGTGTTGCCCCAGCTCCGCATCTCGTCCATCACCGCCGGTGTATACACATCGATCCGCAGTCCCGGCGCAAACACCGCTCCAAAGTCGAAGCTCGCCGGCATCACGCCCACCACCTCCACCGGCTGCTTATTCAACACAATCGTCTGTCCCACAATCCCCGCATTGCCTTGGAACTGCCGCCGCCAGAAACCATTGCTCAACAGGACCGCCGGCCTGCCGTTCTTCTGCAACTCCTCCTGAACAAACAGCCGTCCCAGCTCCGGCCTCACACCCAGCACCTCGAAGAAATTCCCCGCCACCATCACCCCAGGCACGCCCTGAGTCTGGCCGCCGCCCGTAAGCGTGTACTCGCTGTTGCCCAGAAATGGGTCATACGCCGTCACGCTTGCAAACGAATGGTTGTGCTTTTGAAATTCTTCAAAGTCATCGACAACAAAGGTCCTCCCGCTCAGCCCCGCAGCCGCCAGCAACTTCGGATCGAGATTCTTTCCCGGCTCCAGCCACGTCAGCTTCGCAGCATTCGCAAACGGCAGCGGCCGCAGCAGCATCGTATTCACCACGCTGAACACCGCCACATTCGCGCCAATCCCCAACCCCAGAATCAGCACCGCCACCAAAGTAAAAGCCCGATCCTTCCTGAGCGTCCGGAAAGCAAACCGCACATCCTGCCACAGCGCCTCCAACCCCGCGCCCGCGCGCCCATCCCGCACCGCCTGCTTCACCTGCGCAACTCCGCCAACCTCCACCATCGCCAACCTCCGCGCCTCAGCCCGCGGTACCCCAGCCGCCACCTTCTCATCCGTCAACAACTCCAAATACCCGCGCAACTCCGCCGTCAGCCCAGCCTCAACCCGCCGCCGGTCGAAAAAATTTCGCCACAAACTCCCCACCCAAGCCCCAATCCCCATCCCTCACCTCACTGACTTGCGGGTGCCCCAGGTCTCGCTTCTGAGACCTGGGACTAATTCGTGCGCAGCACGAACCACTCTCCGAACCCATCACCAATCTGGGTGCCCCATCCTTGATGCGCCCTTTGCATCAAGGGTGGGAAGGCACGAACGTCACACCGCCTTCAACGCACTAGCCATGGCCGTAACGATCTTCCCCCACTCCTCCGTCTCCGCCCCCAGCTGCCGCTCCCCAGCCTTCGTCAACCGGTAGTACTTAGCCTTCCGGTTGTTCTCCGACTCACCCCAGAAAGCCTTCAACCACCCCGCCTCCTCCATCCGGTGCAGCGCCGGAAACAGCGACCCCGGCTTCACCTGAAACGTCCCCCGCGTAATCTGCTCGATCCGCCGCGAAATCCCCAACCCATGCAGCTCCCCCAGCGCCAGCGCCTTCAGCACCAGCAAATCCAGCGTTCCCTGCAACAAATTCGTCTGATTCGAACCCATCCCATCTCTCCTATCGACTGTCTGTACGAATACCACGCACTCCCTATAGAATGTCAATAGGAGAGGTACAAATCTAATCGAGAATAAATCGGACTTGTCATCCTGAGCGCAGCGAAGGACCTGCTGTTGTTCTTGCTTTTCTTGTCTGTCATCCCCGAAGGGGATCTGCTTCTCTCGCAGCCATCCATCGGACTCGTCATCCCGAGCGCAGCGAAGGACCTGCTGTTGTTCTTGCTTTTCTTCTCTGTCATCCCCGAAGGGGATCTGCTTCTCTCGCAGCCATCCAACCGCCAAATCGTCTACAATTCGTTCGCTGTAAGGAGATTAAGATTATGAACAAGAAAACACTGCTGACCCTCCCGCTGCTCTCCTGCGCTCTGCTCCTCGCCCCATCCCACGCCCTCGCGCAAGCTCCCGATTCCAGCACCGGCACTCCCAAGCAGGACATCAAGGACGCCGGCAAAGACACTGGCCACGCCGTCAAGAAAACCGGTCAGGCCATCGACAAAGGCGCCAAGACAGCCGCCGTCAAGACCAAGCAGGGAACTGAGACGGCAGCCCACAAGACCGCCGAGGGCACCAAGACCGCCGCCGGGAAGACCAAGGAAGGCACGGAAACCGCGGCCCACAAAACCGCCACCGGCACCAAAAAGGTAGTGCACAGCGCCGCCAAAGGTACAGCCAAAACCGCCGACAAAGTCGAAGACAAGACCACCCCAAAATCCCCAAATCAGTAGGAATCGACAGTCAGGGTGGCCATCCGGCATCGGACAGGTTCGCTGCGGCGGCCAACAGGATAGGAAAATACCGGAGGTGTGTTCGGATCGCGGCATTCCCAAACCGCGGCAACGCGCTATGATGTACCGCGCCTGAATATTGAGGAAGCCTATGCCTGAATCGAAGAGACTGCGTGTTTTCGTGGTGGACGATGAGCCGATCATCGGCTTTACCCTGGCCACCGTTCTTGAGAGCGCAGGCTATACCGCAAGGTCATTTACCGACCCGCTCGAAGCCCTCCGCGCCGCCGAAACCAACTGTCCCGACTATCTAATCTCGGATGTAATGATGCCCGCATTGAACGGCATCGACCTGGGAATCCAGTTCAAAGCCATCTATCCCAGCGTAAAAGTGTTGCTCTTTTCAGGAGCATCCTCCTTTGCCGATCTCTGGGAAACGGCAAACGGCAGAGGCCATCAATTCGACATGCTCTCAAAGCCCATCCATCCCCAGGCATTACTCACGGCAATCGAGTCTCTAGGCAAGTAGCGCGCGCCTGCGATACCTTCAGCGCAGAGATAAGCAGCACATCGCCGGGCATTATCGACGCGCAGCCAGAAACCGGCGCCGCTCCCGCAGGTCTATCCCACCAGAGCGGCGAGGCTCAATCGACACACTTCCATTCCCTGGCAAATCGGGCTACCTGTTCGCCTGCCGCTCGGCCCATGCGCTGAACGGCGGAAGCTTGGTGTGCTTCCCGTTCAAGGCGCGGATTGCGCAAAAGGTTGCGACCGCGATGTAGGTAACGCCAATAATCATGCTGAGGCTGAGATAGGCAAACACGCTGAAGAACGGCGTCAATTGAACCAGAGCATTGAGAGCTACGTTAAGCAGGAATGCGGTCGCGCCCAGCGCGATCGACTGCCAGGCGTGAAAACGCACATTGGCGCTCCGGTTGTAGGGCGCAATCGCCAGAAAAACAATCGCGGGAATCACGGTGAGGTAGCTGGCGGCTCCAAGGGAATTTTCAGAGATACCACTCTGGGTAGTTTCAGAAACGTTCATAAATCTCCTATTTTGGGGGTGGGCTGTTGACCGCAGTGTACCCCTACTTATATCGGCTGAAAGACGGGAAACTCGGGAATACTGCATCCGAAGACCCAGTTGGAGTCCCAAAATGGGAATTTCGGACCACCCAGCGAGCAAGCCGCGAAACCACCCTGGCCTTCAAACCCGCGGAGATTCCCACCATCCTATGCGGCATTCCGTCCGATACTTTCAGCGGCTTCAGCACGTTGAGTCTACTGACTTTAAACCGGAACAGCACGGTACTTTGAGACTCCAAGGTAACGCCAATCAAAGTGACAAACGCGCCAGCATCGATAACACATCCCGGCAATAGTTAAACCGATGTAGTTGCCATAATCTTTGTTACAGACTTCAAATTAGGGGGAGAAGCCCCATGAACAACCTCATCGCCAAGCTGCAAGTCGCGTACATGAACCTGAAGGACGAAGAGGGTCAGGACTTGGTCCAGTACGCTCTGATCATCGCTCTGATCGCTTTTGCCTGCGCATCCGGTATGAGCCTGCTCGCCACCAGCATCAACTCGGCCTTCAACAGCATCGCCGCAAAACTGACCCTCGCTTAAGCCACGTTATCTCCTACTCCAGGCAAAACCTTAACCACCACGCGAATCGGTTCTCACGCAGACACGTTCTAGTCATCCAGATCGTCTCAGACTTCCTGCAAGGAGGCCTGAGGCATCATCCCATCCAAATCCGCATCCCCTTTAAATCCATCACCACCACCGAGTGCTCCAGCAGCGCATGGCCCACCGTCCCATCGAACATCCCATCCGGCAAATGCACCTCCGGCCCGGCAAAATACACCGTCGCATCCTTCGCCAGCACCCGTCCCTCGAACGCCTCGGCAGCCGCCACGGAAGTCATCATGTCCACGCCGCCGTCTGTGTACTTGATCCTCTCCTTGGTCGTCGACTTAGCCTCTGCGCTCAATCCCAGCTTCTCCACCGAAGTGGGATAAATCAGCATCGTCCCGCTGAAAAGCGAGTCGATCTGCGCCGTAATCGCCTTCCCATTCACAGCAAACCCCGTCGCCACCAAAATCGGCGGCCCGCTCTTGCCAAACGTCGGCGTCGTCAACTCCCCGCATTGCCCAGGGCACGTCACATCGCCCGTCAAAACCTCCGAGAACCGGACCTTCCGCGCCACATAATCCATCTCCAGCACACGGCTCTTGAAAGCCGTATAAGCCAGCGACCCATCCGACTTCGGCATCTGGTCCTTCGCCATAAACCCAGCCAGATCCATCACCAGCACCTTCACATCCCCCAGCCCCGCGTCGCCCACCTGCAAGCCATGCAACACCGCTTTTTCATACCCAGGGATCTCCTTGCCATCCGCGTCCTTCACCGGAAAAACCTCAAGCCCCAGATCTTTCGCCACTTTCGTATCCAGCACCGAGCTCAAATCGCCGGTATCGATCAGCATCTTCAAGTGCTTCCCGCCAGCCAGCGTCACATCCACACAAGGCAATCCAGCGCAATCCAGCATCGCCCCACCGCGCAACTCCGGCATCTGTGCGTTGGCAGAGAGCAACGCAGCAACCGACAAAACCACCGCCAATCCAATAGACTTCACAGCTCACCTCGACAGAGAATTCAATCCCTGTTGGACGCAGCCACACCCCAATCGACACGGACCACTTTCTCCATTTTCATCCATGCCACTAAGCCATACCGCTAACTCGCCAACCCGCTATAGCGCGGAACGCGCGCCAACTCGCTGCCGTTCGATATACCGCTTCGAATCGAACTTCTTCCCCGTCGACTCGCCCGACATGTACCGCACCAGCCCAAACACCGGCCGGTCAAACCACGGCCGGTCATGCTTCCCCACAATCGCCCACGCAATCCCCGAATACCCATTCGGATCGCGCCCATCCAGCTCATATTTATCGTTCAAGATCGCGGCCCACTCAAAGGCCCGCGCCGGGTCCGGAGCCCACTCCAGGATCTTCTTAGCCCAATACATCCGCATGTAGTTATGCATCCACCCATCCCGCACCATCTGCCATTGCGCAGCATTCCAAAGCTCATCGTGCGTCTCAGCCTTTTCCAACTGCCGCAAGGAATAACTCCACGGCCTCTTATCCCCGGCATGAGCCG